>Ga0209953_1000096_pt1 | contig 34782 bp, 37 predicted proteins | sample SalPonred_H2O_MG_FD_185713 | JGI IMG/M metagenome (GOLD analysis project Ga0209953, IMG submission 185713) | Salt pond water microbial communities from South San Francisco under conditions of wetland restoration - Salt Pond MetaG... | ecosystem: Environmental > Aquatic > Non-marine Saline and...
TCAACAACGATATCACGACCTGTTTCAGGATGTGTAATATCACCGTAATCAGGATCTGCGATATATCCAAGTAGTTGTTCATATACTTGTTTACCGAATCCCCAATATTTGATACCCTCTCCTTCTTCACCACGAACTAAAACAGGAACAAATGTTCTCATCTTTGGTTCAAACTTTTTGGATTGGATATACGATTCACGATCACCTGTTTTTCGTAAATCTAATGCAAACTCATAAATCGGGTCTTGGTCACCAAACGACATAGGTGAAACAAAGTTCTTACCACCAAAATCATAATGGAAGTAAAGTTCGATGAATGGGTTAGATGGGTTATCCTTATATGGAAGGATACGAACTGTTTGTGTACCAGGAGTTGGTTTCCACAAAAGGTTCTGTCGTGTGTTTTTGTTTTGCAGCTTATCGAGTTTTGCCTTAATGGCAGAGATATCAAGAGACATAGTATGTTTCCTTATTTGTTAATTGTTATTTGTTATTGCTCAATTACTAATATACGAAGAATAACTACAAAGTCAAATTTCTATGATTGTATCTAACTTCGTCGGTATTTGTCGTAATCCGTAATCATCCGTTAATAATAACGAATTTCTGTACTTATTCCAATTTAATTGATGGGTGGTATCCATAACACCAACTTCTTCTAATATTGCTGTGTTTACAGCGTTGATTGTATAGAGTGTGTTGGTTTCTTTCTTCCGATGAACAAGGATTGTCCGTTCAGGTTTGATGGGATAGTGTTTTTTAATAATATTGTAAGTTAAGAACATCTCTCGTGGATTATCACCATTTCGTAAAACAAAGATACGATCATCTCTGAACTCATAGATGTTCTTTATATCTTGAATAGTTCTATGTAAAAACTTTTCGGTAGTAAAGGTGAGTAAGAGTTGTGAGTTCATTAATAAACTTGTTGATTTGCTTCTGAAAGTTTTTTAGCAAATCTATCATCCATTTGCATTTCAAATTTTATCTGGCCGCCATATCCTCTACCATCTTCTCTAATTCCAATTTTGGCAATAGGTATTACTTCATCACCGACCTTCGCTCTATAACCAAGAAATGGTGGGTTGCCTGATACCGCGACTAAACTTTCTTTTATCTTATCATAGTCAGATGTACCAAATATATTTTCCATCGTTTTTCTGTCAAGTGAATATTCACCGATTGCCATGGTTTCTTCACCATCAGATATTGACTTTAAGGGGAACTCTTCACGTATTGAATTTAACATACCCTCACGCATGTTTGAATTTTCAGTAATCGCTTTAACTGATTTTTCTACAAATTCCTCATGTGCTTTTTTATCTTGTTGTATTACTTTTTTAGCATCTTCATTTCCTTTAGATGCCATAACTTGTGCTATTGTAAATAATACTTTTTGTTTAGATCTACTATTACCCTGAAGTGCTTCTTCTAAACTAAGATTTTTACTATCTAATACTTTTTGTATTTTTTTACCATCTTCTGTTTTCAAAAAAGATTGAACTTCTTTTAAATTATCTTCTACAAAATTTATATTTCTTTGTCGTTGGTTGTCTCTGTATACATTTTGATTAATATCATCAGGTAAATTTTCATCCCACTTAGAAAACTCCCCTGCACCTGAATTCAAAAAGTTAACTTTTGTAGATTTTTTAAGTGAAACTTCATCTAAGATTTCTCGCCCATCTTCAGTTTTTATTTTAAAGTAAACATCAGTAGAAAATCCTTTGTTAGTTTTGTAATCGGAGAGGCCAAGTGCAGAAACGTCATCTTCTGTATCCCACGCGGCTGCTATGATTTCGGCATTAGGATATTCATTACGAATTCTATTCAATATTGCTTTTCTATTATTTACAGCAGATTTAACCCAACTTTTGTCAACCGATCGAGTTGAAGGTTTTTTCAACTTAGGATTTTCCGACACTAAATTATCAATATATGTATTAAGTGATTGTTCAAAATTTGATACTTCTTCATCTGACATTGTTGTCATCATCATAGTCATTAACTCTCCTGCTTGTGCAGAAATACGACCTGCACCACCCGGTAAATCACTATAATGTCCCCACTTAGCAGCCTCACCCTTCGGTTGTGTGTTCATAATTCTTTCAAACGCCGATAGATACTTTTTAGGGAATTTTGGATTGTTTGTTATACTATCAGGTAATTCATATGGAGGTGGTGGCGTGGGGTTTGCAAATTTCTCATTTTTCGACTGAAATTCCTGGTCACTTGGTTGAATTTCACTTGTAAAGGTGTCAGATTGTAATGTATCAACATCAGACAATGTTTTGTCTTTTCCAGCAATCACTCTTTTTTCACGATCTGTATCTGTTTTTACATCTGGTTCATCGGTGGATACTCCCTTTTCTGCTTTTGATGCAGCGTCATCACCAAATCTAACACTAACGTGTTTTCTGGCAATGTCATATACTTGTGGGTCTCTTTCTTTATATCCCAAGGCAGATTTTACTTTGATTTTCTTACCAGTTTTTGGATTTATAAAACTTTTATTGAGGATAGTTTCCATATCCTCTTCTTCAGTCAGAAATAAACTAGTGATAAACTGCCTGTATAAATTCATATCATAGATTTTTGTATAAGTATAAATATAAAGTTATGAGATATCCTTCATATTTTTATAGTCATTTCCATACTTTACAGAAACTTTGAGTTGGTTTTTCTCTAATATGGATTTGATGTCCGTTAAAACTGATTTAGGATCGTGTGGGGAATAATCAATTAAGAAGCTATCATATGTGTATAACACCATCTTACTCTTATATTCACGAAGATACTGATTAAGTTCTCTCAATTTCATAAAGTTGATTTCACTTTCCAAATTTTGTAGGAAGTAGTTAAACATTTTGGTTTTGTTCATGCCTTCCGTTGGAATTGTTCGTTTCAGTATTGGTGTAATCATATGGTCTTTACCCTCAAAGGTATCAATGAACTCATTGACTTTGGAAAAGAACTCAATATCTTTAACTTCCGTCATATCTCCATACAAATAGTAGAACGTTAGTTTCTTACTTTCTTCTAACTCTTCGTCCGTCAATTCATCTTTACCGAAGTATTGTTGTCCTAACCAATAGTGTGGTGAAATTCCCTCTGGTCGTTCGATCTTTAAGTAGTTGGATATCATAGTAGGGTGGAATGCTTCGTAGTCGTAGAGGAAGAGTTTGCCCCCCTCATAACGAGATGTGTAATGTGTTCGAGTATCATCACTTTTGTTGAGTGCAGCATAGTTGATTCCACCAAACCGATTGGATGGACGACCTGTTGTAGTGAATAAGTTGTATTGTGTGTATTGTAGTCCGTTATCTTTGTGGTAAATACCTGATTTTTCTATGTCTGCAAATGTTTCAATCACTTTTTCGTATTGTGGGTATGATTTCTCTAATGTAGATTCACGATACTGATAGAAGGTCTCGCAGATATCATTTTGTTCTACCCATTTATTGACTTCATCAAATAGTCGTGGAAGTGGTATAATGGTGTTGATGTTAGAAAACCTTTCCCACTTATGGTAATATTGTTGGAATAAATGTGGTTCACTGTATGTAAATCCTTTGTAATAGGTAATGAGTTGTAAGTCGTATAGTCCGTTGAGTTTGTTGGTATGGTGGATAAATGATTTCTTATCCCAAACATAGATGTTTTTATCTCTCATTATATTCTCAATATCAAATATCGTAATATCACCTGCTTTCTCACTATGATTGATTGGGATAATAAATCGATACCAACAATGTGTATCTAATATGTAGAGTGCACTGATTTCTTGTCGACAAGGATGAACTCTGTTGTCTTTGTAGATAGGAAATAGTATGAAATCAAATAACGAATCGACCTTCTCTTTGAGAATCTCTTTATCGTCTATAATATGTGTTTCAGACACCTTGATATAACTGAAGTGGGTTGACTATTAGGTTTTTGATTCCGTTGATTTTTTGTTCTGCTTTATCTAACTCTTTTTGGTTAGATGATCGAACAAAATCTTCGGTTCCCCTAATATACCACTTTATAATCACTTTTTCAAAATATGGGTTGTCTTTGTATCTGTTGTAATCTCGTTGGGATACTTCTGTAAACTTTCCATCGTATCGTCGGACAATATATCGTCGTAAAGAATCACCACTTAAGTTGTATTCAATCTTTTGAAACCGAACTTCTGGTAATGGTTGTTTTGGTATGTTTACACTCATTCTGAATCTCCATCATCTTCACTTGGTTTAACTCTAAATCGAGCACCAAGTTCTGTTGTCCAATTATCACGAGTTAATGTATGAGTTACTGAATAAATGACAAATTCACCTCTGTTATCATATACCGATGTAATACCTTTGGTTTTGAAAAACTCAAGTGGTTGAAATCCACCTAATCCAGGAAACTGAATGCTGATACCTGTTTCTGCTATTGGTGTAAACTTTGATGAACAAGGTTTGGGTTTTTCTTCTTTATCTGCTTTTTTCTCATCCGAATCAATAGCATCAAAATATAGATCTTTTTTATTATCTATGAGTTCTGCAGTTTCACCGCCCACAAGGTTCAAGAATCCACCAATATCATTTGAACCTGATTCAAAAGTTGCTATTTGTTCTGATTTATCATCAGGTAATCTACCTTTGTAAACACCAGTAGCTGCATTGACCGATAAACTACCTACTTCAATCCCCTGTTGTAAATCTTCAAAATTAAATACTTGTTCTAAATTAGATGATTTTACTAAATTTACAGTAAGATATTTTGTAGGGTCATCTTGATATACTTGACCTACAAAGCTTCCACTGGTAAATGTAGGGTCATTCGGTTGTTTTTTTGTTTTGGATTCTTTTGATGTTTCAATAGATTTAACTATTTCTTTAACTTTTTCATTTCTATAATCAGTTAATTGTATATTATTTTCTTGGTTTTCAAATAACATTAAAGAAAACTTTTTACCTGATTCATCATTGCTTCCAGCAGAAATACTATTAGCATAAACTTGGTCTTGAAATAACCCATCTAATGCGAAATCAAAATTTAAATTGGTTACAATACTTTCTTTTTGATTAAACTTAAACGTATAAGTTTTTCGTTTATCATCTTGGTTGATACAACGATTAGTGGGGTTTATAATTCTTGTCTTTTGTTTCTTTTCTTTTGTATCATATATTTCGGCAACAACATCACTATAAAAACCACCTGTCGCTGATGATATTTTGTTTAACACAGATGTGAGAATATCTCGTTGACTTGCGTTTGGTTTGGTGTAATAACTACCAAACACTTCCAAATCAAAGTAAATATTACGAATATCACCACGAACATCACCATTAAATTCTACATCAAATTTCTTTGGTTTGAATGCTTGAAATTCAACTCTTTTTATGAAATTAGCTTTGTTTGTATTTTCCGCACTATTAGTATATGATTTAAAAAAGTTTTTTATACCCTCACCAACTTCTGCTATAACATCACCAAAATTAACTTCGTTTGAAATCTTTATGTCTGTGATTATCGTGTCATATGATTTATAATATGGTGAAAATCCAAGATTAAATTGTGTTAAATTAAATTGAATATCTCCCTCATCATTTATTAACAAGTATTTTGGTGAAGGAAACATTTCCCTAAACAATATAACCGATTCATCAAATGATTTAATATAAGGATTTATTTTTCGTATAGCACTTTTATCATCTAATTTGATACCTGCTATTGTAAATAACTCACCCAATCGAACATATCTTTTTAATCCTTTTTTTGTAGGAATTTTTATAACTTTATCAAAGTAATTACCAAAATTTATCGCATCGGGATTGAATATAGTATCGATTGAACGATATGTGTTTTGTGAAAATTTATCATCTACTTTACCATTTCTGTAATTCCACTTCTCTTTTTCAAAATCATCTACATCAGTTTTTAATTTAATTTCTTTATCTTTTCTTAATTTTTCTACATCTTCATCTTCATCTTCTTGTTCTTCATTCTTATCTACTCCACCTGTATCAATAGGTGATGCTATTTTTGTCTGTGAAATTGAAACAATATCAATTGATACATCATATCCAAAGTTATCATTTAAAGAAAAGTCAAAATTAGTTACTACGCCGGGCACATATTCGTAGTTTCCATTATTTTGTTTAATTCGTTGTTCTAACTCATCAAAGAATCCCACTTCTTTATCTTCAGTTTCTTCTTCACCATCTTCGACCGTAACCGTTATATCCTCTAAAAAATTTTGTAAATCATCAAAACTCATTAGTGGCATATTCATCGTAGTATTTTTATCACTATACCCCCACTCACAAAATATCGTATTACCTGGATGAAGTAAAAATGGTGTAAGAAATTCTAGTTGTTCTAAACTATGACAAGTGAATTGTAGTTTAGCTGTTGTAAAGAATCCAGCATCAGCTCCATTCGTTGCTGTGAATCCTGTGAGTTGTGGTGGTGGAACTCGTCTTGGATTTGCAATAGTGATACTATCAAGTGTTTTGAGTTCCGTTCCAATTTTTTGATTCTTTTGACTATACGATGAATCAAAGTCCTCTCTCATCTCAAATATAAATCCTTCAACAACAGATTTGTTACAACCTATTTTATCTTTATATGAAACAAGATTATTGGTCTGATCAGTTTTTGTGGATTCGTTAAGTGATAGTTTTTGTAGACAAGTTACTCGTAAAAATGGAAATCGGTTGATAACAGAATTCTTACTACCTTCACGATCTTCTAATGCTTTTTTAACCACAGGATTTAGTGGTCGATATAGTAACTCCTCACCATCATTAATTGCCGTAATCATTAGTTTAAATCTTTAATTTTATTAAATACCGTTTGGATGTTATTTGGTATTCTCAAATTTTTCTTATCAGTAGTGTAAATACTATCAGCAGGTAATTGATTATATGCTGATATTACCCACCATAGTGTAGCATCATTAAAAAATCTATTTGCTAATACATCTAATCGTGTATAATCATTTACTTCCACAATAATATCATCACTTCTTTCTTCAAAAATTGGAAGTATCAAACTTTGATATTGTTGTTTACTATCAAATCTCTTTTTCGTTTTTGTAAATCTTGTCCGACTCATAACCGTGAATTTGGATTAAACGTTGATGAATTAACTTGATTCGATCTTCTTTCGTTAAAAAGTTTTTCCAATTTATTATTCACATACTGTGGAGCTACTTCAATTTTTTCGTATGTTGGTGTTTCTTTACTTTGAATAATATCACCTTGAACGGATACTGAAATAATTGATGGTTTACTATCATAAAAAACAACTTCATCTGATGCAGTATATGTAATCGTGCTTAAAAAGAACGGTTGTTTATAAAAATAATCACCAATAGTTAGTTTTAATATTGTCGGTTCAATCATATTTGAATCAGTATACGAAAACGGATAAGCTAAACTTGTGAGTGTGTTTAATCGTGAGTATATGTTATTAACATCATTTACATCATTAACAACAACATCAAAGTTAAATGAAACATTTCTCGTTACACCAGTGTATAAATAAAATGGTTCAGGTCGACCAAAGTAATTTAAGGTATTTTTGTTTACCGTCAAACTATCTGTGAAACCTGTAAAGTTTGCCATTCTAAAAATCAATGGTGGAGTTGGTTGTCCATCTGTTTCATTTGTAATATGAAATACAACTAAATGTTTTCTACCATTATCTTCACCAACATAATCTTCAACTGATTTATTTTGTCGTGTATAAAAGTTTTCAGGTTGAATTTTGGAAGGTGTTCCACCTCTTCTTTCTCTATTTCGTTGGAGAATACGATTAACTGCTACACCTGGATTAGTTATTTTGTTTCGTATTTCCGTTTGAATATTTCTTCTAAAAATATCTTTTGCGTCACTCAAACTTCTTGGTAATCCAAGTGCACCTGAAATAGAGTTTGATATTTGTTTTATAATACCTTGTCGTGTCGGACTAGTTCGTTGTGGTGAGTTTGGTGATACTTCTTTTTCAGGAGTAAAACTGTTTATTTGTGCGTTAATCTCTACTTTTTGTTGATTATTGAGATTATCGTAGTTTTGTTTGATGTAGTTTATATCCTCATCAAATGTTCCATCACTAATATCTTTCAAAAAAGCATCAAGATTTTTTTTATACTGAACTATTTGTTCTTCTATCTTCATATTAATACCTATTAGATGATGCTAATTGTTTAGATACTTTCTTTCCATCAAGATTCACTTCACTTCTAACTCCATTCTGTTTTAAGTCACGAAGTAATGATACCATTTCAGCCATCATTGCATCATTACCACCTGATGTAAGTTGTTGTGGGTTTTGTGTTGCAATAATAAAGTCACGAGGATTTGTTTTAACTACTTCACCTTGTGGTGTAATCACAGCATCATCGACTTCATCGGTAAAGCCTTGTCCAATAAGTGCTTTAAGTGGAGTAAATCTTCTTTCACCAGATACTAACTCTATAAGAGTATTTGCAATTCTTCCAAGCCCATCAACAAAGCCACCAAGTTTATTTGCTAAGAAATCAATACCACCATCACTTACAAAATCATTAATTTTCGTCAACACATTATCAAATGCTTTTTGTATTTCAGGACTTGCGAGAATCTTAAATAACTGACCTTGTAATCTTCTTTGTAATTGTTCTATTTGTCCTAACGCACTATCACGAGTTGCTTGTGTTATTCGATCTTGTGTTCCTATTTGTCTTCTTAAGTTAAGTTCTTTTTGTAGTTCAGATACACTTAATCCTGCGGCTTCCGCGAGTGCTTCTCGTTGAAATGTGTTGAGTTGTTCTAATCCACCTAACTGTTCTACTTGATCTAATACTGCATTAGTTGCTCCTACAATATCACCTTCAAATGCTAATTGACGAGCTTTTTGTAAATTGATTTGTTGTCCAATCAAAGCAGATGCTCTAAATTCCGCTGAAATTGATGATTGGAAGTTGAGTAATTTTCTTGATACATCACCCGCTTTTGATAATTCAATACCAAGTCGTGTAGCTTGTCTTGTTTGTTCTACCAAAGAATCTAGTCCTATACCAAAACTATCTACTACACTATCATATGAGTCCGCTAAGTTTCTTGCGACTGCTGGCCCTAATCTTCCAAGTCCATCAACAATACCTTCAACTTGACCTGATGCTTCTTCAAATGTTGTATTAGTTAACTCGGAAACAATCTGTGTTAGTTTTCCTGCGTTTTCAGTGCTTAGCCCAAACCGCTCACCCACTTGAGCTACATTACCAACTAAATCACTTGTTAATGAAATAGCTGGACTTAAATTAGAAATAAGTGATGCAGCAAATTCACCTGCTCGTTGAACATTACCACCTAAAAGTTCTGCATTTTCTGTTGCTTGTAATAATGTATTTGAAAATGATGCATCTAATACACCTGTGGTTTTGATAAGTTGTGCTGATGCATTATCAACACCCACAACTAAATCAGCTATCTTTTTAAGAGCGAGAGTAATTCCAGCAATTAATGCACCTATACCCGCAGTTGCGATAGTGGTTGCTGTTAATCCTGCTATCCCAATTTGTGTGAATGCTCTTACGCCAGCTTTACCAAGTGCACCATAAGTTTTGATTGTTCCTCTCTGTCCAAGTTTTTGTTCTCTGAATATTTCTTGTGATTTTCCTCTGAAACTACTTACAGCGGCATCAATTTTTTCATTATCAAAAAACTTATTTAATGGAAACTTTTTAGTTAGTTCTGCAAACTTTTCAAACGGTTTAGTGATAAAATCAGCATTTTGTTTTGCTTTTGTATACGCTTCCGTAATTTCTTTGTTTGCTTTTTTAGATGCTTCGGCTCTTTTCGATTCTATTTCATAGAAATCTTTAACTGATTCGTTCGCACTTTTTATGGCATCTTCGAGGCTTTGTGTAGCATCAACACTTTTTTTAGTGTTTTCTAAAAATTCCCGCATTCGTTTTGATTCATCAGCCATAAAAATACTTTATTATAAATATCCAAAAACTAAAAAACCCACTACTTGTGGGCTTTTTCTCTTTCTTTTTGTAATTTATTAAATTCACTGAATAACATTAATCTTTCACCCAAACTTAAGTTATACAAATCAGTGTAAGTATAACCATTAGATTGTTGTAAAAAGTAAAAGAATTGTTTTCGAATTTCTATTCTATGATTTGAAGGAAGGGTAAAAAAAGTTAATCCCAATAGGGATCTCCACCTCCTCACCGTTTATATCTGTGGTGAAATCGATATCAGGTGTGATAGTTTCTAAAAATGTTCTGATTCCAAGTGATTCAATCGCAAGTAAATCTTCTTGAACATACTTTCTAATAAAATCTTTATCATCATTACCATCAATTTCTTGAATAATATAAGGTAATCTAATAGTGACTTCACCAATTTGTAGTCCCTTTGATTTATAAGATTCTATTTCTTGTGTTATTTTGTTTGATTCACCTGATGTTAATACTTTAAGTTTAACTTTCTTTTGTGATTTGGGAAGTTCGTAATCTATAAGTTGTGAATTGTTAAAGAATTCTGATTTTCCGATCTCACCAAGTGTTGATAAATCAATTGTATGTGTTTTACCGTCATACTTAATTTGATATTCATTACCATATCCTAATATACGAGTTTGTAATAGTAACGCTTGTTTATCACCGATTGTTAAATCATCAACATTTACTCCTTCGGTTACAATAACACTTTCAAGAAGTTTGTCTAACACAATCCCTTTTTCGATATACGATTGTGTAGTGAGGATATCTTCCTCTTTTGTAGTCATATATTTGATTTCAACTTCACCTTTTGATAATGGTGAATCAATAGGATATAAACGTCCTTTGGATGGTAGTGTAACAATTTCAGTAAGCATATAACGTATTTATTAGAAGTTTAGTATTGCGTAATCGTATGATAGAGTAGCGGTAATATTTACTAAGTCGTCCGATGCGTAATCTAAATCTCCAAAGTTTGTTGATTGAATAAATGTACCTTTTAGTTTCCATTCTTCAACTTTTGTTCCATCTGGCCCTAAAAGGTTAAGAGTAACATCTTTTTTGTAATTTGTTGCAAAACCTGCTACACCACTTGCAAACTCATAATGTTGTCTAAACCATTCCAATACTTTTTGTGCTCCTGATGGTACGATGGGGTCATTGAATGTAACATCAATAGTTTCCCATGTGTACTTTCCAGCAACATATCGTTTAGTATTGACGTAATCGATTTCTTTACGAGTACTTGTCAGATTTGGTCTCTGTGCAGTTCTAACAATATATGATGGAATACCATCAATATCAAGTACGAACCTATTTTGTAGTTTTGGTTCGTAATCAGTGTAGAATAAGTTTTCAAAAACTGCCATTTAGATATTCCTCTTTTTTAATAAATATTTGTTCATCAAGTTTTTTATGCTGGAAACTCCGCTCCTGTTGGTAGTACATTGAAGTCAAGTACAATAAATTCAGCTGCTCTTGCTGGTTGAATGAATATCTTACCAACTAACTGATTTCTATCAATGACTTCTGGTGTGTTTACTGTTTCATCCACTACAACACGGTAAGCAAATAATCCTTGTTGTTGTTGAACATCATCTAAGTATGGTTCAACAAGTGATAAGAACTTATTACGTGTTACAGAAGTGTTTTGTTCGAATACCAAGAATCTTGATGTTGAACTGATAAACTTCTTCAATGCGATTAGTAAACGACGAACATTGATTCTATCAAGTGCTGATGCTCTTGTTTGTAGTGTTTTCTGTCCGTATGCTACAATACCTTGACCAGGAAACGATACAATTGGGTTTACTTTACCATTGTAAAGCCTATCCATATCTTCTCGTTTTAGTTTCTTATACAAGTTGATTGCTTCTGTAATTCCACCACGATTCAACCCTGCGGGTGCAAACCATTCAGCTGCGATACTATCGTTGAATGCGTACACACCACTCATTACAACAGATGGTGGTACAAACAATGGTTTGTTTGTTGTGGAGTCGATCACCTGTACCCATGGGTAGTACGTACCCATATAAGAAGAATCATATAGTGAAGCGTATTCTAAGTTTGTATCTAAACTATCGGTAATATGACCTAAGTCAGCGATATAAAATGCATCATTTCTATCTTCTACGATTTCTCTTGCTCTACTGACTACGGATGAACCATATGTTTGTGATACACCTGGTGTGGTAAGAACATTGTAATCATATTCAAGTGGATTACTAATAGCGTTCAGTGCTCTAATAAATGCAACTGAACCACTTGATGTTGAATTTGTTAAGTCGATTCCACCAACATTAGATGCATCAGTGACTTGAGTTCCAACTTTCTTCTCAATATTTGGAACACCTGCATCAAATCCACCTTGGAAACCAATAGTAAAGCGACGATTTGATTGATCGGTTGCTGATGTTGCTGATGTTGCGAACAAAGTAGATGGTAGTTGGAAGTTTGATGATGTTACAGGTGAAGCTAATATTGAATCATTGAGTGGAGCCATATAATGTTTCCAATCAAGTGAACTATCAAAGTTGATTCCAAAGTGTATTTTTGTTGAACCTGTCACTGTGCTTCCATCACTATCTGTAAGAAGTGGTAAGTCAGGAATAAAAGTTGAATTTAGTGGTTTACTAAATCCTTTGAAGCCACCTGGTACTGCTGTTGTTGGAAGTGCATCTGAATTAGTTGCCATTTCCACACGGATATATTCCGACTTGTTTTCAAAAGAACCATTGATAGTAGTATCACCATCACTATCGACTTCTAAATACTTATCACCAATCTTTCTTGCGATATAGTTTGCTGATGATGGATCTAGTGTACATCCCGTAAATGTTTCAACAACTGTTGGACGAGTATCTGTATCACCAAACTGACGAACTACCACGTCAAAAACACCGTATGTTCCACCTGTTTCTACTGGTCGTTTAACATTTTGAATAGATACTTTAACATCTGTGTTTGTATCTGTACCTGTGGATAGTCGGTGAAGTTTGAACAAGTCATAAATTGTTCCGTTCACATCTTGTGATTGGATAAATGTTGTTGAACCGCCAACTGGTTCTGCGTTTGAACCACCGTCAAAATCAAATGTTTGAGAACCATTTAATAATTCACCACCTGAAATATTTTGGAAAGATGCGGAGTTCGTTGTTTCAAAGTGTGAATAAACATACGCTCCTTTTGTTCCCAATGGATTTGTGCCGAATACCTTTGTGATATACGATTCTGATGTTGGATCAAATGATGCAGTTACAACACCGATACCTGAACCACTGATTTCAAATGTTGACCCATCGGATGCGGATACAAATGATCCTACGTCAATACTCTCTGCTCCATTTGAAGGTGCTAAGAATATAGAAGATGTTACACCCGATTTCTGTGCGGTTAATCGAACACCTGTATGTTCGTACCCACCTAAATCACCAACGCGTACAACTGTAATAGTATTAGAGTTCTGTAAAATGTTGCGAACGGCGTAAGATGCATAATACTTTTCGTTCTCTCCACCGAACTTATCTCTAAACTCTTCTGTACTTCTAATTACCGTTGGGATGAATGCAGGGCCTTTGGAAAAAGTACCGACAACTGCGGAACCGATTTCTGCGATTCCTTGTGGTAAAAATGAAAGGTCGTTTTCTTGTGTGAAAACACCAGGTGATACAAACTTTTCAGCCATGTAAATTCCTCGAAGTTACTTTTTTATATAAATATAAATATAAGAATACAAAAAAGAACTTTCTTTATTTTTAAGAGTTTGGAATAAACTCCCAAGTTTCTGTGTTTAAATTACCTTGTCCATACTTTTCGACAAGTGATTGAGTGTGTTGTTGTTGATTTTGTAGTGTTTCTTTATACAATTCAAGTAGTTGTTCTTTTCTACCACTTAGTGCTTGAAGTTGATTATCAAGATTATTAAGTGTGATTTCAATACTTCCAAGTTCCATCGAAACTTTATTTACTGTTTCTGTGGTATCAGTAAATACTTTGATTTCTTCGTCTGTGAGTTTTACTGTTTCTGGTTTTGTTGCCATTACTTAATTTTATATTTAGTTAGTAAATTTACCAATAACTTCAATATCCATCGAATTATCGAGGATGTATCCTAATTGGTTTGTATTAAATGTAAGAAATAAATCAGGAGAAACAAAATTAAATGTAACTATCTCTCTATTGATTTGTACTCCGTTTATGTAGATATAAGTTACACTTGATTCTGTGAATATCCCATTAACATATGATTGTAAATTTGTATTATCAATTTTTGCTTCTGTTTCCGAAATAACAGTTGCTACTTTTGTTTGTTGTGAATCAACTTCATTAACATTGTTTTGGATTTCTTTTTGTTTATCCTCTTCAATATATGGTCGTTGCTTTTCAAACGCACCTGTTCCTTCAACACGTGTTACTCTACCAAGTGTACCTGAACTAACAATCTTTCGTATTACTTCTTCGTAATTTGAACCGTAATCACTCATGAGTCAATAAATTTACCAATACCACGTATTTCATCAATTGATTCAATTTCGTAGTTAAGTAAGTTTGTATTGAATGTAAATGTTATATCAGTACCATCATCATTAACCGACCATATAGATGGTGGTATGAAGATACCGTTTATAAATATTTGATACAAATCTTCATCTTGAAACACTAAATAATCAATATCAGGATAAGATTTAGTTGTTGTATTTTGAAACACTGCTGTATTAGATGATGTAACGGTTGCTGTTCTTGTATCAAAATAGGAAACAAACTCTAATACTTCATCAAATTCGTTGTTTTTTGCTTCTTGAGTTGCGTTGTTACTAAATGCACCCAACGGAAACAATGCACCAATTTGATTGACTTCCGAAAAGTTTCTGTCTTCACGTAATAACTCATCTAACTCTTCTGGTGTTGTTACTTTTGTAAGTTCGGTTTCAATCTCATCAAAAATAACGGTCTTTTGTGTTGTATAAGATTTAAGAACTTGTTCATCGTATCCATCATCTTTAAGTTCAGGTAGTAAATACGCTTTAACACTTAATGTAAAGGTAGTCCGAACTAATCGATCAACATCAGTAGCGACTTCATTTTCTGTGGAAAAGGAATCAATAGATGACTTAAATTTTGGCCCTCCATCAACACCCCAATATTCATCACTATTCCAATTAAGTTGTTCAATCAACTCATTGGTATGTGATATAAACTCCGTCCAAACAATAAACTCATAATCCATTTGAACAAAATCACCAACTCTTACTTTGTATACTTCTTGTGTTGGTTTTAAATCTATTTGTTGAGAAAACTTATCAAACCTATTTTTGTTACTGTATGCAGTTGTATATGTTACTCGTTGATTTTGGTTGAATCGATTAACAAGATCATCTCTTCGTCCCAAACTATTTCGTTTAAAAATAATGAGTGGGATTTGAACTTGACCTTTTTGGTCTTTGATGTACCCGTTTCTACCTGCTTGTTTCCACCGTTCAGGTGAACCATAAATAATAGGAACTTTTCTACTCTGTCCGTTTACTGATACTGTTAAGTTCTTTTCTTCAAGGTATTGTAGTATTGCAGTATCTACATCAATGATACTGATATTCTTTGATTTGAAATCACTACCCACTTTACTTCGTTGTAATGCTTTGTTTGTAGTGTCCGTTGATTTTCTTCCTTGTTCTACATTTGCCATCAGTATAACTCCTCAATATTTAAACCACTTCGACGTTTCATCTGTGTAGATACAATAATGGAGTTACTAAACTCTGTGTTACCTGCTACAAGTTCGTTTTCAATAATACCATTGATTTCAAAGTATGCATCATTAAAATTGATAATATCACCTATTTGTAATACAACATTTACGTCCACCAAAATACTACGTAAGAAACGGAATGTTACACTTTGTTTCACATCACTACCAAATGCTTCATAATCCGTAACTTGATCTTCTCTATCAATATACGCGTTTACTTGTAATCCAGTCATATAAAATTTACCACCAACACTTTCACCATATACGTTTTCCGCAACATTACCTTGTGATATTTTGTATACTATCACAGGTGTTTCAATAAAGTCATTTACTAATTCCTTATTGAAAGATTGGAATAAATCAAAATCTCTTTGTTTTACAAACGCCATGTTATCCTATGATTATAGGTGTCGGTATACGAGATAACTGATTATTCATTTTTTCAGAAATCTCTTCTTCAATCTCCATCTGTCGTCTACGTGATGTTTCTTCTAAGTTTTCACGTAACTGTTCTACTAATGCTTCTTTTTCCGAAACTGCTTCCGCTCGTAATGCAGCTCCATCCAAACTTACTTCTGAACCAGGTATGGGAACTGAACTATACTTTTCACGGACTGCTCCTAATACTTCTTTGGCAATTGCTAATGTATATTTGCGTATCCACTGTTTTCCGACATCATTGATATCACTGTATGATATGTTTTGATATGGTGCGTTACTATAATCACTTACCACTCCACCTTGTGAACGTGCACCAATATTACTTCTATCATCTTTCTCAATATAGTCAAAGTATATTCTAAATGTTGTCTGTGGAATAGGAAATACTGTGAGTTTATTGTTAATCAGTTTGAATGTAAACGCACTTCGTCGGACAGTATCGTTGAGTTCAATTGCTTGTATTCTTAACAAATCTTCGTATATTGGATACATCACAAAGTTTACTGCTGGTGAATATGAACCAAAACCAAAGTCGTCAATCAAATTTCTATATCCTGTCCCCGTCAATGCAAATGGGTCATAATATCGTGTGATAGCAGGATCAACATTATGGTATACTCGTTTAACTTCAACATTAGATTGGTTGTTGATGAAAGTGGAAGCTGAACCACTGATAGATGAGGATGGGTGAGAGAGTAAATCATACTCTTGTGAACCACTACCTACTGTAATATATGCTTTTTTGTAATCAACTGAACCACCAACACCTACTTCACTTCCATAATCTTGTGCTAATGTAACTAAGTTGTTTACTTCTCCACCACCAACAAATGTGCTATTCAAGTTTGAACCTGTCGGACTTCCTTGAAGTTTCATCATATTTTGTCGGATATTAAACTGATGAACTTGTGCACTGTATTCAGTTACTGCTTCTTCAAATGCAGCATAGAATTGTAAATCTTGTAGTTCAACATCAACGATAGGATATCCCAAACGACGAGCACACCAGTTTGCTACTTGTGGTGCTTGTGTTTGAAATGTTGTATCTGTGTCGTAAAATGCAAATGGAGTGTTTCCAACTACTGCACTACCACTGCCTGGCCACTTTGGTATATCCGCCATAATCTATACTTTCTTTATAAATATATTCTAAGTCTCATATCTTACGCATAAAAAAAGGAAAGAACCGAAGTCCTTTCCTTTTAGTGTCAAATGATTCGACTGTTACTCTTAGAGAGTTTCTAGACCTTCTACGCGGATTACCCCGTAAAATTCGTTCCGGGTCATCTCTTTTGCGTAACGCGTCATGATGCCCCGACGTGGTGTGAAGTTAGTCGGATCGTATACCGTTGGTGTCATGATGAGTGGGATATATGGAGCGTAAACTGCACCTGACTCCAAGAAGTTATCACCTTTGTATCCTACGAGGATAGTGTTCTCTGTCATGTATGGGTTTTTGTATACTTGGTAACGCCCTGCAAGTGAACCAACTTGTGTTACACCTGCTGCAAATTGCATTGCGTCTTTTTCAGCTGATACTGTGAACGCTGGAATTGACTCAAGAATTGTACAAACGTCAGGAGATGCAACTAAGAAGTTAGCACCACCACGAAGTGTCAACTGATGTATCTTGTTAGATACTTTGTTGATTTTCGTACCGAGTGTTTGGAACCAAGTGTTACGTTGATAAGCAAGTCCCGCACCATCGTTTCCTCCGATTACGAAAGAACCACTGTTTGCGTCATACTCATATCCAACACGTGCAGACCAGAAGTCAGTTGTCACTGCGTTTTGAATCAACATATCAAGGATTTCAAGATCTACTTCCATAGAGATGTAGTCAGAAAGTACTGATGTTAATTCAGCTTCAGCGTCAATTGCGTGGTATGCATTTAAATCTTGTGCAAGTTCAGGAGTCCATTGTGCTTTCAACTTACGTGTTTTCGCTACAATAGCCTTGGACTGTACATCAAGGTTTACTTCAGGGATGTCGATATCAGAACCGAATGCTCCGACTGCTCCATCCTCAAAGTCACCACGAGTTGAGTCTGTTGGTTGTCTGTGATATGCTACTTCGAAATCACCTTCGAGAGATGAAGAAGCACCTGCGGCAGCAGATACGAAAAGTACAATATCTGTACCAGAAGTAGCGTTGAACGCGTTTAGGTTAGAAACAACTGCTGAACCAGAAGCTTGGAATGCACGTACACCTTCAAGGTCAGGACGTGTAAACTCTGATTGAGCGATTGTTACTTTTGTGATCTCTCCAGCTGCTTGGGAAGCAGATAGTGTAGTATCAAAGTTCAAATCTGCCATAGAAGCAGATGTGTAAGAAGTTGGAGCTACACCAGAAGTTACTACATCGTTGATAGAGTAACCGAAACGTCCTGCACCATAAAGACCGTTTTCTGCAACGTCTGTTGGAGCTTCTGTTTCTTGTGTACCGCTACCACCGTATAGTGATTTTCCGTTGAATGCTGGTTTTGCGTTTTGATTTGTTCCGTATTTGTAATCTAGATAGAATACAAGTCCAGAAGGTAGGTTCATCGGTTGTACAGAAACGAAGTTCTGTGCAGCGATTTCACCAAATACTCTACGAACAAGTGGAAGAGCTACACCCGCCCATTGTTCAGAGTTTGCTGTTGTACCAGTACGTGTCGCTTCGTCCAAAAGTTCTTTGGCTTGGTTTTCAAGAAGTTGAGCCATTGTGTGAGTTTGTTGCTCACTACCCATGCCTTCAAGAAGACCAGTGTTTTCCCACTTGGAAACAAGTTCCTTAGCCTTTTTATTTTGAACAAAACGCTCACTTGCTGATTCTAATAGGTTGTTGATTTCCATGATTATTTTTCCTATATTGTGAGTTATTTGTTATATGAGATTAGTCGCTTAAACCTATCAGCCATTTCGTTTGATTCCGAAATGATTTCTTGTTTAGGTTTAGTTGACGTTGTAGGTTTTGAAGCAAATCCTTCAGTAATTGATGCACGTTTGTTATTTGATTTTTGTGTACCAATACTTAGTGATTCTGCTAATGTACTATAAACCAACTTAGTTTCACGTACAGAGTTTGTACGATCGAAAGATTCAACTACTTTCATTTTTTGAGAGTTATTTAAGTTGTACTTTCTGAATAACTTAGTTGTGTATAGAAGTTTAGCGTTTAGGAGGTTTACTTCATTTAACTTACTACGTAGGATTTCTACTGCCTCACGATGTTCAGCTAATTCCGAAGCTAATCTTGTATTTTCCTGTGCTAACTCATCCATTTCTTCTTCTACTACTTCTTCCACTTCTTCATCTTCTTCTTCAGAAAGAGCAGATAAAAGTTCTTCAAGGTCGATGATTTCATCATCTTCATCATCATCACTCATGTCCATGTCCATTTCTTCTTCATCAGAATCCATGTCCATATCCATTTCCTCTTCACCTTCCTCATCATCGAGTTCAGCTTCAAGTTCAGCGATTACAGATTCAAGATCTAAATCATCTTCTTCTTCATCATCCATCATTTCATCCATATCATCATCACCTTCGTATGTTTCTTCCATATCCTCATCTTCTTCACTCATTGTATGGGATGTGTCAGATGCATCATCAGATGGTTCTGAGTTATCAGATGAACCGATATCAGATGAATCTAATTCTTCTTCCATTTCATCTTCCTCTTCACCAATAGTTGCATCGTCTGCATTAGTTGGGTCTTCGAGAGTTTCTTCCATGTCTTCGTCACGTTCTTCATCCATCTCATCACGTTCCTCATCCATTTCATCACGTTCTTCATCCATGTCTTCATCATCCATTTCAGATAGATGACGAGAAATCATAGATTTGATACGTGGTTCGAAAGCCTCTTCTAATGCGAGTTTTGCGTTGGCGAGAGCAGTTTCTCTTACTTGAAGGGCATCATCTAATACCTCATCAACAAGAGATTTCTTTGTTTCTTGTGCCATCGTATTGTTCTCGTTTTTATTAATATTGTGGAGTCAATTGTTGCTCCAATCACATAAGTTTTGATACGTGACACTATATGAAAAGGATAGTGTATTCGTTATAAGGATAAATATAATCCTATAACTATTTTATTACCAATTTTTTTCTTGGTCTTTTTTGGATTGATATTTAGCTTTTTTCAAAGCTAATCTTTTTTTAGTCGAGGGTTTTTGATACTCTTGATTACTTTTGTATTCTTGTATAATCTCGTCTTGCTTTACCCTTTTTTTAAAAATAGACAACGCCTTTTCGACGTTGCCATTTCTTACCTTTACACCTAAATTTGTTTGTGCCATAAATTTAGATTCGATTGAATCTTTTTATTTCGTTCCGAACAATTTCTCTAAGTTTTTGTTCTACTTTCTTTGGAAGTCCTTTGTGTTCAGTGCCCGCATATTTTTCAATATCTTTTTCACTCATTCTATCAACAATATCTTTTATTTCATCACTGACTTCTGAACGAGGAGTATCACCACGTTTTACCGAAAGTGCTAATCCAAAAAGTTTTTGTTGTTGTTTAGAAAGTGCGGGCATTTTGTTATCGCTTAGATTTTACGTTCTTTGAACGTCCTGTTGATTTCTTTGCCGTAGATTTTTTAGGTGCTGCTTTTCTCGGTGTAGATTTACGAGGTTTTGCAGAACGAGTAGATTTACTTACTCTTTTTTCAACTTTTTTCTCCACATCACGTTGTGGGTTCTTAGATTGTGTTCTTCCACCTACTGATGTTGATGGTTTACTTTGTTGTGATTGATATAGTTTATACCCCACAAATCCGAATACTAATAATCCTGCTGCAATTGCTATTACTGGTTCCATAACTTATGTTTTATTTTTTATTTTGTTTTTTAGTTTTTGGTTTTCTACCTTTTCGTTTTTCACCACGAGTTGCTTTTGAAACATCCCCTAATTGGTTTCCAACTTCTTTCATTGATTTACCTACGTCTGAAAGTTCTTCTTTGACTCGTTTTGCACGCCGTGAAGTTTCTGCTGCAACTTCTTCTACCTTATCAGGTATTCCATCGTTATCATCATCTCTAAAAACTCCAAATTTAGTGAGTAGAAAAACTACCAATCCACTAAATCCCAATAACCCTAAAATAATTAATAATGTATTCATTGTAACTTTTTGTTTTTATTTATTTTCGTTTTAGTAAGTAAACGTTTCCACCACCTACACCAGTAACTGATTCAGGCCCTAAATCGTGAACAATACCTGCATCTAAATCTTCTATGCTAATTGTTCCACCTGCTGATAAATTCAAACTACCACTTGCACCTGCACCACGAATAACTGCGGATACTCCGTAGTTAGAACCTGTTAATATAAGATCTCCACTTGAAACAGTAATTGTTTCATTAAATTTTCCTTGATGACCTAATTTGTTATATTGTTCAAACGCCATATTCTTGTCCTAATTCTAAGATGATTTTTCCGATAATATCTTCGGTCTTACAATAAGTATTACATACTTCCATATTCACACTTTCATTTACAGGTGATAAAAATGCTCCGTGTGTAGATGGATTTGATACAAAGTCAAATGCAATTAAATTAAAATCTTCTTGAACTTCTAATCCATCTGCTCCATCTTTTACTGAACCCATACCACGTGAAGAAATACCTAAACGAATACCACTTTTGAATAGTTCACGTAAAATATTTCCTGATGGGGTGGGGAGTATTTCTACTTTTCCAACTACATCATCTCCTTCCCATCCAATCTCTACTACATTGTGAGATACATTCTGTAAGTTTACAACAGAACTATCAGGGTGGTCTAATTCGCCAAGTGCTCTACGTTCATCAATTAATTGTTGATATTGTTTAACTTCACGTTGTAGAATATCTCTTGGATATACCCTTCCGTTTTGGTTCTTTGCACCTGCACGTTGAAGAACCCCACTAACAATCAGTTTACCGTCTTGTTCGTTAATCTTAGCTTCAAATAAGTTTGTTTCTATTAGAAGTTGGCTCATACCCAAACACCTCTCTTTTTGAATAAATCAAATAATACGTTTGCGATTTCAACACGAATCAATCTTCGTATCCGTTTCATATCGTTAGAATCAAGTTCTTCGTTGATATAACTCTCCAATAAAGTTTTTATTTGTTTTTCACTCTTCATCGGAAGTAAGTTGTTCAATTTTTTGATTAATTCTAGCTGCTTGTTCTTTAATCTTATTCATATGATGTAAAGAACGTTTGTAATGTTTTTCTTGTGTGATATTACCTTCTTTTTTCAAACGACCATACCAATTAAGGTATTTTTCGATTTCTGAAAGTTGGTTTCTTACGTGACGAACACCATCTAATATCTTTTTATTTTCCGAACGAGTTACATCTTTCTTAAGTTCTAACCATCTGTTTTCAACAATAGTATATCCTGTTCGCTCAATAGCTTTTTTCTTTTTTTCATCATCACCTTCACCAGAAAAAGCGTAAGGTGTTTGATATCCTGCAACATTACCAGTGGTAGTTGCTTCATTCATAGAACGAACTTTACGTAATACTTCTTTTACAATAATACGAATTGATTTATCCATTGACTTTCTCCAATTCTTCAACTAAATCGTAAAAATGTAACATAGATTTTAGTTGATGGTTTCTTACAACATTACCTTTTTTGACATGGTCAAGTAAACTAATAGTTTCTTTTAACTTGATTTGTGTGACTTCTGATGTTGTCTTTTCAAGTTGTTGTTCAAGTGTTTCTTTAATTGTATCAGCTTCTGTATTCATATACTCACGAAGTGAATTTGTATTAGAAACATTGTTTATAAATTCACGTAATAAGTTCTTTTGTTTTTTAGAAAGTGGTGAATACTTTTTGTTGAACTTTTCAATCATTAATTTGTATGCTAACAAACGAATATCTTTATCTTGTTCTTTATATCTTTCTAATAAATCTTGTGATTTCTGTTCAACTTGTTCTGTTTTTAAAATATAATCTAAAATAGTATCATTACAAGATTTGTATTGTTGTAATGAATAATCTTCATTTAGTTTATTGATTTCAAACAATGTGTAAATAGAACCATATACTTTATAGTCATTTACTTGTGTAGAAAGTATTTGTTTGACATCGTAGTTTTCTTTGATATCTTTTACAAGATTATACTTTTCTGTTTTGAGTTTCTCTTCATTCAATCGTGAACGAAGTTTTAAAACTTTATCAATAAATGTTTGTGCCCTTGTCTCGGATACAAACTTTCCTCCATTCATAACCGCATCATATAATGCGTATTCTTTGTAGAGTTCTGTTTCTTTACTGAAATACTTTTTAAGCATATCCAATGCTTTGGTTTCAGTAACTCCTTCTATTGTATCGACAGTAACTTGTCGTGTAAGTATCTCAAATAAGAAACCTGTATTCTTATATTTAGAATGGTTTACTTTTCGCATGCGTTTTTATTTTGTATATCTATAAGTATAAATATAAAGATTATTCCTTATCTTCCATCAAATTATCTTCTGACAATATTGTTGTCATAGATTTAGATTTTGGTAGTCCCAATTTATCCAATATACCTTCATTACGTGCTCTTTCCACACGGCCTAATGGATCACGTCCCATAGAATGGTCATCTTTTTCATATCGTGATACATCTTTTGGTCGACCACCTTGTTTTCCGTAGTTCTCAAAATCTTGTTTAGTGTAATACTTTTTATCAGTATCTTGTGAGTGTTCATCCGACGGGTCTTCATCACTATCAATCAGTGGTGGTAGTCCTGCTAGTTCAGGATTTTGTGATGCATCATCCTCACCACCTTGTGGTTGGTCTTCGGGATCTTGACCTTCACGTTCAATACTTTCGTATCTGAATGTTCGTTTCACATCATCAATAAGTTTTTCTCGTTGTTCTTCAATATCATCTTCTGTCATATCCAATATGTTATCATAAATCCAATCTTCGGATAACATTTTTTGGTCTTTGATATCACGAACAAGATTTAGTTTAGATGATAGAATTTCAATCTGTTCACGTGTATAAATGGTAGATGGGTTGTTTAGTTTGATACTAAAGTTTACTAAATCTTCATCAGTATATCCTTGTGAGAATAAATGAACGATTGCTATCTTTGTCAACTCACTTTCTACAATACGTTGAATCCGTTCGATTGTCCGAGCAAATCGTATGTCTTCTTGTGCTAGTGTAGCCTTACCATTTAATCCTTCTTCGTATCCAAGATATGCTTTTGGTATTTTAAGTGCTGCTAATAGTTTGTTTTTAAGATACTCAATATCTTCGGTTCCATCATATTGTAATCCACTTAATTCATTGATTTCAGTATTTGAGTTTTGACCACGGGTAGGTAGATAAAAATCTTCGGTCATATTCTGAATATTGTATTTCAGATTATAATCACCAGTTTGTCTATCAATATGTGGTTCCTTCTTCATCTTACTGATAACCTGTTCCATGTAGTTTTCTACTTCATTTGGTGGAATATTACCAATATCAATCTTGAATACTCGTTTGGACGGAGCTCTCATAATACGATGGATTAACATCGCATCTTCCATAAGTTGTAGTTGTTTGTGTATTCTTCTTCCGTTCTCAACCATTGATTTACCATATGGAATAAAGTTGGAATCACTCAACAAACGGAAGTGAGCCATCTCATAGTTTTCATATGATATATTCTTTTCTAATAAGTTCTCAAACTTAACATAGTATGGGTTTTCAGGGTCACTATCTTCTACACGTTCTATTTCGTGAACTGATAGTGGACTTGCATTTACAATACCATACTTTTCATTAATATCTAAATGAAGAAAAAAATCACCATATTTTGCAAGATTCCTTACCCATGGCCATAAGTTAAAATCAAGATTCAATACATCGTAATATAGATTTTCTAATATCTGTTTGATATTATCATCCGATGAATAAATCTTAAGTAAATCACCATTTTCATTTCTCGTAGTTGATTCATCTGCATAAATGTCAAGTGCAGATGCAATAATCGGGTCACTATCCATAATATCGTAATCACGATATAGCTGTTCCCTCATTGCAGAATAACCGGTGATTTGGTCACGTGAATTATATGTTAGTGAACTTCTGTGTAATCTTGAGAACTTATCTTTGAGATAATCTTGATTGAATGCTTGAAGTTTGGATGTATCACGTACTTTAAGTCCTTTACCACCTGGTGACTTTCGTACAATAACATTCGTAGAAAATAGTCGTCGTAATGACGAACCTAATGAATTATCTGCCATATTCTTTTATCTTTATCACAAGTGGTGTCGTTCCTTTTAGTACTCTATGAAAACGACCCTTCTTTATAAATATCGTTGTATCTTTATTTAGTTTCTGTGGTATTTCTTCATCAAATTGAAACGACCAATCACTTTCATTCATCACAACAATTTCTCTGTCGTGTTCATCTTCATGCCATTCAAGTTCATTTTCATCTATGTCAGATTCAAATGTCCGTATAAATTCATCGTCTGAAATATACTGATTTTTATACAACATTACCAAAATCTTCCTTTTGCCCCTTTCAATCCAAGTTGTTTTGCGTACCTTGGGAGAGCACAACTCCAATATCCTGCTTTTGTTTTATCCTTTTTTTGGTCACAATTATGTCTTGATGCAAATGCTTTGCGTGCGGCGGGGTCTTTTAACTTGACTGCAAGTTTACCACCACCACCTTCTGCACCAAATGATACTTTTTTCACATTCTTTGTTTTTGGGTCACGGACATAGACATAAAACTTTTTATCTCCACCTCTTTTGGGTTTATTAAGTTCTACATCTTTTCCTTTGTATTCAGATTCATCAATTGGCATTGGAAAATCTAACATGACTTTTTTCCCTTCATACCATTCTAACTTTCCAATATCACTTTTCAAGAAAAATTCTTCGAGTTCATCAATAGGTTTTAGTTGTCCTTTTTCATACAGTGATCGAGCTTCATTGTATAATCTAAAAAACTTAGTGCTACCAAATCGAAACACATTTTCATCCAATGGAATTTCGTTTTCTAAATGATACTGTAATCCTTCTGTAATCGCTACTTGTTCTGTGAGAATCATACCTACTTCCTTTAATTGTCTATAAAGATAAATATAAGTTAATCAAATAACCAACGTAAGTCAATTTCTTCCCCATTTACTGTTTTCTTATAGGGGTCTTCACCTCCGTAATTATTTGATGAAATAACGGTATCTGTTCGTCTCATATGATTGAGTGAAGCTTTGGTTAAATCAATTCCTTCTTGTCGTAACCTTAATGCTGTATCTCTAACCCACAATGCGATTGCGTAACTCATTACCAAGTCATCGTTATACCCTCTCATTGCTTCTGCACGTTGTCCTAACCAAATAAACGTAAATAGTTCATCAATCAATCGACTATCATAAATTTCTACTGACTTTTCACGTAAGTATTCATCTAATTTAGATATCAACATCGGTCGTGTTTTTGATGATGTTGTAAATCCTGGTATTGTTGGATTTTCTGGTGATTGTTTTTTATTGATATGTGTGTAGTGAACATCAACAACTTGTAAATCACGTGAAGAATAGAAGATGTTGGGATAATCCATATCAATAATTTCTTGCAAAACTGCCCATCCAACATTTGCGTTCTCAACTACGATTAGTGCGTTATTGTATTCACGTCCGATCGTATTGAGTAACCTTCCGTATTCTTTTGTATCTATCTTTCCCTTGTATGAACCTACTTGTTTCATACTCTCCACTTCCATAATATGAAACGCAGAATAATCTTTTCCATCGCCACGAGCAACGTCAGCAGTTATTACATAATCTTTGCTGTAATCACAATACTCCCATATCCACAAGTTTCCATCTCTTCCACGTTTTTCTACGGGTTCTTTGACGAGCGTGTCTTGATACCATTTCAGTATTTGTGAATCGATGACTGTGTGACCGGATGAAATGAAGTCACAGTCGCATTCTTGGGCAGCCATCTTGGGGCCTAATACTTTATCTTGTTCATCCCTCCAACCTTGATCTCTATCAGGATGTAATGACCAGTGTAAGTTGATTGGGTTAAAGTAATTTTGTCCTTCTTTTGATCCTACCCACATTTGGTGAAACCAATTACCCATACCATTTGGTGTAGATAACGCAATACATTTACCACCTGTTGCTAATGTTTGTTGTGCTGAACCCCATATCTCTTCAATATATTCAATAAATGCAGCTTCATCCAATATTAATAATGATAGAGATTCCGAACGACCTGCATCTGGTGATGATGATATTGCTTTGATTTCCGAACCATTCCCAAACTTCAATGATAGTTTGTTATCTTCTACTGTGGTGTTTTGTAACCACTTCGGTAAACTTTCATGTGCATATCTTACTTTTGTCACCAAGTTTTTTGCAACATCTTGTTTTGTTGCAATAACCAAAACTCGTTTATCTTTCTGAAATAACATCATCCATAATGCATATCCCGCAACAAGGGTTGATATACCCATCTGCCGTGCTTTGAGAATAATGTTGTAATCGTTGTCTGTAAGTTCTTTGAAAGCTAGTTCTTGAAATCTGTATAAATCGAACTTTACTCTACCCTTTGTTGGGTGGGAAATATACATATACTTGCGAAAGAAATATACAGGATCAGTCGCACATTTTACATACTCTTTCTGTATGAGTTGTTTGTAATCTACTTCCGCCATTTTACTTACCGAGTTTTATGAAATACGATAATTCTAAATATGGGTTGTATTCAGTAAGTGTTCCATAGGTGTCGTTTGTAACTCCACCTTCTAAAATCAATAATCTCTGCTTCTTCGTTTTCCAACCAAGTCCAAGTCCTGCTGAACCAAACACATCCTTTTCGTTATACCCAAATGAACCACCCAAGTAAAACTCGTTCTTTGGAAGTTCTTTGACGATAGTAGTGTTGTATATTGTTGGTATTTGGAATGTCCAATCTACTTTACGCGATTGTATTTTGTTCTGTGATAAAATATCAGTCAATACTCCGTATCCTAATGTAGATGGTTGTGTTCCACTTTCAGTTGTTACTCCATCGGGGAAATCATAATCCAATTTGAGTGTGTCTATAACAGTATAAGACGCGAAGTAATCTTCAAGGATTGCGGTTGTGTCCACATCACTTGGTATTTGAACTTGGACAGTATCTGTTCTATAAACGGTTTGTGGGACGTATTCAGTAACTGTTACTTCTTTTTCTACTACGACTGTATCAATTTGTTGTGATAGTAATTCATAGTCCTGTCCGTTTACTTTAATAGTTTCAATATCACCATACCCACCACTGAATACGTCTGCTAAGAAAAGACAGGTAATCGTAAGACCTACAATGAGAACTTCTCTCCAATATTTACGTATAAAGTTCATAACTAATTTGATTCAATAAATTCTTCGAGTTGTTTGACTAACTCTTCTTCTGTTATTTCTATATCACTCATTTATCTGATGACTGAAACAATCTTTCTTCTGCGTCCGCTTGGTTTGACGAACTGACTTTCATGTTATAACCATGTTTTTTCAATTCGTTTGATAACCATTTGTAATATTTAGAAGACCCCATATCATCTTCAATATCTGATAATAAGTCGTAGAAAAATCTTTCGTTTCCACGACTTTGTTTATAGATATCCTTTGATTTCATTTCAAGAAGATGTTGTAATTCTTCTCTAATGATTTCTTGGAGTTTGTTTTTAGTCAGTTTCGTTTTCTGCATCGTAGTTTTTGTCTACGTAGTTAAAAAATTCTTTTTTCTTATCACCTTTTAGTTCAGCTGGTGAAGATACACCAAACTTTTTTAAAGCTGATTGAAAGAACTTTTGATACTTAGTCATCTCTTCTTCAGTAATTTGAGATACTAATTCTTTGAGTTTTGTACGTTTCATAGTATTGTTTTTAATATAAATATAATTACGAATTTAATATTCGTTGCCACAACATTGTCATACTACCTACAATAGCTGATAGTATAATCCACAAAAATTTTGTAATATTACTTTTAAATTTTTTAAGATCGTTGTGTTCTTCGATAATAGATGCTAATCGTTGTTCTTGTTCTTCTAATTCCAAACGATATTCAGTGTTTTTGTTTACACGAACAATAACACCATTTTCTGGATTTAGAAGCATTTTTTTGAGGTCAGCCATATCTTCATACATCTTTTCTTGGCGTTCCATCATTATTTCAAGTTGTGAAAGAATAACTTTTAATTCACCATTTGGCATATGAGTTTCTATTTCATCTAGCCTTTTGGATAACTGATTCAATAACTCTTTACTCGTCAGTGAGCTTGCCATATTTTTCCTCGTATGATTGTATTGAGTTATTTAGTTGTTCTTCGAACGTACCTAAATACTCTTTATAACTATCAATTACGTCGGACAAATTTCCGTCAAATTCCCATTTTTCTATCCTTCCATCGGATAAAACATACTCTTGTTTACCATTAAAGTTATTTTTGAACTCATCAAGTTGTGTTTTTTGTTCATCTAACCAACTTTGTGCGTTCAATAATCGTTTTTTGAACATAAACTGATCTAACTTCCCTTCTTTTCGTAGTTCATCGTGGTAATCAATCATACAATTAAGACAAGTTCCGTTGGAATAGAACGCGTCTGTATCACGTCGTGCTTTCATTACCTTTTCACACTTTGGACAGAACATGGGAACACGGATATCATCAAACCTTGTTTTCTTTACTTTATACCCATTCTTTTGTTCGTATTCTTCACCAAACTCTTTTTTGGGGCCTGTATATCCAACAGATATATTTTTCTCTGCTTCTTGCCCTGAAAGTATTGTTTTCAGAGCTTTAACGTTTTTTTCATTCATATTTAAGTGAACCTAATAACTGATTAATTGGTGCAAATAGACCTGTGAGTTTGTACGTCTTTCCTTTATATTGAAAGACAATACCTTCTGTTGGTACAAGTTTATCTAACCCACCTGCTGATTGTATTCTTTTGAGTTGTGTTTCTAATTGTTTGATTTTTGTAACATCATTTGTCTGCCGTAATTGTTTAACAGTATCTAATACATCTTTCCGTAACTTTTGTACTGCATCTTGTGGATTTGCAGTCAATAAGTCCGATACATTTTGTAATATCTCCGCACCAAGTTCCAAGAATAGTGACTCAAATGGTCTCATATTTTCTTTTACTTGGTTTGCATGATTTTGTTTATCATACTTTGTTACCCAATCCAAAAACTTTTCATCTCTTACATCTTTCTTTAAGTTACGAATTGCGTATGACTTATCAAAAAATGCCCATCGTTTCACCAATCCAATCAGTACATGATTAGGTATGGGGTATTTGTATTTCTTTGCATTCTGTCTAATAAACTTCTCCCACCACATTTGATGATACATTGAAACTTCATCATTATCTTTAAGACGAAACTCACTTTGTAATCGTTTCAATCTTCCAAAATACTTTTGTTTTGATTTAGAAAAATCCTTACTTTGTGGTAACTTTACAATCGGTGGGCCTTGTATCTTATATGTGTTTTGAACATCTTGGTTGACTTGTTTTATCATACCTGAAAGTATTCTTCCACTTTCTTTATCTTCACCAATAGGAGAACCTGTTTCATCGTATTCCATACTTCCGTGAAATACAAGTAGATTCAATCCGTATGGAATAACATTTTGAGTTGCGGGGTAAATGACTTCCAATGCCATAAACTTCGTTCCATTTCCGAAGATTTTTTCAGTTTGTTTGTCCGATAATTTAGAGATTGCTTTATCTAAATCATCAATAGCAAATGAGAATGCTTTTTCTAACTCACCACGACCCTTAAACATTTGTTTTACACCATTAACATCAAGTGCGTTTATACCACTATCTTTGAGGTGTCCTTTGTTTCTTGCAGCAATCAACCCTCTATCATCTCTATAACTAATGGATAATGCTTGCCCATCCGTTTTTTCTGTTACTCCACTTTCAATATCAAGTTTTCCTTGCAATCCAAGTTCAATCATCCGTTTGATATCACTGAACGTCAAGTCCATATCTTCAAATGGATGATTAAGATGTCCATATGCTCCGCCGCATAGAAGTAATATTCTACTATCTAATGGGTCGTTGGAGTTTTGGATATCTGTGATTAACTCATTTAATGTTAATGATGATTTTGTTCCCTTACTTTCATTCAATCTTCCATCAAGTATTTGCAAGTTCTTGTAATGTGATACAACTTCAACTGGTATGTTATTTTCAAATCCTGCCTTTATACTATATTTGTGGTCAAGATGAAAATCTCTACTTCGTTTTTTAGCATTATCTATTTCATTGAAAAACTTTTGGTAGTTTTCATTAGTTTTATTTCTAACATTTTCAGTATATAGCTGAAATGGGTGTTTTTCTTCTGGTTTAAGATATCCTCTGGTTTTTGCAATGGTTGCTTGAGTTTTTTTATTACCAAATCCATACTTTTTTCCATTCTCACGTCTACTTTCTAACAAGTCAGGATTATTACTATAAGATTTTTTTACACCACTACTTATTTTTTTACGAAAATCTTTATTTTTATTTTTTTCAACAACATCAGGTCTTTTATTTCCTTTATTTTTACCCACCATTACTTCACTTATTTTTTTCTTGTATTCAGTTGTATTTACTGATTTTAAGTGATTTTTCTTAACATCATCATTTTTCATAGGATTTTTATCACCTATGTTTTTTGCATTTTCACAAACTAATGGTGCGGTAGGATATTTATTTTTATATTCATCAATTGTCATTTGATGTTTATACTTCAAGTGTCTATATTGCACTTGTTTCAATTTTTCTCCACATTCACGACATATTACAAAATCTAATCCTTCAGTGATATTTTGATACTCTACTTTATCAAACTCTTTTGTAACATCAATAAGGTTGTCAATGGATAACCCAACTTGTAACACATCAATATCTGACGAACTGTCAGTATTGAAAAGAGCGTTTGCTCTATGATGTCCGTCTAAAATGTAATAATCTTTGGAGATTATCACAGGTTTTGTCTTTATCTTTTCAGGATCATCAATAAACTTTTGAATATGTGAACGATTTAGTTGTGTCTGTGTGTTTTTGAGTTCTGACACTTTTACAGACAATGGAAATACAGATATCTCCTTATCTCGTAAGAAATCAATATAATCATCCATGTCTTTCCGACGAATTTGTGGCATATCTTCTCGTTGAATACCTTTGGAAAGTGGAAGAGTTTTGATGGTATCAATAATCACTTTACCATCTTCAACTTCTACGGTTTGATAATCAGGTGTTAGATTACGATAGTAGTTTTTTAGATACTCCGTTCTATCATAACTTTCGTTTATTTCACCTTCAATATCTTTTGCATCATCACCACTATCTTTTCGTTGCTCTTTTTCATCTCCTTTATCCATCACCCATTCCCAGCCAAGTAATTCAACAGATCGTAATATGTGTTTCTTCCATTTATCGTATGCATCTGCACTATAAATATCTTGTTGGTTGTTTGGTGTGGTTACACCCAAATCACCTGCTGGGAAATAACTAACACTATCAACTGGCCCATTAGGGTATTCAGGATAGTTCAGTTTTTGCTCTAACTCATCATCTAATAGATACTTAACTATGTTCCACCCTGTTTCAAGAAAGTTCGTTAGACGTGATTTTTGAAGGCTTTTATGTGCTTCAAAGTTCTTTAACATAAACCCTGGCCCGTCATCAGGCCCTACATTACTTGTTGAACCTTCAAATAACTTCCCACCTTTTTCAATAACCCAATCTAATACAACACTTTCTGTTAATCGATCCGTTATCAAATCAAATATTTTGTTATCTAACTTTCCGTAGATTTTTTTGAAGTTAAGTTGTTTAACATCTGTTGATAAAGATGGATCACCAAGTTTTTGGCGAACTTCAGTTCCTGATACTGATCCTGCCATTGGTGGTGCGATATAAATGTATCCTTTATCTTTATACCCCAATAAGTCCTTTGATTTATCGTATTTATCAAAGTAGTTTCCACCCAAACGAGATGCGTCTTTTTGTCCGACAACTGTAATGAATACAGTATCTTCATCAAACTTTTTTAAGATTTCTGTTGGAGCGTATGGATTTTTGATTTGAACGATTTTATTCTTTGGAACACGAAACATCTTTGTCATCACTTCAACTTTTTCTTTAAAGTTTAGTGGTGACTTTGGTTTATCTACTTTGTTGGACGTTCCAATGAAAACATTATCTTTACCAAATGTTTTTACGAGGTGCTGATATACACCATAATGACCTGGATGGAATGGTTGAAACCGTCCTGAATAAACAACAACTTTTTTTGTGTTGTCTGTTGCTTCTAATATCTGTTTAGCAACATCTTTACCAAGTTCTTTGGGGTCTATCATAAACTTCCTGATTTTATGAGTTCTTTGAGTTCTTGTATCTCTTTGTCTTGGTCTTGAACTTTTTTGACTAAGAATGGAATAATCTTAGAATACTTCAATCCCTCTAATCCACCATCGTCATTTCTTGTAGTTAGTATAGGGTCTATATCATCTACTTCTTCCGCAATAAACCCATAATCTTTTGTCCCATCTCTTCTCCACTCAAACTCAACCGGTTTTAGTTGGTCAATAATATTATGACTATCTAACTCTATAATATTCTTTTTATATCGTCTAGCGGATGTTTGAGTAAGGCTTGTAACCGTCATATTACCCAATGGATCTATCGTTACAATAGAAGATGAAAGAATACCATTTGGTATATTATTTAGATTAGTGTAATCAACATTTGTTATCTGTGAACCGTCCCCAAGAAAACTTGTTGCAGTTATTGTTCCATCAATCGTCGCTTCTTCTGCAAAAAGAGTAGAACCACTTAGTGGAAACTTTCCTTGTTCTTCACTATCAAAAATGATGGTTTCGCCATCATTACTTGTCATTACATCTCCACCCACAACATTAACCCCACCTACCATTGTAACGGAGTCGAATAAGTCCGCAAATGTTGTGATGGTTCTTGTGGGGTCATTTATTGATCCACTGACGGTCAATGAACCTGATACTTGTAAATCATTTGTAGTAGATTGGATAGAACCTGTTTCACTGAATATACCACCATTAATACCAGTCAAGTTAGACCCGTCCCCAACAAATGTAGACGCAGTTACTGCGTTACTAATAGTCAGTCCACTAAGTTCAGCGGTAGACCCCGATACGACGAGTTTTTTCCAGTCAGCCATTCTATACTATATTCTAATATAAATATAAATATAACTCTATTCAGTATGTATAGTATACTATTTATTATATCCAAAAACATCAAAATACCATTGATGTGTTTGATATATCCAATCACAAGTTTGTTCTCCTAAGACATCAAAAAAGTCATCAGGTTTTCTATCAAGAGTATTTCTAATAATATGGTCACCATATATTCCATGTACAGAGTCATCTTCCCATGTTATTTGTGGAATATGACCGAAGTTGTGTTGGAAAAAAGGTATTTCTAAATAGTTGTAAATACTTTCCATCATATTGTGTGGATTATCACACAAATCTTCATACTTTATAAATAGAAAGTTTTGTGCGGTTTTATCAACAATAGATTGATAAAGTTTAGTGACAGCGTATCCAATAGGGTGTGTTTGTGACCAAGTTTCTACTCGTTGTTGAGTAGT
>Ga0209953_1000097_pt1 | contig 34696 bp, 67 predicted proteins | sample SalPonred_H2O_MG_FD_185713 | JGI IMG/M metagenome (GOLD analysis project Ga0209953, IMG submission 185713) | Salt pond water microbial communities from South San Francisco under conditions of wetland restoration - Salt Pond MetaG... | ecosystem: Environmental > Aquatic > Non-marine Saline and...
TCCACGCTGTTGGACTATATGGTCTCCATGGAGGAGGCTGGACCGAGAAACTGGGGCTACAATCCCGTGTTGACATAGTCAATGGAACCCTGGGTAAGGCATATGGTGTACAAGGTGGATACATTGCGGCAGACGGGGATCTCATCGATGCTATTCGCAGTGTTAGTGCTGGGTTCATATTCACAACTTCAATGAGTCCTGTGAGTTGTGCTGGTGCTATGGCCAGTGTAAAATATCTCAAAGAGCACGACGAACTTAGAGAACAACATCAAGAACGAGCCAGAAAACTAAAGCATAGACTCCGTGAAGCAGGACTACCTGTTATGGATTGTAGCACAACACACATTGTTCCTGTGCTTGTGGGCAATGCTAAACAGTGTAAGGCTATGAGTGATGAACTAATGAGCGAGCATGGGATCTATGTACAAAGTATAAACTATCCCACGGTTGACGAAGGCACAGAGCGATTAAGATTCGCTCCAACGCCCTTCCATGATGATAGTCTTATGTGGGATTTAATATATAGTTTACAAGCTGTCTACAAAACTTTTTAAATCATCAAAGATTAATGTTTTTCGTTTTAGATCACGATATGTAAATTTTTTAAGTTGCTCTTCAGTTTCTTTACCGTGTCCTGTCCTAACTAATATTGGCGTTGCATTTATTTTTACCGCAGATTTTAAATCGGAAATCTTATCGCCTACATAAAATCCCTGACTAAATTTTATGTGCGGGTGTTCTTTTTCGCATCTTTTGAACATACCTGTATTTGGTTTTGCCCAAGGGTCATTTTTCCGACTGCTTGCACTGTAATATAATGCATCAATTGACGGACAACCCGCTTCTCCTAATAACATCATTAAATGATCATGCAATTTATCTACATCCTCTTGTGTATACAATCCTTTTTCTATTCCGCCTTGGTTTGTTATAATTGCGATTTTATGGCCTTTTTGTCTTAAACGAGCAATCGCTTCAAGACTCCCGTCGATTGGTTCGAAGTCGGATTTTTGCCAAACATAACTTCCTCGATCGATATTTATTACGCCGTCTCGATCTAGTCCTACTACAGGTTTGTCATACTTAACAGGACTTCCGCTCCAGCTAATTTTAGGTGAAGCTTGTGTCGGAGTCATTGTTTGCATCATTCCTTTCAATTTGTGTGTCGCCCGGAGATAATCTAAATCGATCTTCAATATAGTCTGGTGTTGCTACTTCTAATATGACCGAATTTGGATCTAAACTTTCTACTTGGTGAGGGCTTAGTTCACCAAAGTCGACAGTTTGCCCTTCTGATAGTTCTACTTCTTTTAAATCCCCAGTATCTAATTCTATATAAGAAATTTTAAAACGTCCGGCATTTATAAACCAGCTTTTCTTTTTTTCTTTATGAAAAACCATGCTAGTTTTTGCGCCGGCACGTTCAAAGACTAAAAGTTTTCCACTATAATTAGTATTGTTTGCCCAGACTATTTCAAATCCCCATCCTTTGTCTACTTTACCTGGTTGCTGTAAGTTCATATTATTTCCTCTTTGTTGTTAAATTAGTAATAATTATTAAATTTCAAATATTCTATATATTCTGCTATACCTTGTTCGATACTTCTAAACACTCCTGTATCAAACCCTGCGGCTTGTAGTGGCACAAGGTTTGATGATGTGCTGGTTTGATACTGTGCTTTTAGATCGTCAGGCATCACGATGTATTCCTTTTTGCCTTGTCCAACCTCATCGATAATAGTATCGGCAACTGTTTCAAAACTGTTCGAAACTTCACTGCCTACATCGTATACACCTGGCTGATAGTTTGATAGAAAGAAATTCACAACTTTGGCAACATCTTCTACATAAACAAAATCTCTAGTGTAGTTGTGGCTGTTTTCAAATATCTTTAATACACCTGTTTCCGTTATTTGTTTATGCCAATGATAGATGGTACTGGACATTCTGCCTTTGTGATATTCGTTTGGGCCGTACACATTAAACAATCTTAATATCACACCTTGTTGTATTTCTAGTTCTGAAGCCCGTTTGGAAAACGCATATAGGTTTCTAGGGCCATTGTCGTTACCATACACTGCGGCAGAACTAAAAAAGATGAATGGTATATTTGATTCTAAACAAAGATCGTGCCAATACCTTGTAGATTTAATATTGGTTTCGTATAAACTTTTCCAATCTTTCTCCAGCGTATTCGAGTTGGCACCACAGTGTATTACTGCTGTTACATTGTTAGTGTTAAACTCTTCTCCGGGAAGATATATTTTACGATATTGTTTGTTGTTCAACATCATAAAGTTATCCGTGTTTAGATTATCTACTAGAATAACATCATTGATGCCTTGCTTGTTTAGATATCCCAGTATCACACTGCCTATGAATCCACCTGCACCTGTTAACACTATCACGATATTTCCTCCAAGTTTGGGGCATAGTTTCCGTTGTGTTGTACTGTTAGGGCGGCCGCTCGATTGGCAAACTGTATGGCCGAACTCATATCACTGATTTCGAGATATTTGTAAACAAGGGCTGAGAGGAATGTATCGCCTGCTCCGCACACATCGAACACTTCAACTTCAGGTGCAGGATATGATAAGCCTTGATAGGTAGCACCGTCTTTACCTTGTGTTACAATCAGATGAGAACACTCTGTTTCTAATCTACTGTATTCAAGATTGTTTATCTTCACAAACAATCCTTCTAGCTTTTGTAGATCAGTTTTCTTTGTGTCTACAAATACAGGACCGTTATAGTTTTCCGTTAGATATTTGTAGTGTTCATAGGTCACAAATCCTTTGTTGTAATCTGATACTACCACAGCATCGTAATAAGATAATTCCCTAGGGGACTCGCCACTCCACGGTGATATATCACTTTCTTTGTCTAGTCGAAGTAAATGATATCCACTCTTTTCATCAATGTATCGAGTTTTAGTTATCTGTTCAGGACAGTTTGTACACACATCAACATCGCAACCCAATGCGATTAGATTATGTTTAACATTAGAAGCCATACCCAGTTTAGTTTCTGTTCGTGTTTGTTTGAGAACGGGAACAGGAGTTTCTGGACTTATACGATCAACAACACCATAAAGATATACATCTTTACAGCTATCGCCTATCAGTAAAACTTTGAATTTTTCTTGTTGTTGAATATTCATCTCTTTCTAAAAATACTATTTCACCGCAAAACTCTTCACCAACAACTGTTGTGCCTTGATAGTCACTGCCTTTAACCATCGTGTTGGGTTGATACTGTTTGATGATATTTACAAGTTCTAGTTCGCTGTCGAAAACTTTTACTTCATCAACAGACTTTAGATTCTCTAATAGGGTTGTTCGTTCATACTGTGTGTTGTAAGGTCTGGATTTGCCTTTGAGCTTGCGAATGCGATCATCTGTGTCTACAGCAACGAGAAGATAATCTCCCAGGCTCTTCGCATAGTTTAACAAGCGAATATGCCCAGGGTGTAATAGATCAAACGATCCGTTAACTATTATCTTCTTCATTCGCTGTCTGTGAATCTCCAGGAAAGATTCTATAGTTATCCTCTACAGAATCTGCTGTGCTAACTTCAAAGATAACACTATTCGGAACTAATGCTTCTAGTTGATGCGGAATCATAGGAGGATTATGCCAAACATCTCCTTCGTTGAGTTCTTCTTCATGAATGCTTCCGTTTTTAAGATCCATTAATCTTAATTTAAATTTTCCAGCATTTACAAACCAAGTTTCGTCTTTTTCTTTGTGAAAGTGCATACTAAACTTTGCACCGGCACGATCAAAAACTAATAATTTTCCAGCATATTTTTCTGTAGTAGCCCATATGATTTCATATCCCCAACCTTTGTCTACTTTACCCTGTAGTCTTTCTGTCATTATCGCTTCTCTACAATTTTGTCAGCCAGTCCCCACTCAACTGCTTCTTGTGCTGAGAGGAATGTATCAAACTTCATAGTTTCATACATATCCTCATAGGTCTTGCCTGCGGTGTTGTGACGAACATAAAGTTCTGTTAGACGTTCGTTAATACGCTTGCTCTCTTCAAAACTACGACGAGCATCTTCAAACTCTAGTTCCTGTACATGTACAGATCCCCTTGTACCAGGAGTGCCTGAGCTCACACGATGAACCATTGTTCGGCTCTCTGGTAGTACATAACGCTTGCCTGCGGCTCCTGCTTGTGCTAGGAAACTACCCATACTAGCCGCTTGTCCCATAACATATGTAGCAACATCTGGTTTGATAAATTGCATAGTGTCGTAGATAGCAAGACCTGCTGTGACTAATCCACCTGGGCTGTTGATGAACAATGAAATCTCTTTGTCTGGATTCTCTGATTCTAAAAACAATAGCTGTGCGACGACTACATTGCTCATGTGATCTTCTACAGGACCATTCAGCATTACAATTCGCTCTTTAAGCAAACGGCTGTAGATATCATAGGCACGTTCGCCTTTGCTTGTGGTTTCAACTACCATAGGGATTAAAGACATTCTTGATTCCTTTGTTTGATTTGTTCTACTAATATATAGTAATACCCACGAGTATGTCAAATATTTTTTATCCAAAATACCGCAGGGTAATACGATTGTAATCACATAAGGTTTAAATAATAATACAATGGCAACATTAGTTCTCAACGCAGATGCACAGCCCATGAATTTTTTACCGCTATCGGTAATAACTTGGGAGGAAGCTATTCGCTACATGTGCTTAGATAAAGTCTCTGTTATGACCTGGTATGAAGATTGGGTTGTGCGTTCTGTATCTTGGGAAACCAGAGTTCCTGCTGTTATTATGCTGACTGAATATCAAAAGCCAAAGCAGGCAGCTAGACTTTCAAAAAGAAATGTCTTGCTTAGAGATAATCACAAATGCCAATATTGCGGCATCAGGGTTAGTTCTGATAGTGCAACACTTGATCATGTAATTCCTCAAAGCAAAGGAGGCCGCGGAAGTTGGGTTAATCTTGTAACCGCATGTCGTTCTTGTAACGGCAAAAAGGGTGATCAAGATTATATGAAACCATATCGAATGCCTTACAAACCCGATTACTGGGAACTTGCTAACAAAAGAAAATTGCAGGGTTACGAAATAAAACACCCATCATGGCTTGACTTTATACCATAAAGGTAATATACTATTTGAAATAGTGTTAGGAGCGAGATATGAGTAAACACTTTTTCGAAAGACTAGAGCAAGGCTACGCGGGCACAAAGAAAACAGTTTCTATTAAATGTTCATTAGGATACTGTAACGAGCCAGCTTCCAAATACAAGGGTCGTGGATCAAAGCTGTGCGAACATCATCAAGGTTTGATGCGTGAATATGGTGGCCCTGGTCGCACAGACCGTCCTTGGACTTTTCATAAGAAACGCTACTGTGAATGTTGTGGTCATAATCCGTGGGAACATCCTATGGTTAAACAGATCGACGATGAGCTAGTTCGAGACAGAGTTGCATGGGGTATGCTTATTGTAGATCATCTACACACTCAACGTGACGGTGGATGTGACAGCGAACACAATGTACAAACACTGTGCAGAATGTGTGATCAAATTAAAACCACACTGGCTTGTGACAGTATGCCAAAGGCTCTTTACAATGATGAAGCAGAATATTATGCTGTTATAGAACAACTTCGTCCTCATTATGAAAAACTGTTTGGTTGACATCATTAACCGATGAAGTTATATTATAAGCATAAGGCATATATAGAGGCAACATGAATACAATCTATCTTTACACTACAAAAAGTCAAAGCAAAAAATCAGTCGCAACATCAGACGGCGAAATTTTTAATGTTAAATTAAAAGTTGGGCAAACAATGTTGTCAGCTGACGAGCGTATTTCTCAACAAGACGGAACTTCAAACTCAGAACCTTTAGATAAAATTTTTAATAAGCAGGTTCCTGATAATATTACAGATAAAAAACTTCACAAAGCATTACAGCGTAAAGGATTTTTAAAGAGTCGCGATGATAAAGACCGCGAATGGTTTGACTTTCCGAATTGCGATACAGCCGCTGATGCAAAAAAAGTTGTAATCGAAACGCTAAACGGATTAGTAAACGGAGTCGAAGCACTAGAAGATTTTCCTCCGTTTACTTATCAGCAAGACATTATAAACTGGGTAGTTAATAGATTTGAATCTTCTAATGATGTGTTAGTAAATGCTATCATGCGAGCAGGAAAGTGTTTTATTTCTTATGAGATTGCACGAGCAATTAGAGCAAAGAAAATTCTAATTGTAACTGCCAAAGTCGGCGTGAATGATAGTTGGGCTAGTTTGTTGCCAGGCGGCGACGAAAGTCATGTTTACTACAATGACTGGAATTATCACAATTATAAAAAAGTTAAGGAGTTAACATTCCAAGGAACTGATGTTGTATTTGTTAGCCTACAATTCATAAACAAACATTTTGGATCTGATAACAATCTAATTAATCAGATTTTTAATACGAATTGGGATTGTGTATTCTTCGACGAACAGCACTATGCAACTACAACAGATAGTACTCAACGGCTTTGGGAAAATCTTAGTTTCAAATACAAAGTTGAACTAAGTGGCACACCTTACAAAACTTTACTCAGTGGACGTTACGAAGATGCCGATGTATATAATTTTGATTACATCGACGAGCAACAGATTAGAAACAATTTAATCAGCCAAGGAACCGATGACTTCGTCACCGCACAGTTTCGTAAACGTGCCGATATTAATTACGCATTGATTCAAGTCCCAGAAAAAGTAAAACAATATCTTGGAGATGAAGGTTTTACCTTTTCAAAATTGCTAGCCACAGAACAAGGAGAATTTTTAAACACGATGGGTGTTAACGAGTTCTTGAATTTTGTCGTTGGCAATTTTAAGAATCCTCCTCAACGATACAGAAGTGTTGCTGATAAATTAAGTAGACACACTGTTTGGGTGTTACCTGATAATGTAGAAGCAATTAGATTACTCGCAGAAAAATTGGCCGAGCATCCTTTCTTCGGAAAAAGAAAAATTATAAATGCTAGCGGCAAAGGTGTTAAAAATATTCAGCAGGTAAAAGACGCAATTGCTCGAAATGATCACGCCGGAGAAGCAGGCACTATAACTTTAACTTGTGGTAGATTTCTCGAAGGAACCACAGTTCCGGAATGGTGGAGTGTTCATCAAATGAACAATGATAAAAGTGCCGCTGATTATTTCCAAGGAAGTTTTCGTTGTAAGAGCCCTCAAGACGGAAAAGAAAGTGTTGTTGTTTTCGACTATGCACCTGAACGTTTTGTTAGCGTAGTATACAACTACTGTGAACGCAGAGCAGATACTGAAAACAAAACAACAGAAACAATAGTAAGCCGTTGGCTAGAAGTTAGTGATGTTTACGACTACAACGGTAATGAATGGGATATATTAAGCGGAAAAGATATCAGCAACAGATTTTTATCAGATATTCGCAACCACATCGATCGTATCGGGAACTGTGTTGATCGAACCGAAATTAATGATATTGTAGTTGCCTTACTCGACAACAAAAAGAAAGATTCAAATCAAAGATCAGCTACTAGTGAGTTGAATACCAACGATGTCGACGAAGGTGCAAATAAAAAACGTGTGAACAAAAGCACTAACGAAAAGTCAGACACAGAAGATGATGAAATTTTACTTACACAACAACGTATTCGCTACAGCCTCAAACAAATTTATAAACTGGCCGATATTGCGTGGGCAAATGATTTTGAATTCGATAAAATTCAAGATATTATAGAATTAGACAATGATATTGTTAATGATGTTACAGGGTTGACTATTCATGAATGGGGTGCTATAATGCATACTATTGATACAGTTTCAGCTAATAGAGCATTAGGGCAATATTATGATTACCAATAATATCAGCAAGCGTCTCAAGCAAATTAAGGCATATGATAGTTCTAGTTCTCAGACAATTATCGACACCGACTTTGCTGTTAAAGCATTAGACTTACTAGATGATAGCGTGTTAATTGATCCGGATACAGTATATCTAGATCCTCAATGCGGAACCGGAACATTGTTGTTGCATCTAGCAGAAGTGCTGATGGTCAAGCTTGAACCTGCAATACCCGATGAGCTAGAAAGATTATCACATATTTTTTCTAAACAAATTTATGCAAGCGATATAGATCGCTTACAAACAATTGTTTGTAATACTAACTTTAAAAAAGCACTAGACGATAAGCATTTCAAGTTTAATGTAGAACAAAAAGATTTCAAAGATGTTGATATCGAAAGCACAGTTGTTCTTAGTTCGGCCGACTTTACAACAACTAACGAATTCGTGCCAAAATTTAGATCGCAAGGCTGTAAGGTTCTATTGCTTACTAGACCTAATAAAAATAGATATGCAAGCACACATATTAGCGAAATTTCAAAGTACAGGTTTTTAGGAACAACAATATCAACCACCCCAATCTGTGCAATGTATTTTGATAATAAAACCGACGATACCGTTGAATTTTTTAACGATAATAATTCTATAAAAGTCAATAAGCCTCAGTTCTTGCCTGCGCATGACTTAACTTCATTTGCATATTCACACGAGCTTATCGAGCAAGGGTTTGACGGATTTAAATCTAACTACGGATCTTATTATATCAATGACCCGAAAGTTGTAAACAATCCAGGCAAAGTCCAATTGATATATCAAGTCGGCGGAGAGAATAAACCTTTTAGAAAAACTGTAGGAGTTGATAAAAAAATTATTACAGAAAGAGAAGGAGTAGGGAAGCACAAGGTTGTAATTAGTAAGAATGGAAACAGAGGAAGAAAGAGTATTTTAAAATATGCAGGTCCAGAGTTTGGCACAGGACATAATTCTATTTGGATTCAGGTTGAAGACCAAAATGAAGCTGAACAGATAATTAACTATTACAACAGTCCAGCAATTACAAAACTGGTTCTTAGTTTAAACGGGACCAGTCCTGCAAACGGTGTTGGCTTTTGGCGTAACATTCCTCATTATTCTTATGAAAAACAAGTAAACGAGATCTATGACAAATACTACAGTTGAACAATACTACAATCAGATTTGTGCCGAATGGGGCGTGGTACCTACGAGCGACGAATACTCCGGTTACGAGTCTGTTGAATCTCAGTTATTGTCTTTTAGCAAGGAAAACTGGGAGAAACTAAACGAACAAGACAAACAAAAATTCGAAGACGATATTTTTAATATCTACAGAAGTGTAAATGTTATTCCTATAAAGTATTTCAGCCTCGAAGGGTGCAAAAAAGAACTTGTAGATATCAGTAATAGAACTCACTATGTAAAAGATAAAAAAATATCTGTTGGTAATACAGCTGGACAGAATTTCAGTCGCTTTTGGTTTCCAAACATGCAAGAAGCGTACACACGAAAAGATAAAATGGTTAGTATGAGAAGTCGTTTCTATGATGATGTTAGACTTAAACGTGCTATTAAATTTTGTTACAAGTACAGAGATGAAGGCGAAAAAAGTGTCATGCCTCAAAACATCAGAAGAGCACTCGATTTAGTTAGTGGAGGAACTATTGCTAATTTTAAACCTATGAATGCTCGAGCTGTTTACGAATACATTTGTCCAAATTTGTTCGGCAACGTACTTGATTTCAGTTCAGGATACGGAGGTCGTATGATCGGTTCTATGACTTCTAACATGCGTTATAATTACACAGGCATAGATCCTAACACCAAAACATACACCGGATTAGTTGCTTTAGGAGAATTGATGACAGATCTTAGATTAGGAAACGGATACTCTATGAATCATATGCCTAGCGAACAGTTCGTTCCTGAAGACGGACAATATGATGCGGCTTTTTCTAGTCCTCCTTATTTTAATTTAGAGACATACACCGATGAAGATACGCAATGCATGAACAACTGTTCTACCATTGATGACTGGTTCGACAAATACGTCGAGCCTACTGTAAAAATGTTACACAAGGCATTAGATAAAGAAGGATTGTATGCGGTGAATATTGCCGACTATAGAATCGATAAAACAGAATTTAAAATAGTAGAAAAGTGGAAAGAAATTAGCGAAAAAATAGGATTCAAATATATTGAGCAAATAGACATGATTTTAAATGTTCGCCCGGGTCACGGTAATAATAAAAAAGTAAACAGTTATAAAAGCGAAGGAATTTATATCTTTCAAAAGTAAGGAATATTATGAGAACACAACCAGATTATATTATCAGACAGCTAGAAAATCACAACAGTCGATTAAACAAGGAAGACATTCTTGCTTCGGCTATGGAAGAAGGACTAGACGAGTTCTTCGATGGTGTTCGGATGTGTCTCGACAAACTTGTTACATTCGGTGTCAAAGAAGTCCCTGTGAAAGATACACCCGAAGGCCAAGGCTTGCAATGGACAGACTTTGTGGAAATGGCAGAGATGCTAAGAACACGCAAGCTCACAGGACACGCCGCAAGAGATGCTATTGAAATGCAGATGAACGTGGCGACCCAAGACCAGTGGAATGATTTCTATCGTAGGATTCTGCAAAAAGATTTAAAGTGCGGTGTGTCAGAAAAGACTGTGAATAAAGTGGCTAAGAAACTAGACAAGCCCGAGTATCAAGTACCTGTGTTTGAATGTATGCTGGCACACGATGCGGCCAATCACGAAAAGAAAGTTGCTGGAGTTAAACTGTTAGAACCTAAGCTGGACGGTGTTCGTTGTATCACAGTAATCGACTATGAAGCCCGCGAAGTTAAACAGTTTACTCGCAATGGCAAACTGTTAGAAAACTTCAAACACATTACCAACGCACTGGAATACTACATCGAAGAGTTTGGACGTTCGTATGTGCTAGACGGCGAAGTGGTCAGCGAAAACTTTCAGAGCCTTATGAAGCAGGTGCATCGCAAAGACAACGTGCAAGCAGAAGATGCTCGGCTGTGTTTGTTTGATATCTTACCGCTTGTTGAGTTCAAAACAGGAGTTAGTGTACAAGGACAGCGTAGACGCAGTAATATGCTAAAGACATTTGCTAATATCTTTACGGATACAAGCTGTGTCGAAATTGTGCCACAGACAGAAGTTGATCTAGACTCGATGGTGGGCGAAGTAGAATTCAAAGACTATAATGAATGGGCTATTGAAAATCACTACGAAGGTATTATGATCAAAGACCCGGAGGCTGTTTACGAATGCAAACGATCAGCAAGCTGGTTGAAACAGAAACCGTTTATCGAAGTAAGTCTAACAGTACAACTAGTTGAAGAAGGAACAGGTAGAAATGAAGGACGATTGGGTGCTCTTGTGTGCGAAGGCGTCGACGACGGAAAAGATATTAGAGTTAACGTCGGCAGTGGCTTCACTGACACTGATAGGGATGAGTATTGGGATTGTCGTGATGCTGTTGTTGGGCAGGTTGTAGAAGTAAGGGCAGATGCTGTTACACAAAATCAGGATGGTAGCTATTCACTGAGATTTCCAAGGTTCCTGCGGTTCCGCGGATTTAAGGCTGGCGAGAAGATCTAAGTGAAAGTTAAGGTTCACGAATTTTTACAAGGAGACGTGGACGAAGTTTTTCTCTATGCGGCGGCAGGGATTCATCAATGGATGGAAGAGTCGCCAAAAGGACAATGGCTGAAATCCAAAAACATTGAAATGGACTATACCACTTCGTATGTTGAAAATCACTATCTTACCAAAATCATTGTTTTCGCAGAAATGAGCGAGCAAGATCAAACTGTTTTTCATTTAAAATTTGGTTGACAAACTACCTCTAAGATCGTATTATAATAGTATACTTACTTACAGAGGACACTCCGATGAGCGAACGTAAAACAACTTCATACAGTTTCCGTTACAACAACGAAACAGGCGGCTATGACATTCTACCTCCCAAAGGTGTTGAACTGAGCGGCAATATTCATTATAAAAACGTATATAACGAACAGCCTGTGCTTGATATGTTTGAGGACAAGCTGGAAGAAATGACAGCGAACGAACACTTTCCTGATGCAGAGAAGATTCTCGCTAGGGCAATGAAATGAGATTGAATAGGGTACAACGCAGGTTTTTATCTATTCTGGGCAAAGGTCTCGGTATCGCATTAGGCAGTGCAGGCATTACGTCTGTGTTTTACGTTGCCTACAATGTCGGTCTAGGCATAGATCACGGAGACTCAGTCAGTGCTAGCGTACTTACTACATTATTGGGTGGATTTGTTGTATACGGTCTGAAAGCCATATGGGATAGGGCCGAATCTGAAATCGAGTATGAAACTCGTGTGGTAGAACAGGCCCTTAAAACAAAATGAAATCTATCAATGAACAAGATCCGTTATACAGGTTCACTGAAGGGATGGTCACAGCGGATAGATGTACAATAGAGATTCTGGACGACTGTCCCGAGAACGTGGCCGAAACTATTATGCGGGCGTGGCGTTCAGGACATATAAAGTGCTCGGTTAACTTTACCGATCAAGAATACACACTGTTAGGATTAGCAAATGAAAATTAAAATTGAAATAGATCTAACTCCAGATGAGGCACACGAGCTGTTTGTGCCAGGTGATAAACAACAGGAGTTTATGACAAAAACATATGATGCATATGTTCGAGCATTACAGGGCATGGTATGGGATCAAGTCGACCCGCATAACATGTTCAGAAGAAAGTCTGAAGATAAAGGATATTAATGAAAGACGTCTGGTTAATAAGTGATACACACTTTCAACACGCCAATATTCTTACCTTTGTGGATTCACGCACAGGCGAGTTGGTTCGTGGCGACCGTTTCTCATCAGTTGAAGAAATGGACGAAACTATGATCGAAAATTGGAACCGTGTTGTTAAGCCTGGCGATACAGTGTATCACTTGGGTGATGTGTTCTTTGGTAGCAAAGACACATTTAAAAGCCTATGGGCTAGGCTCAACGGCAGCAAGCGTTTGATACTTGGCAACCACGATGATGCCAAGTTCTTTATTCAGAACGGACTTGTTTCTAAAGTTGTTGTGTGGAGAGAGTTTCACGAGTATGGCTTACTGTTGAGCCACATTCCTTTGGATCCTAGCGGACTGTACAGATATCGCCATGATCGAGCAGGCGAACAGTTGCTAAATGTCCACGGACATATTCATCAGAATCCCAGTCCAACAGAGCATCACAGATGTGTTTGCGTAGAGCACATTGATTACACGCCTATTCACATTGAGGAGTTACGTATCAAATGAACGTTGACATAGTGACTGTGCTTAAAGAACGTGCAGAAGAGCTGGCCGCCCAGGGCCTAGAAGACTCAGAAAACTATCGTGAATTGATCAAGCAGATCGAACTGTTAGAAGCTGTCACACCCAGTACCGAGTCTTTTGTGTACCCTGGCAGCGACTGTCAAGTCTAGAGCCAGGCATTCACAGCCTGTGACCTTGCCTTCAGTGTGGCATTTTCCCACAGTTCTTCGATGGGCTCGTTGAAGACCCAGTCAGGCCCAGGGTCTTCGACCACTATCCAACTGCTGCCTGGGTCCCAGGGCTCTTCGCCTCGCAATTCTTGTTCTAGCTGTCCAGGGCCCCAACTGGCAAAGCCATGAATAAATCTAAACTCTCTGGGAGTGTCTCCTTCCAGTATGTGCTCGAACATGCTGTCATGGCTGGTTGCGCTCCAACTGTCGTTTATGAATAGAGTATTGGTGATCTGCCAATCTGCACTGTGCAACATCCATACTGACCCTGGATTGATAGGGCCTCCTTCGAACAGCGGAAAGTTCAAGGGAGGGTCTATTCTTAATTCGTCACAGATATCTTCCAGTGTGAATTCAGCAAGGGTGTTCAACCCCAGCGCAAAACTGCCTGTGGCCGAATGATGACACAGTAACTGAACGGTTCCTGCAAATCTAGGATCTGGCATCAAAGGGGGTGCGATTAATAGTTGTCCTGGGGTTAGCTGCATAGGGTCTCCTCTAGCTCCAGTCAGGCAGTGGACCTCCATATGCCTTGCCTAATATTTTCTTACCTCGGACCTTGACTCTTTCGTGTCCGACTTTGTGACTCTTGCCGCCTGATCGTGCGAGGTGGCCTTGGCTTTTGCATGAGGCTTTCCAGCTGGCACTCATGTCCTTCTTGGGGGTGGTGTTACAGTATTTTCTAGAAGGCTTTGCTTCATCAATGTCCACATCCTGTGCAAAAAGTTCTCTGATTAACATTGCCGCTGGTTCCTTTTGTTTCAGTCTCTTGTTAGTATTTACCCTATGTAATTTAAAACTGTGTCGCCAAAGGCACTGTGCAGATCGCTGATCAGTTTCTGTTCTACTTCATGCAGAGAATAACGATCAATATTATCCCAATCAATGAACGTCACAGTGCCTTGGTTAACAATCATGTTGCTGAGCGACCAGTCTCCGTGATACAGTGGCTGGGTCTGCTGTATGTTCTGTTGGCAGGCACGACAGATTTGCTCAACGAACGATGCTGTGTGTTCAAACTGGCTTGCAGGTGTACCAGGAATCACATTCATCACAAACGTCATTTCTGAATCAGTATGGTGCCAGTCATGAGGCAGTTCAGGGCACAACAGCTTCACTGTTTGAAAGTGTTCTGCCAGCCATTCAGGACGACTGTAATGCCAAATTTTGTGATAGTGTGTGCCATCAAAAAACACTGACCTCTTCTTGGCAAGATTCTGTTTGATCAATTTCATATTACAGGGATATTTATGGCTCAAAACTGTCGAAAAGAAAAAAACTCGCCCATAAATATTCACATGAAAGCAGTAACACTACACTACGAATACACAGACAGTCAAGGTCATCAAGAAGAACAGCTAACTTTCATACAGGATTCAGATGGCAGCTGGCGCTGTGAACTCAGTGACGAACAGATGCAGGCTATTATACGTGCAGGCACAACACAGGATTAGTCAAACTCAGTTTAAATGGCTCAGCGACTGGGAACAGGACAGATTAAACAGCACTGTGGAACAGATATTGCTGACCCACGCCGAGTGGCACGATATGCATCCTGAGCAGTATGCTCGTCTTGAAAAATTCTCACAGGCACACCCTCACAGTGTGCTGTTTGATCGCGGCGACGCCAAACAGGTTTACACAGTGGATCGCAATCGAGTAGCAAAAGTGTATCGAAGCAACACAGTGTATCAACGAGAATATCAGTTGTATCAGTTGCTGGAAACAGAACTGAACAGAAATATTCTGTTGCGCACCGAGTGGCATGACCCTTGGTGCTATCAACCTAGATGCAGACCTGTACAAGATTCCGGAGAGATTCCTGAACACCTACAATGCCTGTTATTGGACAACAGTCCCAGACAGTTCGGATGGACCAACAACACGTTACGAGATAAACTGAAGATATTGGACTGGCAAAATCTCAATACAGATCAGTTCTCAGAGCCCACACGCACACGCATGGAACAGATAATCGCAGGAACCCCAGCATGAAGACAGTGTACTATCTAGAACACACCACCCAGAATAGACGTCTAAAACCCTATGCCACACTGGCAGGGGCTAGAATAGCACAGAGCAATAGACATCGTCATTTGGGCTTTAAGAACTTTGTGGGTCGATACAGAGATCACACAGACAGAGAGCTTGCAGAGTACAAATCCAGCTCAGGCAAAACTGTGACAGGCACTTGGTGTATAGTAGAAGACACAGTGGACTCTAACTCACACAGTCTCTATGAAGATTGATCTCACCCTGGCAGAATGGTGTAGATTCTGTGACTGGATACAACATAACCCCGAGTACAGAAGTCATTACACAGCAACACTGATCCCCACCAGACATGTATCCACATACATAGACGATCACTCAGAACATCCAGTGTACACAGTAACGTTCACAGAACCCTCAGTGTACTGTCATTGGGTTTTGCAATTCGGTGATGCCACTGCCGCGAAGCGGAGCACGAAAGATTTTGAGTGACAGAGTACCAAACAAGATCCTCAAGCTTTATTCTTTGCGATTACTGTCCAAGCCGGCGCTGATAAATTATCGTTCATGTTTAATACGCTTTTTTTAACTTGTAAAATTTCTAAAAATTGTTCTAAACATTCTACTATAGAAGTTAAGCTGTGGTTCGGAGGTCCCACAGTTTGATTTTTATTTTCCGCTCCAGCGATTAATAAAAAATGTCCATCGTGTGAAAGCAATGATTGAACTTTTTTGAAAAAATCGACTTTGTCATCACGATCTAGATAATTATGATAACAACCTCTGTCGAAAATAAAATCATACACTGTTGATGTATTGTATTCATTAATATCACATACTTCGAATTTGATATTTTTATCGAGATTCTTTGAATTTTCCACAGCTATATCTATAGCTATCGAAGAAATATCAATAGCTGTAACTTCATAATTTTGTTCAGATAACCAAACAGTGTTAATTCCCGAGCCGCATCCTATTTCTAAGACTGTGTGAATTTTTGTTTTCAAGTTCGAATCAAAATAATCTAAAAGTGATTGGTCAACAGTTTGTGGATCCCACGGAGCTGATTTATTTCTAAAATCAGACCAATTGTTGTTCCAATATTGTTGAAGGTTATTTTTCATCTTGAAATTTCCGCAACGTCATAATTAATTTGAAAAGAAATACTGATTCGCATTTCTTCAGATGTATTTTCTGATATTTCGTGAAGCAACCAAGACGGCCATATAATCATCGAGCCTTCATCAGCGGAATATTCGTGACACAAATTATGAAATAAATCGTCTTGAAAATATGGATACGGATATGGTACTGGACTTATCATCTTGAAATTTCCGCAAGTGTTTTTTGTTTTAAAATAATAAACTCCTGACAGTTTTCCTGGCATATGAGCATGCGGAAGGCCAGAATACCCAGGTGGAAAATAAAGTATATTCGAAGCAGTTATTCTAAAATTAGTAAAATTATAGTTTGACGGTTTTGTAATATAGTGTAGGTAAGTATTGGCATTTAAAATAATTTCATTCTCTAAAAAAAATAACTCGTAATCTTTAATAAAATTACTGCTAGCATCTAGATCTGACATGTATGGATGGTCAGTTTCAGTTTTAAAATTATGAGGTCTTATTGACAACATAAATTTTTCTAATTGGTTGTTGTCGTCAAGATTTTTAATTTCGTCTTGAATGTTTGACAATACAGGATCACAAATTTGCTTTCTGAATATTTGTAAAGAGAAAATATTTTCTATCATTCTGCTACTACCCATTATGCTGTTATTACTTATCGTCGACCCGTATCCCGAAAAATATTTAATAACAAATCAAAGTTAAATATGTTATGAATTTATCAATATGCGGAACAGGAAATGACTAAAATACAGGTAGCATTTAACACGGCGCAAGATATTGAATTCCTAAAGTGGCTGAAGACTACAGACTATGAAGCTGACATGACGCACATAGATGCAGGTTATGATCCTGACTATGCTACGGGTACATACTACGCATGGTTCACATGGGAGCTAGACGAACAAGCCTTAGAAGCATACTGTAACAGTAGCACACAGCCTCAGTGGGAACTTAAAGAACAGCTAGAGTTAGAACTAGACTGTACACTGTGTAACATATCACGCACTGTGAGGTTCCCATAACTGTATATGAGTACTAGTACACACACTTACAGTAAACAAGAACTGGATCGTATTATAGAATGGTTCGACACACACAGTGACTCAATACGCATAAGCTGGCTTCCCCTAGTAAAGAGCGAAACAGAGTGTGTGTACACAGTCAAGTGGCACTGTGATGGGGACCGCCTCGCATACTGGATAGAGTGTGGCAAAGCCGTAATTTGAGAACACTTTGATCCTCAAAGTGTTTTTTACCCTGGCGAAAGTGCAGAAAAGTGTAACGCACAGTAGCACATAGTGTGCATAGTGGGGGTATAGTGTACACAGTGTGTGGCAACAGTGTGACAGAGTGTAACAAGAGTGTGGAGAAGTGTGATATTGTGTGTATTTGTGTAGTGTCTCATAAGCCGATAGTCAAACCGTTTCGAAACCATACAAAAACTGAACAAAATCTTGCTCAAATGACTCAGATTCAATAATATTCGTCACTATATGTTGTGGTTTACCCACTGTTTTCCCACTATATCTTGTGGTTAACACACCGTAATCTACCATAAATACCCGTATGGATAACATTACGAACAACTCTCATACTACACATATCCTGAGTCAAGTACAGCGAATATCAAATACTGCCACAGGATATGAGGTACGTACTACTACACACACTCTCACTAATAGCAGAGTAGAGAGTACTACTAGTGTGTACACAGTATATGATAGATCACTGCGTATACAGTCTGACCCTTACACTAGATCGGGCACTGTGATTGACGCTATTGTATAGTGTGTGTATAAGCTGTGTGTAAAGTTGTGGATAACTTGAATCTCCGCACTGTGGACCTGCGCATAAGTGATATTATGTTAAATCGATCCTGGGCGACTTTATCCACAACTCTATCCACAGGTTATGCATAGGCCCCGCTGCAGGTCGTGTGCATGAATGTGCGTGTGTGTATAAATACTGTCATGATAGGATCTGATCTAGTTCTCACTGTGTACATACATACTGTATACGTTCTTGGTTGTGCTTACGGCATCTACTGTTTACTGTAAGGCCCCGCTGCATAGGGGTTGACTACACCCTGGTTGTGCGTGTATACTACATGTATGACTTTACCTTATGAGAGATTCAATGCCGTGAACAGAACCCGTGAGTGGTTGCTGGTGAACTGTCACAATCGTAAGCTTCCTGGTTATATTCGAGAGGAGATTCGTTCGCTGTTGCGACACTATCCCGTACAGTCAGAGTTGGAGCATATTGCTGAAAGTGTTCCTGAATATCTAGAAGCGATACCGGATCCTCTAGTACAGTTAGTTAATGAATATCCCGGGGTTGACACCGAACGGGATACATAGTATACTATATAAACAGTTGAGGGCCTATAGCTCAGTTGGTTAGAGCACCGGACTCATAATCCGTTGGTCCCTGGTTCGAGTCCAGGTGGGCCCACCATAACACTCTCGGTAGCACAATTGGATAGTGCAACAGCCTTCTAAGCTGTAGGTTGCAGGTTCGAGTCCTGCCCGGGAGGCCACTTTACTGCACTCTGCTCGCGTGGTGGATTTGGTAGACACAAGGGACTTAAAATCCCTCGCCCCCAGGGGTATGCCGGTTCGAGTCCGGCCGCGAGTACCATTCCCGTCCGCGACACGATCGCAAACAAGAACTATTTGCAACTAGTGTACAGGCCCCGCTGCTACATGTACGCATGCGTGTGCAGAAAAACGTTTAGAAAAATATTTAAAAACTAGTTGACAGCTACGTACACAGACGTTAGTATATACACATACTTTAAAAAACGGAGCGTACACTATGCAAAATTACACAACTGCTGTTGCAACTGTTATTGCTTACTATGCAAAAATGATTGCAAACGCTAGCTACGACAGTGTAGCGGAAGCTAACGACTACAGCATTACAGACAACTGCGACAAAATACAATACTTGCTTGCGGAAAGTGCAAACTATACTACTGTACACAGTTTAGCAGTTGCCGCACTAAACAGCAGTGCGGATACAGTAGTACGCGAATGTATGTATACACAATTAATGCAATATGCGTAGTCAATAGTAAAACACAATTGTACAGTGTAGCATGCATGTGCTACTATGTACACATAAACACTTAATTGCACAGAGGGCAAACTATGCAAAACAAACTAGACGCTACAGTACTGCAACAGTACAACAACACCCGCCGCTTTTTAAACACACTAGACGAACAGCAGATTGCACTGCTTATAACAGCACTAGATGCGGACAACAGCTTGCAAGTAACACAAACACAAATAGACAGTGCATACGATGCATGCGACGAACGCACACGCACACAATATGCACAACACTTAAAATAATTTAAAAAAACACTTGACAGTGTGTGCATAGTGTGCTACTGTATACACATACTAAACAAAACGGAGCGTGTATATGTTAACTACTAAACAACTTAATGCTAAAACGTTTGTAACATACTGTAGTACTACTAACACACTGTTTTTGCACAAGCAAAAAGTAAAACCCAAAAACGTAGCATTTGCTACAGCAGATTTTGCAATTAAAAATGCTGCCGCACAACAAGTTAAAAAGTTTTTTGCACTGCCCGCACTGTACAACTTACGCAAAAAAACTGCAACTTAATTGCAAAAAACACTTGACAGCTACGTGTATGTGTGCTACTATGTACACATACACTAAACAAACGCATAAAAGGAGCGATTTATGCAAAACAAATACGCAACACTTAAAGCGCAATTGCTTGCGCTAGTTGAAACAGCAGAAGATGCATACGACATGACTGACGAGGATGATGTTGCAGACGCTAGTAGCGAATATGCGCTACTGCTAGAAGACATAGTGCAACTGTACGAAACTGCAGATTTTGACACACTTAACATTGTGCAAAACGCATTGTAAAAAACTGCTTGACAGCTACGTGTATGTGTGCTACTATGTACACATACACTAAACAAACAAGCATTAGGAGCGAACTTATGCAATACTGTAATATTAATACACACTGTGCTGTAGTTAACAACACAAACTATGCACTGCTTACAGCAGAACAACAGCAAACACTTACACAAGCTGAAAAGTGTTTTGTTGTGCAATTTTTAGCAGATACACTTGCAAGCTTAACTGCACTTAATAATACTAGTGTGGTTGAGGGTGAGGAGTATGTAACACGCTTAACTGATGCACTTGAAGTAATGCAAAATTTGCAAGCACTGTATGATACATATGAGGATGATAACGCACAGCTTGCATTTACAATTGCTGATGCGGGTACTGCACTGTGCAGTTATGATACTGAGTACAGGGAGTGTATTACGGAGCAATTTGAGTGTGCGTGTGATGAGCAAGCAAAACTTGCAAAGCAATTGCACACTACTGGTGCGGACTATAGCACACTTGCACTGCGTGTGTTTAACGCATACTAAAAAACACTTGACAATGCGTGTACACTGTGCTATAGTGTACACGTAAACTAACAATTGCAATAGAGGGCAAACTATGCAAAAGCTTTTAAACAGAATTACTTTTTACTTTTTGCAACGTGCGTATGCACAGATGGAAGCAACGGGCGACTTGCAAAACGCAGACGACGTTGCGGAGCACGTAGAAGACTACTACACGTATTTTGTAAAATAACGGTTGACAACTGCGTGTACACTGTGTTATAGTGTACACGTAAACTTTTAAAACAAACGGAGCACAATTAATGCAGATCGATTTTACAGAAGGCTACTACAAGATTCGCGGGGTCGACACAAACGTGTGCGGGCTCACCTTCCCCTTAGTAGAAGATTACCAGACAGACAAGCACGGGCAAGGCTACGTCACAGTAGACGGTAGAGCACAGCCACGCTTTCCAGATCGCAATATTCGAATCCGTTGCAAGCAAGACGGATACACAATCCAGGGCGAAGGCACTGCGGTCGACCGTGGCCCCGCTGTAGTAGCAGAAGAATCAGACGAAGAAGTTATCGAAAGACTTCGTCAACGCTTTGACATCCTAAAAGATATGACTGCGGCTGTGAAGGCAGGCGATGTACGTGCTATGATTGTAACAGGACCTCCGGGTGTTGGTAAATCATTTGGCATCCAAGAAGTACTAGAGAAGGATGACACATTCGCTATCCTAGGCAACCGTCCACCCAAGTACGAGTTTGTCAAGGGTGCGATGAGTGCTGTTGGCTTGTACGCCAAGCTATACGAGTACTCAGCCAAGGATGAAGTACTAGTGTTCGATGACTGTGACTCAGTACTGTTAGACGACCTGTCACTTAATATTTTAAAGGCGGCACTGGACAGTTCCAAGAAGCGTACTATTCACTGGAACACAGATTCACGCAACCTGCGAAGCGAAGGCATTCCTAACTCATTCGAATACAAAGGCGGATGTATCTTCGTAACAAACTTGAAGTTCGAGAACGTGCGTAGTAAAAAGCTACAGGATCACCTTGCCGCACTAGAGTCACGCTGTCACTACATTGACCTACAGATGGATACAGAACGTGAGAAGGTGTTGCGTATCAAGCAGATTGTCAAGGACGGTATGCTGGACGACTATGAGTTAACAGACGAAGCCAAAGCTGAAGTGGTAGACTTTATCGTTGACAACAAGAACAAGCTTCGCGAACTATCACTGCGAACAGTGTTAAAGATCGCAGACCTGCGTGTAAGCTTTCCAGACAAGTGGGCGTCAATGGCAGAAGTCACAGTAATGCGGAGGGGTTCATAATGGCTACAGGCAATTGGAGCACCTGTCAGTGGATTACTCGTCAAGGGGGTCTCGGTCGAGGCCCTACTGAGTACTGTGGATGTCCCAGTGTAGGGGACGGTAAGAGCTACTGTGAAGACCACGTGTGGTTGGTCTACAAGAAGGGTAGCAAGCCCGGCAAGAGCCGTAAGATGAAGGCACTGTTAAAGACAGCGGAGGAGTTTAAAAGTGAAATCGTTAATGAGTTCGACTAATATGGGAATGATAGTGTTGGCCGTGATCGCGGTACTGATCGCCGCACCACTGTTGGTGATCTGGTCACTGAACACACTGTTCGGACTGGGCATTGCATACACTCTACAAACTTGGGCGGCTGTGGTGCTGTTACAGGGTTGGACACAATCTATGCTCACTGTGGCAAAAAGGGGTTGACAGAACGGCACTGTGAGCATACACTATACATATAGTGAAGTTAAGGAGCGAACAATGCAAGCACAAATTGAAAAGCTGATCGAAGACATCAAAGCAGACTACACTGCATTCTGCGACCGTGAAGATATGGTAACTGCATTCAAAGACGGCATCACATACAACGAAGGTAAGAAGTATGTGAAGATCCTCAAGAAGCTGGGCACACAGACAATGGTGTGGGGCTTCATCGTAAATGTAGATGATGATGCTAAGTTCCGCAAAGGTGACATCCTAAAGCCAGCAGGCTTCAATGCTCCTGCTCGCAACAAGCCGCGTGGTAACATCATCGACGGTGACTACCGCATCCGTTGGACTGGTCCGGAGTACTTGAAGTGAAGGCTCTTAAAGAACAGACTGTGGGCCTCCGGGCTCACACCTACCTAATCAAAGGTGACAAGATGTTGGCCTACCGCAGAGACTCAGGCGAGATTGACGTATTCACCAAGCCAATGTCGTTCGGAAAGAAATACAGAAAGTTCAAAGAAGTGGTTGACAACGAGCTGGAACGAGCATATACTGTATATAACAGTTAGGGCAACGGAGCGAGCAATATGGCTTACACTACATTCACAGCACAGGCAGACGGCTACACTGAGCGTAAAGGACTAGAAGGTCCATTCCGCTATCCGAACGGACAGGTCCTCTACTATGATCCACGAGCTGGTGAGTATTGGGATCCCCGCACTGACTTCTATGTCAGCCACGATGAAGTGGCTCAACTTCAAAACTCAATCTTGGATACGATTAGGGGGTAATATGTTTAAGTTTCTATTGGGAATGGTTGTTACCGTAGGCCTTGTAGGCTACGGTGTGATCACTACAGACGATGTACGTATGGCAGGCGACAAGGTTCGCGACGGTGTGAACTATGCGTTTGAAAAGGGTGCTGAAGTTACAGAGAAGTCACCCGAAGACAAGCTCGCTGAACTCAAAGACCGGGTGTTGAACTGATGGACGCAGAACTGTTACTGGCCGCTATCATCGATGACAATCTTCCTGAGGATCATCCTGTTACGGGCGACCAGATGTTAGATGCCGAACTGTATCTTATGGATGCCCTTGCTACCAAACGTGCAGGCGGTGAGCATCTCGTACACTGGGATGCCTGTACAGATTATCAGTAATTAGGGGTTGACATCTTGTTACAGTGACCTTATACTGTATAGACAATGAAGCATTAAGGAGCGAAAGATGACAAATTCAGTAGAAGCGATGTTGGTAGAGGCGGCACACGGTAAGGCACTGCAAGCGGCTCGCAATGCGGCACAAGCGTTCGCAGACAAACACTTCGGTGGCGGCGATGGTGGTGCGTGTGGATTTGCTTGGGTAGATGCATACCGGGTGCGTTCGAATTCAAAGCTGGGCAAGGCACTACAGGCTGTAGGCTTCCGCAAGAGCTACACTGGTGCACTCCAACTGTGGAACGGACGTGATGGTTGGTACTTTGGACAGAGCGTGGATGCCGCAGAAGAAGGTGCTCGTGCCTACGCTGAAGTATTCAAAACAGAACTTGAGATGGACAACATCTACGCAGGTTCACGCTTAGACTAAGGAACAAACGACCTGGGCACGTCGCGAGGAAAACTGCCCAACTTTTTTTGTTGTTTAGGTTGACAAACGCCAAGGATGGCACTACACTATACACATAGTAAGAAATTAGGAGCGAACAATGAAAGACTACAGAGATCTTGCAATGGAGATAGTATACAGCGAGGGTTATCCTGCTGAAGGTATGCTCGTAGCCTGTTTGAAGTATATGAGCAACGATGACGTTAGAGATATGCTAGCGGCGAACGAACTACTGCGACTCGAGGAGGAAGAGTAATGTTCCAGCAATACTTTGTTTATTATGATGGCCGGTTCGCTGGCACTGTGATGGCACTGACAGAGTCTAGTGCAAAGGACCAAGGCTGTCAGTTGGTTGGTGTGAGTGCGAGTGCCTACACCGGAAAGGCACGCCGTTTGGTAGAGGTAGTAAGACGATGAACGGAAAGCGTATTGAACTCACTGTTAGTCTTTGGATTGCAGAAGACGCAGACGTTACAGAAGTGTTTGAGAATATGGACTACGACTTCTCATATGAAGACAAGATTCTCGACACTGAGATTACCGACTTGAATACGGAGGCGGCATAATGCCTAACTGGTGCGACAACACAATCACTATCTCAGGACCACGCGACAAGATTCGCACACTGATGACACTGGCTACGACAAAGAAAGGACTGTTGAACGCAATGGTTCCACAGCCAGACAACATCTTCTTAGACAACCTTGGACAGAAAGAACGCGAGCTATGTGAGTCAGAGGGCATTCCAAACTGGTATGACTGGAATGTCGCCAACTGGGGCACCAAGTGGGATGTAGATGTAGACGGATTAGAGTTTAATGATTTGGGCGATGGCACTGCTGAGATCGCAGGATACTTTGAGTCAGCGTGGGCACCACCCGTGCCAGCATACTTCGAGTTCCTAAAACAGAATCCGGACTGTGACATCGCCGCATACTATTACGAACCTGGTATGGACTTTGCAGGCATCTTCCGTGACTGTGACGACAACGAGACTTCCGGATTATACCAACAGTATGAAGCGGGCGAAAAACAGTGGTCAGACCTGTTCCGTGAATTAGAAGAACACTACAACCTAGGCGAACAGTTTGAACAGTATGAAGAGGAGGAACTGTGAGAACATACCAGTATCTCTTCACCATCGAGTGTGCCTCAGAAGGCAAGCCAGATCTGACCGAGGTAGAGAACCTGATCGATCTAAATATGCAAGAGTTGGTATATGATGACACGTTCATCTCCGCTCTAGATGAATCCCAAGCTGTGACCATTCAGGTAATTCCAAAGAATGGTTGACAGCAGGGTAGCGAGAGCTTATACTTATAGTATGACAAATAAAAAGTTCTCCGTAGCAGGTGTTTCGACACTGAACGGCAAGACCAAGTTGAGATTCGCAACCGACTCGATGCGTATCAAGACACTTGCCAAGAACGGGCATACTGACATTGACTTGGTTACACTCCCTGGGGAGATGACCAAAGCAGAGATTGCTCGCTACCTAGAAGAAACAAATTTTGCCAAAGGTCGAACGGAAGTATTGCGAGCCATTCGACACACGGCAAAGAAGAATCCACTACGTGTGGATACCTCACCTACCGCAATGGATAGGGAGGTTACTGCTTGACCGATTCGCTCCCGGGATAGCAGACACTACCGGGTCCCCTACTCAGTGCCCTCAGGGTAGGGGACCTTTCTTTTTGAAAAGGTAAATAGATTTATGGAACTTTTAATTGTAGGCTTTATCGGTGCACTGTTAGGTTGGAGCGTGGCCAAATATCTATATACCAATGCTCTTGCTCAGTTAATCGAATCTCTAAACATATCAGAAGATCAGCTTCGACGTGCTGTCCACGATCTAGGCATTGACCTTCCAGAGTCTAAACCCGAAACACACACCATAGAGATTGACGGTGAAGAATACGAATACGAAGCCTATGTTGAAGTACGCATTGAAGAGTCAGGTGGTGTGCTATACGCATACGACGACGACACTGACCAGTTCATAGCACAGGATCGTGATCCCAACGAACTGATAGAATACCTTACCAATTACTTCCCACCACGCACCAGAGTAAATATCGATCCCAATAACGGTGCAGAATATCTTAAAAAAGTGGTTGACAATTCCTAAAAAAGATCCTATACTATACACATAGTAAGGAATTAGGAGCGTACCAAATGACCACATTACTCCAGCACATTGAATCACTGAACGCCAAAGCTGATCTTATGATGGAGCAGGAGCCAGGCCTGTGGATGAGCAAGTATACGGACGACATGAGCTATTGGGCGGACATGGGTGTGTACACTGTAGAGGACTTCAAGCGTAGTCAGTTGATCAACGGCATCTCGGATGCCAGCAAGGACCTTTATGGTTGCCGCTTGCGTTTGGCGTGGGACGAGATGAGCATTGAGCAGATGGAGGCCACCTACGACAACATCTGTGCTCAGTTGAACGCACAGTATGAAGAGGAGAAGGCCGCGGCTGAGTGGGAAGCAGAGTGCAAGCGTGGATTGCCAGATGACTGTGAGCCTCTTCCGTACGAAGAGTATGCAGACTTGGAGGAAGTATAATGTTAGAACTGATTGGATTCATTGCCCTTGCCTACTTGGCGTTTAAGTTTCTTCCTGCGGTGTTAGAAGCAGGATTCAAGTTTGCTGTGATCTGTTTGGGTCTAGTAGCATTCATAATGTTGATTGGATTCTTCACACAGGGGTTGACAAGCCTGTTCTAAGGTGCTATACTCTACACATAGACACTTAAGGAGCGAACAATGGAATACACACAAAACTACCTAGACGTTATCCTTGTAGCAAGCACAGTTGGTGTTGCTGTAGCATACTTGTTAATCACCGGCGATTGGAGGAAGTTCTAATGAAAAATCACAGTGAAATCCAAGCAGAGATTCAACAGTTAGATGACTCTGTGGACGCCTTGAACCGCATCGCAGAACTTGAAGGCCTGTTGGACTTTGCCGTTCGTGAACTCACAGACATTGTGGACGACATTGAAGACACGAACACATACACTCAGCGTCGTGCCGCAATCCTGCTCCAACAATTGGAGAAAGGGGTTGACATCTCCGACAATTGATCATATACTGCAAGTATAGTAATTAATAAGGAGTGAACATGCACATCAACAACGTATACGCACTACGCACAGAGCTAACACGGATCCTTGCAGACGAAGCACCAGACCGCACCACTGTACGGGCACTGTTATTAGCGGCCTGTGACGAGATCTCAGAGTTCGAAAAGCACTTGGAAGAAATGGCATTGCGAGAGGAAGCAATGCAACATTAGGGGTTGACATCGCTCAAGGATGAGCATATACTGTATAGACAATGAAGCATTAAGGAGCGAACAATGCGAGTAGTAGAACAATACGGAATGTTTACTGAAGCGGGCGACTATATGGTAGACCGCATAGTACGTGCCGGCATCACAATGTGCCACGCAGACACTCCAGCAACTAACCGAGAGATTTGGGGATTCGTCAAGCGTGAGTGTGCCAAGCTTGCAACTTCAGAAGACTTTGCAGAAGCAACTGACACAGTGGTACGTGAGGAAGTGTTTACCGCACTGTTTAATTGCATTCCAGGATTTAACCTTTCAGAAGAGGAGTATTGGGTATGAGCAACTCATTCGAAAGAACAGCCGCAGCCATTACAGCAATCTACGCATTGGAAAGCCACGACGAACTGCGTGACATCTACGATGCGATCCGCAACAAAGAAAAGCAATTGAGCCGAGCAAACATCCGCCAGATTACCAAAGGCGATGTGGTCAGCTTCACAGCACGAAACGGCCGTCAGGTTGTGGGTGTTGTGGCTAAGGTAAACCGCAAGACTGTAATGGTCAAGGTTGGAGACCTTAACAGTGTATTCGCCACACAGTATAAAGTGCCAGCGAGTATGCTGAAGATCGAAGAGTCAGTCACTCCTGGGATTGCTGTGTGACAGACACCGTACTAAAGTATCTAGCGACGGCAGTGCTCATAGTGGGCACTGTGGTCAATGCTAGTGGCTACTATCCTGAAGGTCCATTCATATTGGCAGCCGGAGGATACATATGGTTGATAGTAGCCATACGCTGGAGGGACGGTGCTCTTATACTAACCAACGCTGTGATGAGCACCACAGGTTTAGTATTAACTTTGATGAACGTATTATGAAACTGTTAACTGTATTACTACTCGCTGGCACAGTCACAGGCTGTAGCAACATCCATCCACACGAACCTGAACCACAAACTCTATTCCAACAGATACCCAACTGGGACGGCGAAGCTATGTCTGTGTGTGCGGGACACTTACCACCTGAACAACGACTGCCACATCAAAGCGGACGCTGTTAAAAAACACTTGACAAAGTAGCACAACGAGCATACACTGTACATAACAGTTAAGCAATTGGAGTGTACACAATGCAAGCACGTAACATAGCATACAAGTACGTAAACACAAACGGACACACAGTAACAGTAATCAAACCCAAAGCGGACCCAAAGCGTATTACAGCACATATTAAGGGTAGCACTAAGCATTGCGGCAAAACAAATAAACTTGGTCAAGTAGTGTAAAAACTACTTGACAAAGTAGCACAACGAGCATACACTATACATATAGTAAACAAACACACAACGGAGCACACACTATGTTAGTAAGCGAACTAGTAGCACAACTGCAAGCACTTCCACAGCACTTGACTGTAACAGCGTTTTCGCACTTGAAAGCTGAGGAGCTTGAACTGTACTCAGCGGAACTGTTTGAAGCACTTGGCAACGAGGGTGACGAGGACTACATTCCAGAATCAGTAACACTACACTTTGACGTGTAGTTGACTTGAGGTGGTGGTCTCACGGATGAGGTCACGGTGGGGGTGGGGGGCTATAGTGTAGTGTGTACTATGCTACACTACTAGCTTAACTCCCTCTACTTTCTCTACATTTCCTATTTTAACTTCCATGGTCTAAAATCACCACCCTGAAAAGAATCACGCATACATAATTTTTTGCGCGGCCAAATTTTTTCACTGCGGGACCATTTTTTGTGCACCTGCTAAATAACACTATGTTATACACACTATTCATAATCACAGTCACACTTTCAGGATACTCTGTACAGCAAGTAGATCATTATCCCACTATGCAATCATGCTTTGAGGCTCGTACTCACATAGTACAACAGTTAGGCAAGCCAGTGGATAATCACTATCAAGCACTCTGTATTACCCGTCCTCTATAACGTTCGCTACAGAGTCGCACAGTGCGTCTAACAGTGTATAAATACTCCTATGCAAACCAAACCCAAATCAACAGTTGATCACATAACAGTATGGTGCCAGAGAGATGAGTGGGCACAACAACAGCAATGGCGCTTCATGCACACACACAGTCAACCGCATCATTGGTTAATCATACTCAATGATGACCAACCATTGTGGAACAAGCGTGTGCGACATTGGATTCGCACACAACTGATAACACAACAGCCTAAAAGCCAGTTAACAGTCACAGTGATGTCATTGAATGATTTTCCTGTGATACGCAAAAGAACCCACAATGACAATCTGTTGCACGGCTACTGGCGACAACAGTTATTAAAGCTGAGAGCTGCGCACTGTTACGGTTCACCCAGATTGGTAATCACTGATTCAAAAACGTGGCCTGTGCGTTCATGGCATCCACACACACTGCCTAGATATTTGCTTGATGATGCAAAAACATCAGTGTTTTGGCACAATGCAGAGCGCATGCGAATCAAGCTGGGTGTTGACACAGCATGGCACACACATTGGCCCAGTGTGTTACCTCCAGTGATATGGCATCGAACCTGGGTTGAACACATGTTGAAAGAATGGAGAAGCTTTGATGAATTCCTAGACTGGGCAATACATCATGATCAGTTTCCTGACTATACAGGACAGTGCACCACCATGATGAGTGAGTTTATGTTGGTAGAAGCACACAGACAGTTAACCAACACGCATACTACAGATCAACACAGTGAAAATCCTAATTTTTGTTTTCCGCAAAAACACGTGGATCTTTTAAACAAGTGGGCTGAAGGGTCGCACTCACAAAAAGAATTGAGACAGGATCTACACAGTCATCCAGCGTGGAACTCACAGCGGTTTGTCACAATCAAGTGGCACGATCCCACACACGGTGGCAATCTGTTTCTGAATGATCACATGAGAAATCGTGTTGCTGACATGCTGTTGTGCTGTAACGACTAAATACTTTTGCACACACTGCTGTATCACATTCGAACACAGTGTCAATCTTGCTTTATACTAGCTATATAGTTACAGCGAGTTGTTGATCCAGTGTGTGTTCTTTTCGATAAATACAGTATGGAAAACACTTTCTTATTACCGATGGCTCGAAATCTTGTAACGGGCGTTACTGTAAAGACGCAGGATCTTACCGGCGCTAGATTCACACACGGTCAACGCAGGTTAGCTGAAGACATGAGCAATCAGCTTGCTGACAAGATGTCTGCAAGAACCGGCGAACCTTGGGTGGGCTTTGTGAAAACATACACACCTACTCAGCGTAGATCATAACAGCTCTACTGTAAACTGTCTGTAACTGCCTAGGTATAACACAGCTAGAACAGCTTCCGATTCGTCTTCTATAATCAGTGTGTTACAACTGTTCATCAAACAGTATATATCATGCTGAATCATAAGATCGGTCTGTGCTGCAAACGTGTGCTGTTCCTGTGCAAATTCTGTTGTGTTATCTGAATAGTGTAACTGTATAATGTACATGGTTTGGGTTTGAAAATTTTGCTAAATGCTGCGCAAGCTTCGCTTGCTAGAAAAATCGCGCTCCGCCCTGCGGGCTGTATCTGAGCCGGCGTCAGCCCCTTGGTACTCTATACACATACGTTTTGCCCGAGCCGAATCCGGTCGATTCGTCTTCTTCACTCACACCCACAAACACAGTGCCGCCTGATATTGCCACAGCTTCTCCAAGTTGATCGCCGCCGCTTTCACCAAACGCATTTGGATTGTCGATAACATGAACCAATCTGCCGTTGGCCGCAGAAAACACATAGGCTTTGCCGCTGGCTGATCCGCTCACAAGTTCAGAATCATCTTCGCCAGGAGCTCCGACCACAGCAAAATCTCCTGATATGCTTACTGAACTGCCGAAGTCGTCTGAGTTTACTGTACCGAATCTGTTTGGATTATCCAGTGTGTGCAAGAGACTGCCATTGATAACATTGAATATGTAGGCTCTTCCTGAATTCACAGTATCGCCTCCTTCGGCTTCAAATCCCGGACAGCCCACTATGGCTCTATCGCCGTCTATGGATACCTTACTACCAAAATAGTTACCGGTATACACTGTAACTGGATCGTCCAGTGTAAACAGCAATGATCCGTCGGTGACATCATATATGTAGGCTCTGCCCTGTTGGAAAGGTGCTGTGAAAGAAGACGCATTCCAGAATGGTGCACCCACTATGGCACGATCATCTGATATTGCCACTGACCTACCGAATCGATTGTTCGCGCCGTCGCCGAATTGGTTGTCTGCTGGATTATCTAGCGTAAATAATAAACTGCCATCTGTTACATCAAATATGTATGCTTTACCTGAACCGGAGTTGTCTGTTTCGTCTTCTGCGTCTGCACTCACTATGGCACGATCACCGGATATAGCTACTGAGAATCCAAAGTTATCACTTGCGCTTGTACCGAACTCGTTTGGATTGTCTAGCGTAAATAATAAACTGCCATCTGTTACATCAAATATGTATGCTTTACCTGAACCGGAGTTGTCTGTTTCGTCTTCTAGATATGCACCCACTATAGCACGATCACCGTCTATATCAACTGAGAATCCAAATCTATCAGTAGTTGAAGCGCCAAATGCATTTGGATTATCCAGTGTGTGTAAGAGACTGCCGTTTGTTGTGTCGAATATGTAGGCCTTGCCATCATTATTGCCCGCGGCTGTGTCTTCTAGATATGCACCCACTATGGCACGATTGCCCGATACAGATACCGAATTACCAAATTGGTCTTGGACAACGGTATCAACTGGATTTGGATTATCTAATGTAATTGACACTGGCAGAACCAAAGTGATATTGTTTAACCCGGTTAATGATTGCTGAGAGAACGATGATAATCTTGGCATATCGTATTTATTAAATATCTAAGAAGTAGTCTAGCAGAACGCTAGCTCCACATTAAATGATACTGTGTAAGGCTGTGTTCGTCAAAGAAGTCTGCTGTGAGTCTGGCTCTGCTTAACTGTCTTTCTACAACTAACTGGCATGCACCTTGACGTTCTTGTTTGAGCAACCATTGCACACAGTCTTCACCTACTTCCTGATGATACCTAGGCCAGTCCACGTCCAGATTGGGATTGCCCTGTTCAATAGTGTGCCATTTGGTTAGAACCACAGTGTTAGATTTCATCTTCGTCGCTTCCCATGCCTGCTAAAATTTCTCTCAGCTTGGTTGACTCTACTTTGGCTTTGACCTTGCCTGCGGGCTTGCCTGCTGTGGGATCTTCTGGTCGGTCTTCTTCTGTGGTTGTGATCTGAGTCTTGCGTTTGATACTGTCGATCACACTGCTACTACCGCGGCTTGCTCCGTTAGACTCTTGATCGTCTTCGTCACAGTCTGTGATGCGTAGTGTGTCAATGTTGAACTCGAGATCGATCTTTTGTCCCACACCCGATGAACTACGTGTCTTCATTAACTGTAGCTGATAGCGTCCACGCTCACGCATTGCCCTGCTGGTAAAGATGCCGATCACGTTATCCGCTGTCTGAATCTTACTTAATCCGCCACTGATGTGGCTGTGGTCAAACTCTACTTCTTCTACAGCACCCCTGTTCAACTGTGCTGCCGTAACAAACACACACTGTAACTCCATTGCTAGATTACGTAATTCTTCTGACACATACTTGTCTTTGATAAACAGATCTGCTGGACTTACTCTCTTCGAAATAGGCATGAGCAGATCTAAATAGTCTACCAACAACACATCTACCTTGCGATTCATTTGTATTTCGTATTCTTTTAGATAGCTGCGAATGTCGTTTGCGGTCTTGCCTGACGGCATATATTTGACCTGTAAAGCTCCTGACTTCTTGCCAATCATCTTGACCTTCATTTCTACATCATCGAGATCTTTGAAAATATTTCGAGTGGTAACTCCTGTGACCATACTGTCAATACGCATACTGACTAACGGCTCTGAAAGCTCCAGCGTTAGGTATACTACATTAAGGCCTTCTAATGCCCAGTTAACCCCCAGGTTAGCCAAGAACAAACTCTTACCAGCCCCTGAACCGCCCGCAAAGATATTCAGTTCACCCCTGTTCATACCCCCAAACAATTTGTTGTCTAGAGCTGACCACCCTGTGCTGATTTGCCCGTTTTTGTCCTTGAGGCCCATCAATCTTGCTCGAGGGTCAAGGAAATAATCAGTACCCATGTCTCGGGCCAGGCCAATCTGTACCGCTTCTTTTACCAAGGCCTCTACCTGTCCATAGTCACCTTGCTCTAATAGGTCAGCACCCTTGAGGATGGCCTGCTCTAGGCTCTTGTGGCGTGTGAACTGTTCGAACTCATCCATCAGCCACTCTAGTTGGCCCTCATTCACATTTTCGGGAGTTCGGAACTCTGTTCTACAGGTAGCGTTTACCATTTCATAGTCTGGCAGTGTGCTGTACTGTTTGGCATACTCGTTAATAAACTCTGCGGCTTCTTGTAGCTTTCTGTCAAACAGATTTGAATCAAAGATTCCTTGACAGCGCACAAATGTTTCTGCATCTGCCAGCATCATTTCTAGATACAGTTTCTGTACTTCGTAATCATAGTTTTTGTTCATGTAATTATTATACAACCGTTAATTGTTAAAATCAATATACTTTTACACCATAATGTTCTGCGAACTGCCGAGCATCTTGTTCTGTGTTTACCATAGGCTTACCTTTGATGTTCAGCGATGTGTTCAGCAACATAGGACATCCTGTTTCAGCATACCATGCCTCTAGTAGTTTACGGAATCCTGGATTATCTGTTTTGCTTACAGTTTGTACTCTGCTAGTGCCGTCTGCATGCACAATAGCAGGATAAAGGTCAGGACACTTACACCGTGCCGTAGATTGCATGTAAGGGCCTACAGCACCGTCAAAGTATTCATAAGCATGCTCTGCTAGTATAGCAGGAGCGAACGGGCGGAAACGCTGTCTCTGCTTTATGTCGTTAACCAGATCTTTAACGTCACTACCACGAGGATCAGCAAGCAAGCTTCTATTACCCAACGCTCGGGGTCCGTATTCTGCGGCTCCATTCGCAACTCCCACAATCTTATTGTATTTAAGCTCATCTATCACAG
>Ga0209953_1000098_pt1 | contig 34404 bp, 37 predicted proteins | sample SalPonred_H2O_MG_FD_185713 | JGI IMG/M metagenome (GOLD analysis project Ga0209953, IMG submission 185713) | Salt pond water microbial communities from South San Francisco under conditions of wetland restoration - Salt Pond MetaG... | ecosystem: Environmental > Aquatic > Non-marine Saline and...
GGTGAGGAAGGGACCGATCAGGCGGGTTCGACCGGAATTCGCTGGGTTGTCGATCCTCTCGATGGGACCGTCAACTACCTCTACCGCATTCCTCTGTGGGGAGTTTCGGTGGCAGCCGAAGACGCAGATGCGGGGCAGACCGTCGTCGGAGTCATCATCACGCCCGAAAGTGGAGAAGGCTTTATCGGCATCCGTGGCCGTGGCGCTTGGCGCATAGTGGGTGACATCGGCGAACGGATGAGTGTTCGTTCATGCAGTGAGTTGTCCCAAGCAATGGTGGCCACCGGTTTCGGATACGCGCCCCGCCGACGGGTCTCGCAAGCGGAAGTGTTGCGCGAGGTGATCCCTTCCGTTCGAGACATCCGGCGCACAGGTTGTGCTGTGGTCGACTTCACCTGGCTTGCCCGGGGGCGAACCGACGCCTATTACGAGCGGGGACTGAACCCATGGGATGTGGCCGCAGGTGCATTGATCGCACACGAGGCGGGTGCCGTGGTGCGGCAGTTGGACGAAGCGGATTCCGGAACGTTCGTGGCGGCTGTTCCTGAGATCGCCGACGAACTCATCGCGGCATTGCAGGAGGCGGGAATGATGGAACTTCCGCACTAGACGATGTCGGATCCCGTCATGCACCTAGGGGTCTAGGCGGCGCAAATCCGCTAAGTACCACGCCGCGTTGCGCACGTATGTCTGCATGGACTCGCGAAAGTCCGCAGCCTGTACGACGTTTTCCACCACCCGTGCTGGCACGCCAAGTGCGCGTGCATGCGCCGGGATGGTGGTACCAGGCGATACGACGGCTCCGGCTCCGACCAGAGACTCAGGGCCCACCGTTACGCGGTGTAGGAGTACCGAGCCCGATCCGATCAGGGAATCGTCATGCACGGTGCAGCCTTCGAGATGAGCGTTGTGACCAACCACGCAGCGATCGCCGATGAGGGTGTCCAACTCAGCGGTGCAGTGGACAACCGTGCCGTCTTGAATCGAGGTCTGCGCACCGACGCGGATGGTCCCGTGGTCTCCGCGTAGCACCGCCGTAGGCCAGATGGATGACCCGGCACCTATGTGCACGCTACCGATGACAACGGCGTCGGGATGCACGAAGGCGGAAGGGTCGATGGTGGGTGCGAGTTCACCCAGGGCGTAAAGGGCCATGGCCCTAGTCTCTCGTGCAGGTGTGGCTCCGGCGACCCCGCAGCGCGGAATCGCCGGTCATGGTGCACAATCTGCGCGCAAGACGACCCACAAAGGGAGGGCTGGCGGTATGGCGACCGACTACGACGCGCCTCGCAAGACGGACGAGGAACTCGCCGAGGACAGCCTCGAGGAGTTGAAAGCGCGTCGCGCGGAGAAAACGGCGTCTGCCGTTGACGTCGACGAGGCGGAATTGGCAGAGAACCTCGAACTACCTGGCGCCGATCTCTCGGACGAAAACTTGACTGTTCGGGTCGTGCCGAAAAAGTCGGACGAGTTCACGTGCATGTCATGCTTCCTCGTCCATCACCGCAGCCAGCTCGACCACGAGGGTAAGTCCGGCCCCATCTGTAAAGACTGCGCGTAAGTCTGTTGCCCTAGTCGTCAAGGGCGCGAGCGACGGCCCGGAACACAACAACTTGGACGACGGCGCCGGCGGCGGCGCTAACTGCTGCCCAAGCGATGACGGCGCCCATGGGTGCGCTGGTGTCCTTCGTTGAGGGAGCTTCACGCCCGAGAATCGCACGATGTGCTGAGGCAAGTGCCTTGCCGACCACGATGTTCGCGCCGAACGCTAACGCGGGGGCAACAATTGTGGCTATCGGAGCTCTCCCCGAGTTAGTGCCGCTTTGGCCGATGTCCTGAGAACTCGATTTGCTCATGCGCACACTCTGTCGCATTCCCACGCGTGTGTCAGCCCCGTCCTGGGGTCGCGCCTCGAATTGCTCCGATGGCTGCTGCAAGCTCCTGGGGCCGCCGCGTAGCAACCAGCCACGCGGGGTGGGGGTCGTCCGGGTCCACGATGTTGACGACCAGAGCCGACTCCGGTGACCAGATCGGCAGAACTGAATAGACCGTTGCTGTGGTGCCATGGCCGCGCCGAACCTCACGGAGCGCTGTCCCGATCAGCGCCGTTGAATCCCCAACTACGTCTGCAGGTAGTTGCGCTCGACCGCAGCGCAATCCGCTTGCTGTGACGGTGACGACGGGGGAGCCGAACCACAGGCCCAACGCAGCAGCAATCGCAAGGATCGCGGCTGTGGCGACACCTAGGCCGGTCCCCAGGGCAGCGCCATATGCGATCGCCACCATGGCAACAAGGCTCGCCACGATCACCCACCACCCGGCTCCGGGCACAACGCGCTCCTTGAAAAGTGCGACGGACTTGCTGGCCATATCCACATTGTGGTCGGTGCCGGTATCGTCACGATGGTGCCCAGCAACGATCCGCCACTGCCGCCCGGAGCGAAGATTCCGACGCGTGCTGCACACGCCCCCGCGCCCGGGCAGCCGATCCCCAGCCATTACCGCTGGTGCTACGGATGTGGTGGGGATCACCCGAGCGGGTTGCACATGCAACTGTTCGCCGGCTCCGGGTTAGATACCTACGGCACCTTTGTGGTCAGTGATCTGCACCAGGGAGCGCCGGGTCTGGCGCATGGCGGCTTGTTGACTACGGCTATGGACGAGGTGTTGGGCTCTTTGAATTGGTTGCTGTCCACGCCGGCGGTTACCGCGCACCTGGAATGCGATTTCCGTCGACCGGTGCCGGTTGGTTCACAGCTTGAGATGCGGGCACGTGTGGATGGGGTGAAAGGACGACGGGTGTTTATGTCTGCCGTGGCATCACTTGACGGCAAAGCAGCGGTAACGGGCCGCGCGGTCTTTGTTCAGGTTCCACTCGAGCATTTCCTCAACCACGGCAACGCCGAACAGGTGGAACAGGCAGTCCGCGAACGCGGAGAACGCAAAGGCGTCCGCGGCCCTGGCGTCGAGGAGCCTGATGTGCAGGTGAACCCGTGACGTCAGTTCAGGTGCTCTGGAAACGGTTGGACGCTGGAATACCGGCGCCGGGCAGGGAGCACCCGGGCGATGCCGGCTGGGATCTACGGTCTCGAATCGACCTCACACTCACGCCAGGAGAACGTTCGGTGATCCCGACCGGCGTTGCCATCGCGCTGCCTGCTGGATATGTGGGACTAGTGCACCCGCGTAGCGGCCTCGCAGCTCGTCAGGGATTTACGCTTGTGAACGCGCCCGGCACCATCGATGCCGGTTACCGAGGTGAGATTGCCGTTATCGGGATTAACACAGATCGAGCGGCCACAATGACGATCGAGCGGGGTCAGCGGATTGCCCAGTTGCTGGTGCAACAGGTGTGCACCCTTGACCTCGTAGAAGTCGGGGAATTGCCCGGTTCCCACCGGGCCACGGGTGGGCTTGGTTCCACCGGCAAACACTAGGTAGAGGCAACGGCAGGTACCGTGGAGTACTCAAGGATGTGCCAGGGAGAGGGAGTCGGGCGTGGGGCTATTCGGACGATCGCGCAGCGAGCGCGATTCAGGCGATGCGCAGGCAGCGCCCGAAGGCACCGAGTCGACGGTCAGCAGTGACGGGGGTGCCAACAATGCGGACTCCGAAGTTCCGACCGTGGAGCGCACACAAGGGCCGTGGGACGCTGATGACAGTTATCCCGACATCGCCCGAGTGGATCTCGGCGGGTTGCTACTCCCGCAGAGCGATCAAATAAGGATTCAAGTTCAGGCCGATCCATCTTCGGGTGCCGTAAGTCAACTCTCGGTACTGACCGAAGGCTCTGCAGTCCAAATCCAGCCTTACGCTGCGCCGCGCAAGGGCGGAATGTGGGACGAGATACGCCTGCAGATTGTGTCCTCAATCAACTCCTCTGGTGGCCTCGTGGAGCAAGTGCAGGGCCCCTACGGGACAGAGGTTAGGGCGCAAGTGGCGGGGGCCGAAGGCAAGCCACAGCCCGCCCGATTTTGCGGCATCGACGGACCCCGCTGGTTCGTGCGGCTGGTGTTCTTGGGCAAGGCTTCGCGAGATGAACAAGCAGCGCAGCTGCTCGACACCATCGTGCGGGGGATGGTCGTTGTGCGTGGTGACGAAGCTATGCCGATGGGCAACTCGATCCCGTTGCGTGTCCCACAGAATCCGGAATCGGAGGCAACAGTTGCAGCCGCGCAAGAAGCTGCGGACGAGGCGTCGGCGCGCGCTACAAGACCGAGCATCACACTTCCGGCGCGCGGGCCGGAAATCACCGAGACCCGATAAAGGCAGGCATGGACGCTTCTGTACTCGGGCGCACGTTGCGCCGGCTAACGGAATCTGGATCCGAGCGGGCGTTGCGCGAATCCCGAATCGACCACGAACGTCGCCACCCGGGCGAGGAGTTGACACCGATCGATACGTGCTGCCCAGGCCAGCAAGTCACGGTTACCGGAACCATCTCGACGCTGGAGGTTCGTCCAGAAGGCAGTGCTCCCGCCCTGGAAGTGAGTTTGAACGACGGCTCGGGTCGCTTGTTCGTCGTGTGGCTCGGTCGTCGACGGATCCCCGGTGTGTATGAAGGCCGCCGACTCGTCGTACATGGTCGATTGAACTGTGTGACCGAGCATCCGACCATCTACAACCCGCGCTACGAACTCCTGCCGGAATAATCTGATGCCCGACACCAGCTCAGACGAAGAGCAAACACCGGAGCCGATTCAAGAATCCGTCGCGGATATACGCGCGGAGGGATTGATCCTCGAGCGCGCCATCGGTGGCTGGAAGGGCATGATCGACACCGGTTTGCCCACCGTTGTTTTCGTCACCGTTTTTGCACTCGGTGGTCGTGTCCTTGCGCCAGCCCTGATCGCAGCGGTTGCGACCGGGGCGGTTTTGGCCGTGTGGCGTCTCATTCGCCGCCAGTCCCTGCAACAGATTCTTACCGGATTCCTTGGGTTGGCGATCGCTGCAGCGTTCTCTGCTTGGACCGGAAACGCTGAGGACTTCTTCCTGCCTGGTCTCCTAACAAACGTCGCCTACGGAACTGTGTTCATAGTGTCGATCCTGATTGGCTGGCCGGCGCTCGGCGTTGCTATGGGTTACCTGACCGGTGACGGAACAGCGTGGCGTAAGGATCAGCGGTTGCGTCGAACCTACGCTGCCGCGTCCTGGATATGGGTCGCAGTCTTCTTTGTCCGGCTCAGCGTTCAGGCGCCGATGTATCTTGCTGGTGCCGTCGAACCCCTTGGGCTTGCCCGGGTGATCATGGGGTGGCCACTGTTCTTGGCAGGCGCCTATTTCACTTACCGCGTTTTGGCACCGGTATACCGGGAAAGGCGCGCCGCGCACGAAGAAGCGGAACCGGGGACAACCTAGGTACCTGCTGGCTCGCTGCACATCAACGCTTGCAGCGCTGGCTCCTGCGACGGTGACACCACGAAGAGCAACTCGTCGCCCGCCTCGAGGTTTCCCGCATCCGCCGGTAGGGCAACAGTTGCCCCGCGCACGATGGCGACCGGCGCAGTGTTGTCTGGCCACGGGATTTCTGTGATCACACGCCCGATGACGGGGGAATCGGCCGCCAGTGTCATCTCGACCAACTCGGCCGCGCCCTGCCTGAAGGTGAAGAGCCGAACGAGATCGCCCACACTTACTGCCTCCTCAACGAGGGCCGAGAGCATGCGTGGGGTGGAGACCGCAACATCAACCCCCCAGGACTCGTCGAACATCCACTCGTTCTTCGGATGGTTCACGCGCGCGACGACCCGAGGAACGCCAAATTCGGTCTTCGCCAGCAACGACACAACGAGGTTCACTTTGTCATCCCCAGTCGCGGCGACAACTACCTGACACTCGGCCAATCGTGCCTCGTCGAGGCTGCTGACCTCACAAGCGTCGGCAAGAAGAACTTGGGCGCCGGCGACGACGCCAGGCCTGGCCAACTCAGCGTCCTTATCGATCAAGAGCACATCGTGTCCGTTCTCGACGAGTTCACGCGCGATGGCTCGACCGACTTTGCCAGCCCCGGCGATGGCGACCCGCATCATGCGCGCACCGGTCCCTTCTCGCAGATCAACTCAATCTCATCGCGGCGATCCGGAGGAAATAGCAGGTGGATGAGATCACCGTCTTGAACCACGGTGCGCTCATCGGGAAGCATCGACGATCCGTACCGGGTAATGAACGCAACGCGTGCACCAGTTGCTTCGGCCAAGTCGCGGCTACGTTTGCCCAGCCAGTTTTCCCCGATGTGAACTTCGGCGAGCGCCATCGTTCCGGTCGGATCGATGTACTCAGTATCGGCACCAAGAGGCAACAGCGCCCGCATGATCTGAGTCGTGGTCCACGAGACGGTTGCGACTGTCGGGATGCCCAAGCGCTGATACACCTCAGCCCGGCGCGGATCGTAGATCCGGGCGATCACGTTCTCCACACCGTAAGTTTCGCGAGCCACCCGAGCCGCGAGGATGTTTGTGTTGTCACCGCTACTTACCGCCGTGAACGCGTGCGCACGCTCGATGCCAGCGTTCTCCAGGGTCTGTCGATCGAAGCCAACGCCCTTGACGGTTATGCCACTGAAATCGGGTCGAAGCTTGCGAAAAGCCTTGGCATCCTGGTCGACCACGGCCACCGAGTGCCCCAAAGCATCGAGGTCATCTGCCAACGAAGAACCAACGCGCCCACATCCGAGGATCACCACGTGCACACAACAACGCTACACGCGTGGCCGCCTAAGGTGCGGGGGTGTCACCTAGCGGTAACGAATCTTCGGGATCCACGGAGCAATTCAGACCGGCGGTCGGGGATCGGCTCGAGGTAGAGATCGAGGCTGTGGCTCACGGGGGTCACATGGTGGCAAGACCGTCGGGCTTCGTGACGTTCGTTCGATACGCGCTTCCCGGTGAGCGCGTTATCGCCCAAGTCACAGAGGTACGTAAGGCTCATGCATTTGCCGAGGCCGTTGAAGTGCTTCGCGCGCATGCCGATCGACGGCCAGCAACGTGTCCAGCCTTTCATCCCCTCGGCTGCGGCGGCTGCGATTTCCAGCACGCAGAGCGTGCGTTGCAGTTGGAGATGAAATCTCAGGTACTTCACGAAGCCCTGATTCGACACGGCCGTTTGCAAAAGGCGCAGGTCGATAGCTTGATGGGGCAAGGTGTGCGACCGCTGGGACCGGAATACGGGTGGCGTTCACGGATGCGCTTTGGCGTCCTCCGCGATGGCGACGGTCGATCCCAGCCGGCGCTCCATGCACACCACAGCGCAGACCGCATCGCCGCTCATCAGTGCACGATCGCGGCGCCCGAAGTCCTCAGGAAGGCAATCGAGTGTGCGGAATCTGCCACGGAGCAGGACGTCATCGTCGTTGCTGAGGGAGATGACGCAGTTCAGGCGCGTGTGAGGGCAGACGGTGAGGACCCTCTAGATGGTCCCGACGCACCGCGCGTGCGGCACCGGCTCGTCCTAGATGACCACATCGTTGATTTCCGGATCCCGCTCGAAGGGTTTTGGCAGGCGGACCCGCGACTGTTGCCAGAGTTAATCGACGCCGTCTTGGCATTCGGGGAAGTGAAGCCGGGTCAACATTGGTGGGATCTGTACGCCGGCGCGGGTCCGCTGGCCGCCGCCCTAGGAGATCGGACCGGTGCGTCCGGAGGTGTTCAGGCCGTCGAGGGCAGCGCTTCGGCGGTTCGATCCGCCCGGCGAGCTCTGCACGGGATGCCTTGGGTTCGTCTGCACCAGGCCGACGTGCGCGATTGGCTCACGGAACGTGCGAGATCAACAGGTGACGTCAGGGGGAAATCGGTGGAGAGTCAGCTCGCTGGGATCGTGCTGGATCCACCCCGCAACGGGGCAGGAGTGGCCGTCATAGATGCCATCGCCGAGACCGCGGTTCCCCTCCTCGTGTACGTCGCGTGTGACCCCGTTGCACTCGGTCGAGACACCGCTTACTTGGAGCAGCGTGGCTACCGTCTGACGCGGTTGCGGGCCTGGGATGCCTTCCCGCAGAGCCACCACTTCGAGACCGTGGCAGCCTTTGAGGCCGTGGATCAGATATCTTGACGTCAAGATATCGAGTGGGAGGTCGTCGTGGGTAGTAACAACAGCTTCGGGGCGCGCGGCGAATTAACGGTTTCCAGCGCCTCTGGTCAGAGCACCTATGAGATCTTTCGTATCGCGGCCGTAGACGGCGCGAGAGACCTTCCCTTCACGCATAAGGTGCTTTTGGAGAATTTGCTTCGCACCGAGGACGGCGCGAACGTGACGTCGGACGCCATTGCGGCGCTAGGTGCCTGGGATCCACATGCAGATCCGTCCACGGAGATCCAGTTCACTCCAGCTCGTGTGGTGATGCAGGACTTTACCGGGGTACCCGTGGTGGTGGATCTGGCGACTATGCGCGAGGCGGTTCGTGATCTGGGTGGCGATCCAGCCAAGATCGAGCCACTCGCGCCGGCGGAGTTGGTTATCGATCATTCGGTCATCGCGGACTTCTTTGGTCTTGCCGATGCCGAGGAGAGAAACGTCGAACTCGAATACCAACGCAATCGCGAGCGCTACCAGTTCTTGCGCTGGGGTCAAGGTGCCTTCGAAGAGTTCAAGGTCGTGCCCCCGGGCACCGGCATCGTGCATCAAGTGAACATCGAGGCCCTTGCGCGGGTCGTCATGGCCCGTGGTGGGCAGGCCTACCCGGACACCGTTGTAGGCACCGACTCGCACACCACCATGGTCAACGGGCTCGGAGTGCTTGGTTGGGGGGTCGGTGGCATCGAGGCCGAGGCAGCGATGCTCGGCCAACCGGTATCCATGCTTATCCCGAGGGTTGTTGGCTTCAAACTCACCGGAGAACTACCGCAAGGGGCAACGGCGACCGACCTCGTTTTGACGATCACCGAGATGCTGCGCCGGCACGGTGTTGTGGGCAAGTTCGTGGAGTTCTACGGCGACGGGGTCTCGGCGGTGCCCTTGGCGAACCGAGCAACCATCGGCAATATGAGCCCTGAATACGGCAGCACCGTGGCGATTTTCCCCATCGACGAGGCCACTTGCGATTACCTGCGCCTGACCGGCCGCAGCGAGGAGCAGATCGCCCTCGTCGAAACGTATGCCAAGGAGCAGGGGCTGTGGCACGACCCCGCCCATGAGCCTCGATACTCCGAGGTTTTGGAACTGGACTTGTCGACCATTGAGCCGAGCTTGGCCGGTCCTAAGCGTCCTCAGGATCGGGTGCTGCTCTCGCAAGCGCGTAGCTCCTTCGAGACGGCGCTGAATGACTACACCGCCAGCCCCAGTGCGCAGGCGGATTTCACGATTGCCGGTGAGCCGGTGAGCATCGGCCATGGCGCCGTGACGATCGCCGCGATCACGTCTTGCACCAACACCTCGAACCCATCGGTAATGATCGGGGCGGGCCTGTTGGCTAAGAAGGCTGTTGACCGTGGGCTCACCCGCAAGCCGTGGGTCAAGACCACCTTGGCCCCAGGTTCTCGCGTGGTCACCGATTACTACGAAAGATCCGGACTTCTTCCATACCTGGAGAAGCTTGGTTTCGACATCGTCGGCTACGGCTGCACGACGTGCATCGGCAACTCCGGTCCGCTCATCCCGGAAGTCAGTGCGGCCGTGAACAAGCATGACCTTGCAGTAACCGCAGTGCTGTCCGGCAATCGAAATTTCGAAGGACGCATCAACCCAGACGTCAAGATGAACTACCTCGCCTCGCCGCCACTTGTGGTCGCCTATGCGATCGCGGGCACGATGGATATTGATTTACTCAATGAGCCGTTGGGCACCGATGCAAGCGGCGAGGCGGTGTACCTAGCCGACATCTGGCCGAGTGCGCGCGAGGTTCAAGAAGTCGTCGATACCTCTATCGACACCGAGATGTTCACCACTCGATATGCAGACGTCTTCGCTGGCGATGAACGCTGGCAGGCACTCTCGACTCCGGAGGGCGACGTCTTTGACTGGGATCCGCACAGCACATACGTGCGCAAGCCGCCCTACTTTGATGGCCTCCAGCGGGCCCCGAAACCAGTGACCGACATTGTGGGCGCTCGCGTCCTTGCGTTGCTTGGCGATTCCGTCACGACCGACCACATCTCACCGGCTGGATCTATCAAGGCTGACAGCCCTGCGGGCAGATACCTCACCGATCACGGTGTCGACCGAAAGGATTTCAATTCCTACGGCTCGCGGCGCGGCAACCACGAAGTGATGATCCGCGGCACCTTCGCCAACATCCGGCTGCGTAACTTGATGCTGGAAGGGGTCGAGGGTGGCTTCACCGTCGACTTCAACCAGGAGGCCGATACAGGGCGAGATCGAATCGTTTCGATTTTTGATGCTGCTGAGTCCTATGCGGAACAGGGGACCCCACTAGTGGTGCTTGCCGGCAAAGAGTACGGCTCCGGCTCGAGCCGGGACTGGGCGGCGAAGGGAACCGCGCTGTTGGGTGTTCGGGCCGTTATCGCTGAGTCCTACGAGCGCATTCACCGATCCAACCTGATCGGCATGGGTGTTCTTCCCCTGCAATTCCCCGAGGGCGCCAGTGCCGGAAGTTTGGGCCTAGAGGGCGATGAGGTGTTCACGATCCGGGGCATTGAGGATCTCAATACCGGTGTGGTTCCTCGCCAGGTCTCGGTGGAAGCAGCAGGCCCTGGCGGCCGGGTCGTCGAATTCACCGCAACGGTGCGCATCGACACGCCCGGGGAGGCGGATTACTACCGCAATGGGGGGATCTTGCCCTTTGTGCTGCGCTCGCTGCTGTAGTTGACGCGCCGCGAATGCACACCCGCCGTAGACTGATCAACCCATGAGCGCCTCCGATTACCCACTGCTGGGCCAGATCACCAGCCCACGGGACCTCCGGTCGCTGCCAGCGCAGGAAGTGCCCGAGCTCGCACAGGAGATCCGCTCGTTCCTGGTGGAGAAGGTCGCTGCTACCGGCGGCCATCTGGGACCGAATCTCGGCGTCGTGGAACTCAGTATCGCTTTGCATCGTGTCTTCGATTCACCAACTGATGCCATCATCTGGGACACCGGTCACCAGGCCTACGTGCACAAGATGCTCACCGGGCGCACGGGCGACTTTGACTCGCTTCGCCAGGCCGGAGGACTGTCGGGCTATCCGAGTCGCGCAGAAAGCCCTCATGACATCGTAGAAAACTCGCATGCATCAACCGCACTCTCATATGCAGACGGCATTGCGAAGGCGTGGCAGCAACGGGGGTTGCTGGGTCGTCAGCACGTAGTTGCAGTCATCGGGGATGGCGCGCTCACGGGTGGTATGGCCTGGGAGGCGCTGAACAACATCGCAGCAAGTGACCGGCCGGTCGTGATCGTCGTCAATGACAACGAAAGGTCGTACTCGCCGACAATCGGTGGCGTTGCCCACCACTTGGCGACGTTGCGCACGACCCGTGGTTACGAGCGTTTTATGGCATGGGGCAAGAGCGTGTTGAAGCGCACTCCCGTTGTGGGACCTCCCATTTACGACGCCCTTCACGGAGTGAAGAAGGGCTTGAAGGATGTCGTTGCGCCCCAGGGCATGTTCGAGGATCTTGGTCTGAAATACATCGGCCCTGTCGATGGGCACGATGAGCAAGAGCTCGAATTCGCGCTCCGGCTAGCGCGCGACTTCGATCATCCGGTCATTGTGCACACCATCACGCGCAAAGGGCGCGGATACGGACCCGCCGAAGCCGATGAAGCCGACCGCTTCCACGGTGTAGGAGTCATCGATCCGGACACGGGAAAGCCGCTCACGAAATCGGGCCCGACGTGGACCTCCGTTTTTGCCGACGAGATGGTGCGTATCGGCCATGAGCGCAAGGACGTTGTTGCCATCACAGCAGCGATGCTCGGCCCCACCGGCTTGGCACGTTTCGCTGCGAGTTACCCCGACAGAACGTTTGATGTTGGAATTGCCGAGCAGCACGCAGCGACCAGTGCGGCTGGGCTGGCTTTCGGGGGTCTGCACCCGGTGGTGGCGGTCTACGCGACCTTCCTGAACCGTGCATTCGATCAGGTGCTGATGGACTGTGCGCTGCATCGAGCAGGCGTCACGTTCGTTCTGGATCGCGCCGGGGTTACCGGGGATGACGGCCCGAGCCACAACGGCATGTGGGATATGGCGATGTTGAGCGTGGTGCCAGGTTTGCGACTTGCTGCCCCGCGTGACGAAGCAACGCTGCGCGAAGCCCTGCGCGAGGCTGTTTTGGTTGACGACGCACCCACCGTCGTGCGGTTTCCCAAGGGCGCGCTGACCGCTGATATCCCGGCTGTGGCCTCGTGTGGAGATGTTGACATTCTGCGCGGCGGTAGCGATTCAACCGATGTTGTGATCGTTGGCGTAGGGGCTTTCGCCCACATGGCAGTGCAGGTGGCCGAGCGTTTGGAAGACCAGGGCATCTCCACAACGGTTCTGGATCCGCGCTGGGTATTGCCCGTTTCGCGCTCAGTGGTGGATGTCGCCAGCCGTGCCCGGCACGTTGTGGTTATGGAGGATGGCGTTCGATCCGGTGGGGTCGGGTCCGCTGTGAACCTGGCAATGCAAGATGCAGGGTTCGATATCCCAGTGCGTACCTTCGGAGTCCCGCGACGCTTCATAGATCATGCAAAGCGCGCAGATGTTTTAGAACAGACGGGCCTTACCGCACAACATATTTCCCGCGACATCGTTGAATGGGTTGCGGCGCAGCGGACTGGTCGTGATGGGGTATCCCTCACGCAGGAAGTGAAGCAACCCCCGGTTCCAGGAAGCGTTGATTCGTGACCTGCTCGGAGACCCCAGTTCGGTCCAAGTAGGGAGTCAAGCCGCCAAGCCAGAACGGCCAGCCGGCTCCCAAAATCATGCACAGGTCAATGTCTTGGGCCTGCGCGATGACTCCTTCATCGAGCATTCGTCGGGCTTCATCTGCGAGCGCTGAGAGGGCCCGTGAACGAATCTCACTCTCATCCAGGGTGGTGTCACCTTGCTCGTAGACGCCGGCCAACCGGGGATCTAGGTGGCGTGAACCGTCTTCATTCCAGACCCAAACGCCGTCGATTCCGGCATCGAGCATGCGCTGCAGGTTGGGGGAGAGGTAGTAGCGGTCAGGGAAGGCGCGATGCATCGATTCCGATACGTGCGCTGCCACTCCCATTCCCACGAGTTGCAAGAGCGCAAAGGGGCTCATCGGTAGACCCAGAGGATCCATCGCCCGATCTGCGACGTCGAACTCTGCGCCTTCGTCAACTGCCTTCGTGATCTCTGCGAGGTAGCGGATGAGCAATCGATTGACGACGAAAGCTGGCGCATCCGCCACTAGGACGGCCGATTTCTTCAATTCCTTGGCGACAGCGAAGGCGGTTGCCAAGGATGGGTCGTCGGTCTTGTCGGCACGGGCAATTTCCAATAGTGGCATCACGGCAACAGGGTTGAAGAAGTGGAAGCCGACGACCCGCTCAGGGTGCTTCAGATCTGCGGCCATGGCACTGACAGACAACGACGACGTATTCGTCGCCAGCACACAATCGGGGCGAATGACCTCTTCGAGTTGGGCGAACACCTTCTTCTTCACATCAAGGTCCTCGAACACCGCTTCGAGTACGAAGTCCGCGTCGGCAAAATCTGCAGTCCCAACACAACCACGGATCAGTGCTTTGAACCGGCCTGCCTTGTCGGAGTTAATACGACCTTTGGCTGCGAGTGCATCTATATCGGCGTGCACGCGAGCGACCCCTGCATCAACTCGTTCTTGGTCCAAGTCACTCATCACGACCGGCACCTGAAGGCGCCGAACGAAGAGCATCGCAAGTTGGCTGGCCATTAGTCCAGCGCCCACGATGCCCACCTTGGTCACCGGACGCGCGAGTTCCTTGTCGGGAACGCCTACGGGTCGCTTGGCGCGCTTTTGGACGAGGTCGAAGGAGTACAAGGACGCACGTAAATCGTCACCCATCACCAGTTCCGTCAGGGCGGCATCCTCGGCGGCAAAACCTTCGTCGCGAGTTCGGGTCTTCGCGGCTTGCACAAGATCCAAGGCACGGTAGGGAGCCGGTGTGGCGCCATGGATGCGTGCTTCGACGCCGGCTCGATAGGCATCGACCACCTGATCCCAGGAGTCCTGGTCAACCTCTGCCCGGGGTACCTCGACGCGACCGGCGATAACGTCATCGGCCCATTGGAGGGATTGCTCCAGGAAGTCCTGAGCATCGAACAACGCGTCCACGATGCCCAAGTCCAATGCTTGCTTGGGACGCAATTGCTTGTTCTGGTTCATCGAATTGTTGATGATGACATCAAGGGCGCGCTGTGGACCGATGAGGTTCGGCAGCAACCAGGCACCGCCCCAGCCGGGAACCAGGCCCAAGAACACTTCCGGAAGCGACAGGCCTGCAGCCGTGGCATCCAAGGTCCGGTAGCGGCAGTGCAGCGCCAGCTCCAACCCTCCGCCCATGGCTGCACCGTTTACGAAAGCGAACGTGGGAATCGCGCACTCGCCGAGCTTTCGAAACACGTCATGACCGAGTCGGGCAAAGGATTCGATGATGTTCGGGTCGTTCACAACGCCGATAGCCGACAAGTCGGCACCCACCGCGAAAATAAACGGCTTGCCCGTCACTCCAATGCCAACGATGCCTGGGGTGGCCATTGCCTCGTCGATAGCCTGGCCAAGCGATTCCAGTCCACTCGGACCGAATGTTGAGGGCCGGGTGTGATCTCGGCCGTTATCGACCGTGATCAATCCGAAGGTTCCCGAAGGGATCTCCACGAGTCGCAATTGCGCCTGTGTGACTACTTCGTCGGGGAAGGTCGATGAAGAGTCAGTCATCGGTTGCTCTCCTCGTGATTGTCAGTGCCATCTGCGCGTTCCCAGATCACCGTGCCACCCATCCCAAGGCCTATGCACATGGTGGTGATGCCGTATCGGGCCTGCGGATTGGCTTGGAAATCCCGCGCCAGGTTGCTCATGAGGCGGATCCCGCTAGACGCCAAGGGATGGCCGACGGCGATCGCTCCACCCATGGGGTTGACGCGCGGATCGGCGTCATCGATTCCGAAGTGGTCTAAGAAGGCCAACACCTGCACTGCGAAGGCTTCGTTGATCTCGAACAGATCGATGTCCTCGATCGTCAATCCGGCTTTGCGCAAAGCCTTCTCTGTGCTCGGAACAGGGCCAACGCCCATCACTTCGGGCTCCACACCCGCGAAGGCGAAACCGACCATGCGCATTTTTGCGCTCAAGCCCAACTCTCGCGCGATCGATTCTGAGGCGAGGATGGCACCGGTTGCACCATCGGTCAGCGCAGAGGCGTTGCCTGCCGTTACTCGTCCGTGTGGTCGGAACGGGGTCTTCAATCCCGCCAGACCTTCCATGGACGTACCCGGTCGTGGACCCTCATCGACCGTCACGTAACCCCAGCCATTTTGGGTGTCCCGGACAGCCACGGGGACGAGATCGGGTTGCAACAGACCGTTGGCGTAGGCCTTGGCGGTCTTCTCCTGGCTACCCATCGCGAAGGCATCGGCGCGCTCCTTGGTCAGATGGGGGAAGCGGTCGTGCAGGTTCTCGGCTGTCTTGCCCATCAGCAGCGCCTCCGGGTCGACAAGCCTCTCCGCGAGGTAGCGGGGGTTCGGGTCGATGCCCTCTCCCATGGGGTGGTGGGTCATGTGCTCGACTCCACCTGCGATCGCGATGTCGTAGGCGCCGGACATGATCGCGCCCGACAGCGTGGTCACTGCGGTCATCGCCCCTGCGCACCAGCGGTCGATGGAGTAGCCCGGAACGGTCGATGGCAGTCCGGCCAGCAGGGCTACCGATCGGCCGATGTTCATGCCTTGGTCGCCGGTCTGGGTGGCCGCGGCCACCGCAACGTCATCGACCCGGTCTGCGGGCAGACTGGGATTACGACGCAGCAATTCGCGAATGACCTTGACCATGAGATCGTCGGCCCGGGTATCGGAATACAGGCTTCCCGCTCTAGCGAACGGGGTACGGGCACCGTCGACGAAGACGACCGGTTCGATGTTGCGCATGGGGGCTCCTAACCTCGGCGCCGGCCATGTTACTCGCTAGTAACTTGGTTAGCCACAGAGTTCACCAACACAGGGAGACACGTGTCGATCTGCCACGGCCGGGCCCCAGCCGCCGCCAGAAAGTTGGCGATCGCGTGGCTACTGGATGCGCCACCGGAAGCGCTACCGACAGGTGGATCCCAACACACCCGCCGCAGCAGATCCGGCGATAGCAAGATCTCCGGGGCCACCTGCCACCGTTGTGCTAACTCGCTCATGCCTTCACGGGCCTGGGCCAAACGATCGTGAGCGGGAGGATTGCGTTCGGCCCACGATCGTGGTGGAGGAGGACCGTCGCCGCGCGGGCTGCGCTCGGGCAGCTCGGTGTCGGGAACATCACGTCCCCGCTGCAAGGCTGCCCACCAAGACTTGGCGTATCGACCAGCGCCACGCCCGTGGAAACCCTCGGTAGCTAGCAGCGCTTCCTTGGATTCCGGTACGGAGCGAACAGCCGCGACGATTGCGGAGTCGGGGAGGATGCGGCCAGGCGCCACGTCCTTCGCACGCGCGATTTCATCACGCTCGAGCCACATTTCGCGGGCGAGTGCCCATTGCCGGGGACTGCGCAACTTATGCATCCCCGACAGTCGCCGCCACTCTTCGGGACCCTTGTCACGAGGCTGGAACCCCAGAAGGTGTGCGAATTCTTGCCCCGCGAGATCCCATCGCCCGGCGGCCTTCAGTTCCGCAGCTAGCACGTCCCGCAACTGGCGCAGTGGCTCGACATCCAATGCCGCGTAGCGCAACTGCTCGGACGATAGGGGGCGAACCGACCAGTCCGTGGCTCCATGGCCCTTGGCCAGGTGGTTGCCCAACTCACTTCCCACGAGCGCTGCGAGGCTGACCCGTTCGCGACCGAGGAGGCGACCGGCCAATTCCGTGTCGAAAAGCACCTGCGGTGTCATCCCCACCTCGGCAAGGCACGGGAGATCCTGCGTGGCCGCGTGCAGAATCCATTCAGCGTCGCCAATGGCTTCGTTGATGCAGGTGAGATCGGGCACCGCGATCGGATCGATCAAAGCGGTTCCGGCTCCTGTCCGTCGGACCTGAACAAGGTATGCGCGCTGGGAATAGCGATAGCCGGAAGCTCGTTCCGCATCCAGACCGACCGGCCCCTCACCGGCGGCTAGCGCATCCGCGTAGGTTCGCAGTTCATCAATATTGGTGATGACGTCCGGCACTCCATCAAGCAATTCCAGCGGTGGTAACTGCTCTGTCGAGGAAGCCGAGACAGCCGGCTGCGCACCAGCAGGATCCGACGCTTCTTGTGCTGGAGGTTGATTCATGAGCCATGTACGAGCGGATTACGAGCCACGAGCTCGGCGGGCGGTAACCGTCGGTACCCCGGGTGGCAGCGGCGGTAGTCCCGCCAGTTGCGCGAGGACATCAACCCACGCATGCACATGATCCTGGATGCCATCACCCGCATTGGCATCGTCGTCCTCGTGAGTGGAGCCTGCGAAAGAGGAGTCGACGGATAGTCCGGGTGTCCACGAGGCACGAACCTCAATCAGCCCCTCCGGTCGGCGATCGGCCATCATTCCGAACGAGTTTCCGGTAGACACCGTCACAGTCCCACCCACCTGCGTGGCCTGCAGCGGGCGAAGTGCGTCCATCGTCCAACTCCAGGCAACTTCGTGTACGAGTGGATCGGCCAACATCTCCGCTTCGACTTCGCACCGCGCGAAGATCACCGCGCGATAACTGCCCTGCCATTCGTCCACACCATCGGGATCGTGCAAGAGCACAAAACGACCGGATGCTGACTCCCAACCGGCGTCGTCATCAGGTGCCACCGAGGTGGCCGTCAGCGTGCAGGCGTGTGGGGCGAGTCGCGAGGGTGACGGAGCCGGAGCGATTTCGAATTCTGGTCGAATCTGGGCGGCCGCAGCTTGCTCGGCGATCTCCGCAAAGCGGGTATCGGGGCTGGACACCGTGTGCACCCCTGCAGGCTACGGCGATGCGCACCTTCGATGAGCGGGCCACGCCGCACTAGCTATCGATGTCTTCGACCAACCGCACCGAGATCGAATTGATGCAATAGCGCTGATCAGTGGGAGTTGGAAAGCCTTCACCATCGAAGACATGGCCAAGGTGGCCACCGCAATGGGCGCACCTCACCTCCGTTCGCAGCTGACCCAGCGAGCGATCCTCGAGATAAATCACCCGGTCGCCGGCCAACGGGGCATAGAAGCTCGGCCATCCACAATGGGAATCGAACTTGGTGTCGCTACGGAACAACTCGAAGCCGCAGGCCCTGCAGGAGTAAACGCCCGAGGCCTTGGCGTCGGTGTATTCACCAACCCACGCGGGCTCAGTGCCGGCTTCGCGCAGGACGTAGTACTCCTGCGGAGTAAGGCGCTCGCGCCACTCTTCCTCTGACATGGCCACCGGGTACGCCGTGCCATCAGGGCGGGTCACCCCATCGCTCGCGGGTGTGCTGGTTGACATGACCACCATGCTACGTCGCGAACGAACGCACTGATAGCCGGAGCGTCTTCCTGCCACAATGAGCCAGATGAGCGACATGTTGGACATTCGTGGTGCGTGGTTGAGTGAAAGTGACCTGGAGTCGGCGCGTGAACGCGTACCGATGGTTTATGTCGACGCAGTGCCGGTGCGCACCGACGGCCGAGGTGAGGTCACCAGCATCGGATTGCTGCTGCGTGGAATGCCAGATGGCTCGATCAGCCGGGCGATCGTCTCCGGTCGCGTGCTGTACGGAGAACTTGTCCGAGACGCCCTAGTTCGCCACCTCGAGAAGGACCTAGGGGCCATGGCGCTTCCACAAGTGCCGGCATCACCGCAGCCGTTCACGGTTGTCGAATATTTCCCGGATGAGTTCGTCACCGGCTTTCACGATCCTCGCCAACATGCTGTGTCGCTTGCGTTCGTAGTCGTTATCGAAGGCGATTGCGAACCGAGCCAGGAATCGCTCGACCTGGTCTGGGTTACGCCGCAGGAAGCAGCAAGCCCAGAATTTCAGGAACAGATGAGCGGAGGCCAGGGTCGTTTGGTGCGTATGGCCCTTGCGCACTGCGGCCTTTTGACCTGAAACCTTTCGGCTCAGTCCACTTGGTCAGCCCCATGAATCAGTTGCATGAGTCAGTTCTGCGCCGGATAACCCGCAAACTTGGGCCCACGCTTTTGGGCACGGGCGGCAAGCGCCTCGGCCAGATCAGGGGAGTCGAATGCGGCTGACATGGCGACCAACGACGCATCTATCGATTGTTCGAGCGTTTGATGATCAGCGTCGAGCAGTTGGCGCTTCATCGTCGCGATTGATGCGGGAGAAGAGTTCTCAGCGATACCGACAAGCCACTCGCGCGCAGCAGATACCGGGTCGGCGGCGCAGGTGGCCAATCCAAGTGCTTCGGCTTGGAGACCGTTGATGGTGCGCCCAGTCAGGAGAAGGTCGGTGGCTGCCGATCGGCCGATTAGTTGGGGCAGTAGCCAAGCGATGCCGTATTCGGCAACGAGTCCGAGCCGGGCGAAAGTAGTGCTCAACGTTGCTTCGGGATGCACGAATCGGGCGTCTGCGCTCACGGCCAAAACGAAGCCAATTCCAGCGCATGGGCCGTTGATCGCGGTTGCCACCGGTGTTCCCAGACTGAGCGCGATAGCCGGCAACGTTTGCAGGGATTGCCCCGTCACGTAGCTGCGTAGCTCCTCCACCGAGCCACCGAGGGTTGTCAGATCTGCGCCGGAACAAAAGCCGCGCCCTGCGCCGGTGACCAAAATCCCCCGGACGGCCGGGTCGGCGTCGAGATCTGTCAACAAACGCGCGTAGGACGGACCCATGTCGGGTGTGAGTGCGTTCAATCTGTCCGGTCTGTTCAAACACACTTCGGCGATCGAGTCCGCGTATTCGACGAGCAATGTAGGCACATCGGAGTCAGCGATGCCGCCACTGTCATTAGAGTTGGATGCCACAACGTCACCCAAGCACACGGGGAGCACCCATGGCAGAAAATTCCGGACAACTCGCGGGACCGCCCAAGAAGAAGGGCGTCACGATTACTTGGCGGGGAATCGTGCTGATCGTCATCGGCGTGGTCCTGCTGGTCTTCGCCGTGCAGAATCTCCAACTTGCAGACGTGAACTTCCTGGGGGCCGAGGTTCAGATATGGGTATGGGCGCTAGTTGTCGGATCCTTTGCCTTGGGGATGGCTCTCGGCGGCGTGGTGAAGACCGGCGCGCGCAAATTGCGCAAGCCCAAGCCTCAGCAAAAGTCCTGAGGTCCGGATCTATTCGTAGGGATCCACGCCCAGCAATGTTTCGTCCTCAGGGGTCAGGTGCTCCTCAGGCTCATCGAACTGATCGAAATTTGGGTCTGCTCGCTGCTCGTCGGTTTCGTCATCAAGATATCCGTCCGCGCTTGAATCAACAGCGCCCTCAATATGCATCGCTGCTTCCTCAGCTCCCACCCAGGGGCGAGGGGTCAAACCACCGGCGTGCATCGGATCGTCGCTGGCATCATCGGCATCTTCCATGGCAAGGGTCGATTCGGTGTCTTCCAGCGGATAGTCCAGGCCATCCAGCGAGCCCTCGCCGCCACCGCCGTTGAGCGCGTTGTGGATGGCCTCGGCCTCCATGACCATGCTCAAATGCTCAGCCTGATCGGCGCCATCGCCAGCGGGTCCACCCTCGTACGCAGTTGCCTTCGAGACTTCTTCCGGGGAGTCACCATGGATGGTCATCGCGAGTCACCTGCCTTTCGCGTGTTTCGACAAGCGCGCACCTTGCGCTGGATCCCAGATTAGACCGAGCTGCGTACCCCGAGCAGGGGCCAAAGTCACTCCTTGGTGTGCAACAGTTGACCCATGACCAGCATTCACGATCGGGAAACATCGGATGGCATCGTCCCCGGCGAGACCATGGGCCTGCTGTGGGAACTCGAACCGGTGGTGGCTGGTGAGCTAAATCGGCACCTGACCCAAGCCAAGGAATGGTTTCCACACGAGTACGTCCCCTGGAGCCAGGGCGAGGATTTCTCCGGTCCCCTCGGTGGTCGTGAATGGACCGAAGAGGAACTGAAGTTCTCCGAGGCGGCTCGCACAAGCTTGATCATCAATCTGCTGACCGAGGACAACCTCCCCAGCTACCACCACGCAATTGCCGACATCTTCGGCTTCGAGGGCCCCTGGGGCGAGTGGGTCGGACGCTGGACAGCGGAGGAGGGGCGGCACGGGACTGCGATTCGTGACTATCTCGTCGTCACGCGCGCCGTCGACCCGATTGCCCTCGAGCGCGCCCGCATGATCCATATGACCGAGGGTTTCCAGCCGATCAACCCGGGAATTCTCGCCGGCCTCGCCTACGTTTCCTTTCAGGAGTTGGCAACCCGGGTGAGTCACCGCAATACGGGAAGCGCGACGGGAGATGAAACTGCCGAGCGTCTGCTTCAGCGAATCGCGCTGGATGAGAACCTGCACATGGTCTTTTACCGGAACCTGCTCTCCGCCGCCTTCGACATCGCGCCCGATGCCACCATGCAGGCGGTCTGGGAAAGCGTGCGCGACTTTGCGATGCCAGGGCACGGCATCGACGGCTTCACCCGCAAGGCAGTGCAGATCGCGGTAGCCGGCATCTACGACCTAAAGCAGCACCGCGATGAAGTGCTCTGGCCTGTGTTGCGTAAATGGAAAGTCTTCGAGCGCACCGATCTTGGCCCGGCCGGCGAACAAGCGCGTGAAGAACTGGCTGCCTTTCTTACCGAGATGGATCAGCAAGTCGACCGCTTCGAGAACCGGCGAGAGGCGCTGCGAGCCCGCGTCTTTTCCAGCGAAACGTAGGCGGTCTGCACGGCGAAGCGTCCGCGCGCGTGGCAGCATGACGCTGTGAGCGACACCGAACCGATCCAAGACGACTACAACCCCGGACGACCCTGGGGAGCCCGTAGGCCGCAAAACCTCCTCATCAGCCTCGGCTTCATCGCACTCGCCGTTGCCCTGGTCTGGCAGGCTTTGCAGTACATCGGGCAAGGCATTGGCGGCGCGATCCCGTTTTTTCTGATCATCGCCGGACCACTGATGGCGGGCTTTTACATCTGGTACTTCAATTTCCGCGATTTCGAAGCAGAGTCAGAGGCCTAGCTAGCTGCCCTCAACCTCCAAGGAGCTCGTTGACGTAGCGATCGATGTCAGAACGCAATGCGTCGGAGCGCGCTGGTGCGGTTGTACCGTGCCCGGCGCTCTTGGAAAGTTTTCGGCCGTCGTCGTCCGTCAGCAACCCGTGGTGCACAACTTCCGCTTCATGAAAGCGGCTGCCTGGTATTGCCCGCGAAATGGCTCGCTGGATGTCGGTTGATTCCTGAAGATCGGCTCCGCGCACCACCAGATCGACTCCGAAGTGATCGTCGTCGACGATGCTGGCGAGGTGGTAAGAGGGACCGTCCTCGCGTCTCCATAACACAACATCACGTGAACCTTCGATGGCGAGCCGTAGCGCATTCTCCCCGGACGCGAGGGTGAGTTGGCGCGACTCGCAGTCTTGCGGGCAGCCGGCGCCGCCGTAATCCGCCCACTGAGCTCGAGAACACTGGCAAACGTACGCCGCACCAGCATCATGGAGTTGGCGCGCGGTACGGCGATACTTGCTCTGGCGGGTCTTTTGGGACCACTCCGGAACGTCTTCCACCGTGCGCGGACCGATACTCCACGAAATGCCGAGCCAGGACAGGGCATCGAAAACGTCCTGGACGTACGCCTGGCGAATCCGAGCAGTGTCGGCATCGTCGATGCGAAGCAAGATTTCGGCCCCATTTTCACGCGCAAGACGCGCCGTTAAGGCGAAGTTCACCAAGTTACCGGTGTGCAAGAAGCCGCTTGGGGTCGGTGCCAGCCGGGTGATCACCTTGGCAGGCTAGGACACCGCCCCGACTGCCCTCGAATTGCCAGCAACAGGGCGCAACGGTATGCAGGGGGTATGCGAGCGTTGATGTCACTGCCAGTGAAACTGTTGATGCTGGCGTTCGCTTTCGTTGCCCTCGCGAGCCCTGCGCAGGCTGCGGACATCTGGGACGAGCTAGCCGATTCCGATGGTCTGGTGATTTTGTACCGGCACGCGCTTGCCCCAGGTGGGGGTGACCCGGCGAATTTCGATGTCGACGATTGCGCGACCCAGCGGAACCTGTCGGCTGCGGGCCGGCGTCAGGCGGTGCGCATGGGCCGGCAACTGCGGACCCGCGATATTCCCGTCGCCGAAGTGATTTCCAGCCCATGGTGCCGCTCGAGAGACACCGCGAGGCTGATGCGCGTGGGCCCAGTGCGCGAGATGTCCCGGCTGGGTTCGGTATTTCAATCATCCGCCCGCACCGCAGAACGTCGCGAGCGCGCAACCACCAAGTTGATCCGACGCCACGCTGCGAGCGATGGAGTACTCGTTGTCGTCGGTCATCAAGCAAACATCATCGATCTGACCGGCATCGCACCGGCATCTGGAGAAGGTGTGGTGGTGCGATATGACCTCGATGCGGGTCGGATCGACATAGTCGGTCGGGTTCCAGCTTCATCAACCCAATGACCATGGTTCGGTGTCCGAGGGGGGACTTGAACCCCCATGCCCCGTAAAGGGCACTAGCACCTCAAGCTAGCGCGTCTGCCAATTCCGCCACCCGGACGAGGGCTGCACGTGGGATGCGTGCGTCGCACAGCATAACGGCGCGAAATTTTCTGTTGTGAGACCCCGCGAGTAACGCTGCACCGCCGTCAACCAGCAGGGCAGGATGGTCACATGCAGGACAACGAGCGCGAACTGCTCCAACGCGAAGCCGTTACTTTGACCCAGGATCTCATCCGGATCGACACCACCAACTACGGACCATCCGATGACACGGTTGGCGAGGCGGAAGCAGCGGAATTTTGCGCGGCAGCGCTCCGGGAGGTGGGCTGGGATCCGGAAGTCATCACCACCACAGGGGACACCCGGCGCGGGATGGTCCTACGGATTCCCGGAACGGATCCGAGCTCCTCGGCGCTGGTCTTGCACGGTCACCTTGATGTGGTGCCGGCGATTGCTCAGGACTGGTCCCACCCCCCATTTGCCGCCGAAATAGACGACGGTTTCATCTGGGGACGCGGCGCTGTGGACATGAAGAACATGGACGCCATGATCTTGGCGGTGGTGCGACATTGGGGGAGAACCGGTCAGCGCCCACGGCGCGACATCATCGTGACGTTTTTTCCCGACGAGGAAGCCGGGATGGTGCACGGTTCGCAGTGGTTCGTCGAGAACCGTCCGGACTTGTTCGCCGGCGCAACCGAAGCGATCGGTGAAGTAGGTGGCTTCTCACTGTCGATCCACGACGACTTGCGGTTGTACCCGATCCAAACCGCCGAGAAGGGCATCAAATGGTTGCGGCTTCGGGCCAGCATGCGTGCCGGGCACGGGTCGATGATCCACGAGGACAATGCGGTGACCGAACTCACCGAGGCGGTCGCGCGAATCGGCCGCCACAAGTGGCCCGTCCGGCGTACCAAGACCGTTGACAGGTTCCTAGATGAGCTGTCCCAGGCCTACGAAATCGATCTTGATGTTTCCGACACCGGTGAACTCTTGGAGCGACTGGGAACGTTGGGAATGTTGGTTGGCGCAACATTGCAGAACACGGCTAACCCGTCCATGCTCGACGCCGGGTACAAGGTCAACGTCATCCCGACCGATGCCACCGCGCACATCGACGGCCGATTCCTTCCTGGATATGAGGACGAGTTCGACGAAACAATTCGCTCGCTCATCTCATCGAACATTGATGTCGAGATGGTGAACAACGACATCGCAATCGAGGCGCCTTTCGAGACAACAACTTTCGATCTGATGGCTCAGGTGTTGCGTGAAGAAGACCCCGCTGCCCGCGCAGTCCCGTACATGATCAGTGGTGGCACCGATGCCAAGGCTCTAACTCGGTTGGGAATTGACTGTTACGGATTTTCCCCACTTCAGATGCCAGCAGATCTTGACTACTGGAGGTTGTTCCACGGCGTCGATGAGCGAGTACCCATTGCCGGACTGGAGTTCGGCGTGCGCACCCTGCACCGCTTCTTGATGGCGTGCTGAGCACCTGGCAGATCTTGTCTTTTTACGCGGTGCGAACAACTCGGTAGATGCGTCGTCGGAGTCGGTACTGACGCCGTCCATCTCGGAAGATCCGGGTGCGATCGAGTTCCCAGTGCTCTGTTTCAGCCGTGGCAGTGAGTAGCTGCCGTGCCTCTTCGCGCGGTGTGTCCCGCGAGATACTGACCTCGCGGAACTCCCAGGTACTCCGGCGGCTAGCCATCACTTCAACCTAGCGCCGCTGCGCCCAACCGGCCTCGGGATAGCCCATGTCCGGCTCGGAGACGTCTTCCAATGCCGTGATGATCTCTTCGGGTAGTTCCAGCTCCTCACTGGCCAGCGCCGAGATCAACTGGTTCGTTGTCCGGGCACCCAAGATCGGCGCCACCACCCCGGGGCGATCGCGCAACCACGCCAAGGCCACCTCACCGGGAGAGGCATCGAGGCCCTCGGCGGCTGTGCACACGGCATCGACGATCCGATGGGCACGCTCGTTGTTGTATGCGCCGACAAAACCGCTGGTCTCCGGGTTACCGCCACGCGAATCGATGGGAATCGAGTGGCGGTACTTGCCGGTTAGCACCCCACGGCCAAGTGGCGACCACGGCAAAATTCCCAAACCCAAGGTTTGAGCGGCTGGGACGATTTCTCGCTCGATCCCACGCTCGAGGAGGGAGTACTCCATCTGCGTGGTGATGATGGGTGCCGATCCCTTCAACTCCTGAATGGTGCATGCACGAGAGGTTTGCCAGCCGGAATAGTTGGAAATTCCGACATAGCGGACTTTGCCACTCGTGACCGCGTGGTCGAGCGCGGCGAGTGTTTCCTCCAGCGGCGTCCAGGAGTCCCAACGGTGCACCTGCCATAGATCAACATGGTCGACGTCCAAGCGAGCGAGCGAGGCATCCAACGCCCGGAGCAGATGGCGCCGGCTGGCATCAAGGCGTCGATCGGTGCCTGGGCGCTGAACGGCCTTGGTTGCCAGCACCACGTCATCGCGGCAGTCGAATTCCTGGATGAGCGTGCCCAGTAAGTCTTCGCTCGCACCCTGGGCGTAACTGTCGGCGGTATCAATCAGTGAGCCCCCGGCGTCCAGGAAGGCGGCGAGCTGATCGCGGGCCTCGTATTCGTCCGTCTGGTTCGCCCACGTCATGGTTCCCAACGCAAGGCGGCCCACCCGTACGCCCGATCTACCGAGAGGTCGTTGCTGCATGTGTGAACGTTATTGGCGTTGCCGGTGCAATGAGGGATTTGGCCCTAGGGTGGCGGCATGAAATTGGGTGTGAATCTTGGATACTGGGGCGCGGGAAACGACGCGGACAATCTAGAAGTCGCGCGCGAAGCCGACCGGCTTGGCTACTCAGTCGCCTGGGCCGCGGAGGCGTACGGCTCTGACGCGGCAACGGTGCTGTCATGGATTGCTGCGCAGACCACCTCGATAGACATCGGTTCGGCAATCTTTCAGATTCCCGGTCGCACGCCCGCGAACTGCGCGATGACCGCCGCGACCTTGGACACGCTCTCCGGTGGCCGGTTCCGGCTGGGCCTTGGGGTCTCCGGCCCGCAGGTGTCCGAGGGATGGCACGGGGTTCGGTTCGACAAGCCTCTGGCTCGAACCCGCGAATATGTCGACATTGTTCGGATGGCCCTTCGCCGCGAACGGGTTAGCTACGACGGTGAGTTTTGGCAGTTGCCGTTGCCCGATGGCCCGGGCAAGGCGTTGACCTTGACCGTGCACCCGGTGCGCGAGGCACTTCCTATCTACCTCGCCGCGATAGGTCCCAAGAACCTCGAACTTTGCGGTGAGATCAGCGATGGCTGGTTAGCGATCTTTTTCAGCCCGGAAGATGCCGGTGAGCTCATGGCGCCGCTGGTTCGCGGGCGCGAGAATGCCGGCAAGACCATGGCCGGATTCGATGTGGTGCCGACCGTTCCCGTGGTTCCTGGGGCCAGCGTCGAGGAATGTGCCGACCCGATCCGGGCATACGCCGCGCTCTACGTCGGTGGGATGGGTTCGCGAGACAAGAACTTCTACAACCAACTCATGGCACGTATGGGGTATGAGGAACAGGCCGCAGAGATCCAAGACAAGTACATGTCTAAGGACTACGGCGGTGCGGCTGCCGCGGTGCCGCTGGAGTTCATCGACAAGACCGCACTCATCGGCCCACCGGAGCGTATTGGCGAGCGGATGCACGCCTACGCCGATGCCGGCGTGACCACGTTGACCATCGGTTCCTTCGCCGGCACTATCGAGCAGCGGGTAGGGGTCTTGCGCATGATGTCCGAACTACTCGACAAGTCCGGGCTAGCCGATTGATGGAAACGGGCGTCTCCTGGTTCGAGGCGGTTGTACTGGGCGTCGTCCAGGGGTTGACCGAATTCCTGCCGATCTCCTCGTCTGCGCACATCCTGATCGTCTCCCGGCTCTTCGGCTGGGGTGACCCGGGCGCGGCCTTTACTGCCGTTTCGCAGATCGGGACTGAGGCAGCAGTACTCATCTACTTCCGCAAGGACATCGCCCGGATCCTGCACACGTGGACCCGATCGCTCTGGCAAGCGGACCTCCGCGCAGAACTAGACGCGCGCATGGGCTGGTACATCATCATCGGGACGATCCCCATCGCGGTGATCGGCTTGACCTTCGCCAATTGGATCGAGACCGCCGCCCGAAATCTGTGGCTGGTCTCGACGGTCTTGATCGTGTTCGGCGTGGTCCTGGGGATAGCCGATCGATGGGGTCCGAAGCGTAAGGAGATCGACTCCCTCACTATTCGGGACGGTCTGCTCTTTGGACTGGGTCAGGCGCTCGCGTTGATCCCCGGTGTCTCCCGATCCGGGGCAACAATTTCCACGGGCTTGGCGCTTGGCTACTCGCGCTACGCCGCAACCCGGTACGCCTTTCTGCTTGCCATCCCGGCTGTACTGGCATCTGGTCTATACGAGGCAACGAAAATCGGTGATGATCCCAACGTGCAATGGGGTCAGACCCTGCTGGCAACCGCGATTGCGCTGGTCATCGGCTACTTGGTCATCGCCTGGTTGATCCGCTGGGTCACGACCCGCTCCTACTTGCCGTTCGTCATCTATCGAGTCGCCTTGGGTTCGGTGCTGTTGATTCTGCTAGCAACCGGAGTTCTAGCAGCAACCTAGAGCCAGCCGTTTCGCTTGAAACCGCGGTACAGGAGCAAACAGATGCCCAGGATCACCCCGAGAACTACGGGATAACTCCACTTCCAAGACAGTTCGGGCATGTACTCGAAGTTCATCCCATAGATGCCGCCAGCAACGGTGGGTACGGCGGCGATCGCCACCCAAGCGGAAATCTTCCGTGTGTCCGCATTCTGTTGGAGGTCCCGCATAGCGGTGCTGGCCATAAGCATCGTCATCAAGAGAGAATCCGTGGACTCCACTGCATCGTTGACCCGCAAGATGTGCTCTCCGACATCGCGGAAGTACGGACGCAGATCCTCGGGAATTCCTGCGCAGACCTCTTCGGCCAGCTCGTGGGCTACCGGCAACAAAGGATGAACAGCACGGCGCACCACCATGTTCTCGCGCTTCAATTCGTAGATCAACTGTGTAACACCAGGTGAGGGCGTCATGCCGAAAACCGAGGTCTCCACCTCACCGACATCTTCACTCACCTCATCAACGACGGCGAGATAGCCATCGACAGTCATATCCATGATCGAGTACATGACCGAAAGAGGACCGTGTGTGCGCAACACCTTGCTGGCTCGGATACGGCTACGAACGGCTGTCAGATCGCCGTGTTTGCCGTGCCGAACGGTTATTGCGTAGCCGGGTCCGGTGAAGATGGCGACCTGACCGGTATCCACCTCATTGCTTTCCACGTCATAGCCGAGGGTCTTCAACACTGTGAAGATTTCCCCTCCCTCGGACATGTCAACCTTCGCTCGTTGACGCGGATTTGCAGCATCCTCGACCTGCAGTGGCTCAAGCGCGAACACTTCCGCCACCATCGCCAATTCCGGTTTGGTTGGATCCATCAGGCCGACCCAGGCGAAGCCACCAGGCAAGTCACGTGCTTGATCTCGCATGCGGACGAGAAGCTCGCGGGTCTGCTCCCCGGCAAAATCATGGTCGGCGGGGACATTCTTCGCCGAATCATCGAGGCCGTCGCGACCATCGATCGAGCCATCCGGGTGATACACGCCGACACCCCGGATCATGGACCGCATCTTGCCACCCGCAGTAGCCGGCACCGACAGACATTGCGCTGATCGCGAACGTCCCCGCACACACGGTCAATTCCTCACGCGATCAACCTGCCGCGGACCGAAGCACCTTCTAGGGTTGATGGGTGCCGACGTGTTTGCTCATTCGTCATGGCCGCACCGCGGCTAATGCTCAGGGTGTCCTGGCGGGAACCAGCCCGGGCGTAGATCTCGATGACACGGGCCGAGATCAAGCACAGCAAGTAGCCGAGCGCCTAGGAGGTGTCCGCCTAGCTGGCCTGGTGTCGTCACCATTGGAGCGAACCAGGCAAACGGGGGAAGCCATCGCCAGGGTGCAAAGCGATAACTCCAACCCGGTTGAACTGCTCATTGATGAGCGCATTGTGGAATGCAACTACGGGGATTGGACCGGTCGCCAGCTGAAGAAGTTGAGCAAGGAACCACTGTGGAAGCAGGTTCAAGGGCATCCCAGTGCCGTGACGTTCCCCGGTGGTGAATCCATGAGGGCGATGCAGCAACGCGCGGTAGAAGCCGTCCGATACTGGAATATGGAATTTGGAGACAAGGCCGTCTATGCGCTGATCAGCCATGGCGATGTCATCAAAGCCGTTGTCGCAGACGCTCTCGGCATGCATCTCGACCAGTTTCAACGCATCTCGGTCGATCCGGGCTCGATGTGCATCATCGAATACACGCCCCTGCGCCCGTTCGTTGTACGGACAAACGACACTGGTTCGGATTTGTCATTTATGCACCCACAGAAGAAGAAAAAGAAGGCTCGTAGCTCGGATGCAGCCGTTGGTGGCGGTGGTGGCCGATGAACCGTCGCATCTTCGAGTTTCGATTACCCGAGCGATTTGTCGTCGGCACCGTGGGCATGCCGGGAGAGCGCACTTTCTTCTTGCAAGCCCGGTCCGGTTCGGAAATCACAACAGCTTCCTGTGAAAAGCAACAAGCAAGCGTATTGGCCGAACGCATTGATCAATTGCTCGATGAAGTGCGTGGCAGCCGTGCTCCTGAGGAGGCAATACCGGCCACGGCTCCGGTGGAACTCAGCGACGATGCCGCCCTAGATGTACCGCTAGAGGAGGAATTCCGGGTTGGGGCGATGGCCCTGGGCTGGGATGAAGCCAACAATTTGGTCGTGATCGAGGCGCATGCGGTCTCCGACGAAGAGGATTTCGAGCCACCGGAACTCGCCGACGACGATGCTGAAGGACCAGACACGTTGCGCGTGTGGCTCTCCGCGCCCTACGCCCGGGCATTCGCAGAGCGGGCCCGGTCTGTTATCGCCGGTGGTCGCCCCACCTGCCCTTTTTGTCAGCAGCCTCTTGATCCACAAGGGCACATCTGCGCTCGTGCCAACGGGTACAAGCGCCGGGGATGAACAACGGCAGCGCGCCTACGGTGCTGGAGGAACTTCGCTCGTGCGCTTTCGACGTGGAGGGGCGAGTGTTCGGTGCTAGCAATGCGACGCTTCGCTGCACCTTGGAGACTGGGACAGCGATCGTCTATAAACCACAACGCGGAGAAAGGCCGCTGTGGGATTTCCCGGATGGCACCCTGACCGGTCGCGAGATCGCCTGTTTTGAGATTGATCGTATTTTGGGATTTGGTCTCATACCACCCACTGTCTGGCGCGACGATGGACCAGCGGGTGCGGGGATGGTGCAGATTTGGGTTGATGAAGACGATCCAGCACGACTCGTCGATGTCGTGGTGCCTGACGAAGTACCCGAGGGTTGGCTGACAGTGTTGCAGGCCAGCGACGCGCAAGGTAATCCACTGATGCTTGTCCATGCCGATGATGTGCGGTTACAACAAATGGCCGTTCTTGATGCTGTGATCAATAACGGCGATCGCAAGGGTGGCCACGTGATTACGGATGTCTTCGGTGGCATTTGGGGCGTAGACCACGGAGTCACCTTGTCCGTCGAGCCGAAACTGCGCACGGTGCTGTGGGGTTGGGCCGACCAATTCCTTGCGCCGGAATCCCTTACGGCGTTGGAAGTGCTTGATGAGGAATTGGCTGAGGGACTGACGCAGGTTGAACGGTGGCTGAGCCACGACGAGGTTAGAGCGCTGCGTGGACGGGTTGCCGAGTTGCTGACCACGGGCAAACTGCCCGCACCGAGTTTGGATTGGCCGGCCATTCCGTGGCCTGTCTTCTAGGGAATTCTCACGCTGACATCAATTCCTGATCCACGCCGATAGGGTCGCGTCGTGCAAGCTTGGCCCGGCTCAGGTGTCCCGGAAATCCCCGGAACTGGACTTCCCGTTCGACTATTCGACACCGCAACCGGGCAAGTCCGCCCGAGTGCGCCCGGCCCTATCGCACGGATGTATGTGTGCGGTATCACTCCCTACGACGCCACCCACATGGGTCACGCCAACACCTACGTGGCCTTCGACCTCCTCAATCGCGTCTGGCGCGATGCTGGTCATGAAGTGCACTACGTCCAAAACGTCACAGATATCGACGATCCATTGCTCGAACGAGCTGTAGCAACAGGGCAGGATTGGAGGACGATCGCAGATCGTGAGACTGCTCTCTTCCGCGAAGACATGGAAGCCCTCCGCGTGCTACCCCCCACCGACTACATCGGGGCCGTGGAATCGATCCCGTCTGTGGCGGAATACGTGTCCCGGCTCCAAGCCAATGGCCAGGTGTATGCGGTAGACGACGATCTGTACTTTCGCGTGCGTAGTGATCCCAATTTCGGATCGGTCACGCGGTTGGATCAGGAAACGATGGTGCGACTGTTCGCCGAACGCGGGGGAGACCCAGATCGTCCCGGTAAAGAGCACCCGCTGGACTGTCTTGTCTGGCAGTCAGCGCGGGTGGACGAGCCGGCGTGGGACACACCCCTCGGCCATGGTCGCCCGGGCTGGCATATCGAATGCGCGGCAATCGCCCTGGACTTTCTTGGGATGACGATTGATGTACAAGGCGGTGGGTCCGACCTCGCGTTTCCGCACCACGAAATGGGTGCATCTGAAGCACAGATGATCACCGACGAATGGCCTTTCGCGCGGCACTACGTGCACTCGGGCATGGTGGCATGGCAAGGCCACAAGATGAGCAAGTCACGCGGAAATCTCGTCTTCGTTTCGACACTTCGACATGAAGGCATCGATCCGATGGCGATCCGCTTGGCGCTCTTGGCTCACCACTACCGGTCCGATTGGGCGTGGACTCCGCAAGGTCTCGAAGGCGCAATTGGACGACTCGATCGCCTTCGGTGGGCGATTTCGGTGCCGTCGGCACCACCCGCCGAGAACACCCTCGCCCAGGTGCGAGAAGCCCTTGCCGACGACCTGCGCGCCCCCGCGGCACTGGACGCCCTGGATGACTGGGCGCATCGGGCGCTGAACTCAAGCGAGCCACCGACGCCAGGTTCACAACCAGCCAGTGAGGCTGCAGAACTCATCGTGGCCACCACCGACGCCCTCCTGGGCGTACAACTGCTCACAGAAGGCGACTAACCGGACTTCTCTTGGTGCCCACCGAATTGCGCGCGCATCGCACTGAGTATCTGTCCGGCGAATACATCGGATCCTTGTGTTGCGAATCTCTCCATCAACGCAGCGGTGATCACCGGGGCAGGAACACCTTCCTCGATGGCAGCGATCGCCGTCCATCGGCCTTCGCCGGAATCGGAAACCCTTCCACTGAACCCGCTGAGCGAAGGGTCCTCGACAAGCGCCGCAGCCGTCAGATCCAGTAGCCACGATCCCACTACGGAACCGCGTCGCCAGACCTCAGCGATATCGGCGATTGGCAATTCATACTGGTAGTACTGCGGATCGGTGAGGGGTGCGGTCTCGGCGTCGCTGTCGCCCTGGCGATCATCGAGTCCAGCATTCGCATGCTGGAGAATCGAGAGTCCTTCCGCGTAGGCCGCCATCAGCGCGTATTCGATTCCGTTGTGCACCATCTTCACGAAGTGACCAGCCCCGCTCGGGCCGCAATGCAGCCACCCACGCTCGGCGGGTGAGGGGGTCCCGGTGCGACCCGGAGTTCTCGATGCGGCTTCCACTCCGGGTGCCAGGGCATCCCAGAGATCTGCCAGCGCCTGAACCTGCGGATCCGGACCACCGATCATCAAACAAAACCCACGGTCGGCGCCCCAGACACCACCAGATGTCCCGACATCGAGGAAATCGATGCCCTTCTCACCCAATCGTTGGGCATGGTGGATGTCATCGCGATAGTTCGAATTCCCTCCATCGATGATCGCATCTCCGGGATCGAGCAGTGAGCCGAGTTCATCGATAACCGAGTCGGTCACCGGCCCCGCCGGAACCATGATCCAAATCGTCCGCGGGGCGGGCAGTGCCTGGACCAAGGCCGGCAAGGACTCCGCCGAACCAGCACCAAGGGCCTGCGCCCGCTGAGGTGCTTGGGCATCTGGATCGACGACGATGACATCGAATCCGGCGGCAATCGCGCGGGTTGTCAAGCCAACACCCATGCGACCGAACCCGACCATGCCAAGCGTGCGCTGAGTGTCCATGTGGCCTCCCGGTTCTGACGGTGAAAGGCTACGGGCATGCAGTCCTCGGGATCTCCTTCGGCTATCGATCCAACGACGACCCCCGCCTGGGCGTCGCTAGTCCAGCACGCACAGGGCCTGCGCACCACCACCATTCGTGATCTGCTCAACGAGCCACGATCTGCCTTGCGAATGCAGGCCGCGGGAATCGATTTCGACTACGCCCGACAGCGTGTCGATGGCAAAACACTGGAGCTGCTAGCGCAACTTGCTCGGGAGACTGGCGTCGAGTCGCTGCGCGAGGCGATGTTCGCTGGTGCACATATCAACTCAACGGAAGGCCGTGCCGTTTTGCACACCGCCCTGCGGTTGCCGCAATCGGCCACGTTGCGCGCGGATAGTCAAGATGTGGTGGCGGACGTGCACGCGGTCTTGCAGCGGATGGCGGATTTCTCCGAAGAGGTGCGCTCGGGAATGCGAACAGGCGCCACGGGAGAAACGATCACCGACATCGTCAATATCGGAATCGGTGGCTCAGACCTAGGTCCTGCCATGGCGTACCGGGCTTTGGCGGGTTTGGTGCAGCCGGGCTTGCGGTGCCACTTCG
>Ga0209953_1000099_pt1 | contig 34328 bp, 32 predicted proteins | sample SalPonred_H2O_MG_FD_185713 | JGI IMG/M metagenome (GOLD analysis project Ga0209953, IMG submission 185713) | Salt pond water microbial communities from South San Francisco under conditions of wetland restoration - Salt Pond MetaG... | ecosystem: Environmental > Aquatic > Non-marine Saline and...
GATGCGGCCCGTGAGCGCCAGGGGTTTGTGGAAGGTCGTATCAGCGAGCTAGACGGTGTGTTGTCCAATGCCCAAGTGATTGACCCGACTGAACTAGATACAGATGGCAGGATCGTGTTTGGTGCCACTGTGGAGATCGAGGACCTTGAGTCGGGTGATACCGTGGTTTATCAGATCGTGGGTGATATTGAGGCAGACATTCGTCACAACAAGATTTCTGTCTCTAGTCCCGTGGCACGGGCATTGATCGGCAAGACCGAAGGTGATGTGGTCGAGGTTAAGGCACCTTCAGGCGAACGTGAATACGAGATTGTGTCGGTTCGCTACGAATAAGACTCAACGGTCAGATTCGCACTGACTTTGCTGATGAATTAATTGGTACTACCATCGGCACTATCATCTAAGGCCGCTCCGGCACGCCCGGCACCCCTGGCGGGTGCCTACTTTTTTGAGGTGCCTTTGGCGTTGCGTCTGGCGCCGGCGCGCAAGCTAAGCGCGCTGCGGGCTGCCGTTTTAGTTGGCGTGCGTTGGCCTTGGCGAGACTTGCCCGCACTGGCTGGACGTTTGGCTGTATTGGTTCGTTCGGCAGAAAATGCCTTTAACGAGCCGCGAGCCGGCTTAGTCGTTGATCCATCGCCTTCAGACTCGGCTTTTTTGCGGGATTTGGTGACTTTTTTACCCAATGCAGCTTGGCGCTTAGGTGTATGCGGCTCGTTGGCCTTACGCTTAGGCGTGGGTACGATGGGTGGGGCAATGCCCGACGCCTCGGCATACAATCCCTTTTTGCCTGGGCGATATACGATGAGCGTTTTACCGAGGTGGTGCACCGTGGCACAGCCAAGTTCGGCGCAAATCTGCTCTAGCATTTGGTCACGTTCGGTGCGCTCTGAGGTGCCAGCCCGGATTTTAATTAACTCGTGAGACGATAGCGCGATCTCGATTTCTTTGAGCACGGCAGGTGTTAAACCCTGATCACCGATCAGAACAACGGGGCGCAGCGAATGGGCAGCACCTTTTAGGGCGCTGCGAGCCTGGCTGGTCAGGCTAAGGGGTGAGGATATTTCAGACATAGTGAGATTGTACGGCAATGGCTAAAAAGAAATTTTCAAAAAACTGGGTGACGCAACATATCCAGGATCCGTACGTCAAACTTGCCCAACAAAAAGGCTATCGCGCCCGGGCAGCGTTTAAGCTCCTAGAGATTCTTGATACAGAAAACCTCATGAAACCCGGTGAGGTGGTGGTTGATCTTGGTGCCACACCGGGCAGTTGGTCACAAGTTGCACGTGAGCGCTTGAAGCGGGCGGACGGGTCGATTAACGGTCAGATTATTGCGCTTGACGTGCTCGACATGGAGCCGATTGCTGGTGTGGAGTTCTTGCTCGGAGACTTCAGGGACGATGACGTGTTGGCGTCACTTGAGCATGCCTTGCAGGGGAAGGACGTCGATTTGGTGATGTCGGACATGGCTCCAAACTTGACCGGGGTGGCCAGCGCAGACTCAGCGCGCATGGCCCATCTGGCTGAATTGGCCCAGGAGTTTGCGGTCAGGCACCTCAAACCGGAAGGTGCGCTCATTATGAAAGCGTTTCATGGCAGTGGCTTTTCTCAGATCGTTCAGGACCTTAAAACTCAATTCGTTAAAGTTGTCGAGCGTAAACCGAAAGCCTCACGCGACAAGTCCTCAGAAACATTTCTGGTGGCGCGCGGCTTAAAGTAGCAGCTGGTAATCGGTGTAACAGCAGTGTGCGGTTAAATAGCAGTAAGCGGTTAAATGTTTTTTCGGGTGGGGGCGGTTCATGTCATTTGGTCTGGTGTTTGCGCAGTTTGGTTTATTGGCCGCGCTCTTGTGGCAGGTCTATCACGCCTGGCCGAATCTGACCTTCGGCACAGCAGGCGCAGCTTTGTTTGCCATATCCATCGCATTGGGTATCTGGACGCTGACCGTTAACCGCCCGGGTAACTTCAATGTGATTCCGGAACCCAAAGAAGATGGCACGCTGGTGACCCAGGGTCCCTATCAATGGATACGTCACCCGATGTACACCAGTCTGTTGCTGTTCGCTGCAGGCTGTGCGGTGGTCATTGATGGCTGGTGGGCCTGGTACACCTGGGGCGCGTTGCTGGTAATTCTTTGGTTTAAGTCCGAAGTCGAAGAGCACTTATTGATAAAACACTTCCCGCACTATGCCGCGTATCGCCAACAATCCAAGCGGTTCGTGCCGTGGGTGTGGTGAGACAGTTGGCCTAGACGTGGTTTTGTTGGATTAAGGGTGTGCTTGGCAAAACGCCACAGGCACATCAACCGGCCTACCTGTCTCGCGTGATGTTGCCACGGTCGTAAAGGTGCCTTGAGCACGGGCTAGTGTTTCATCACCGACAAAGATCGCGACCAGATAATTGATGCTGGTGCGACCGATACGATCCACTCGCACGCCGACATCAATGGTGGCGGGATAGGCAATCTCTTCAAAATACCGGCAGCTTGATGCCACCACTGGCGTTGAGATATCACCAGCTAGCACCTGTCGCAAATCTTGGTGACGTAGGTAACCTTCGACGGCTGTATCAAAAAAAGAATAGTAGTGCGCATTGTTGACGTGGCCATTGGCGTCGTTGTCGGCGTAGCGCAGCGTCATCGTTTCGAAAAAAGCAAAATCGCCACGCTGTGCTTGGGCAGGTCGGTCTGTGGTTTGGTTCATTACGTTCTCAATTTTTTGTTTAATACACGGTGTTTCTGACTATGAAGCACGACGTCATTCGCCGCTTAATATCTTGACCTACCTGCGTAATGAAATAACGGTTGAGTGACTCAATGCCACAGTCAAAACCACTGCAATCCCCCCTGAATCGAGTGCACTGACATGAAACTTAGCCGACTTCAAGATACGAGCAGTTTGTCTGCTTTGGTGAAAGCACGCTTAAGCGCAGCGTTCGGTTTAGGGGGGGAAATTAACGCCCTGGCAAAAGCCTCTTGGTCTTGTACGGCAAGCAGCACTTGGTTTGAGTGTTCGATGGTTTCAGTTGCTGCTGCCTCTAATGCGTGAACAACTAAGTCGGTCATGGTCGTGCCCCGAATTTCAGCGGCTCGCTTGACCAAGACATGCGGGCGATTGCTGATGCGAGCATCAAGTCTTGCGGTCTTTGCTTTGGGGGTTGTTCGGACTGTTGGGCTTTTAGTTGCCATCGATAGTTCCCTATTCTGCCAATGACTGTAAGGCAAATTGCCGGACACTAGAAGTGAACACCCGGCTGACCTACTAGCAAATATCAATCATCACCGGTTGATGATCAGACACTTGCGTGGTCGTGTCAACTGCGATGTGTTTGAGCCTCGGTGCTATTGAGTCACTTAAAAAACAAAAGTCGCAACTCACCGCATCTGGGCCATAGGTGTCGTCATACAGCCTGAAAGTTGGTGGGTGGGGCTCGCCCGCGTGTAGTAGCGTCCAAGCATCATGAAAGGGATGGCGCTGCTCAGGTGATGTCAGCACTTCGTATGGATCGCTGTGCGGCTCGAAATTGCAGTCACCGCACAGGATCGTATCTGTCGTGTAGGGTTTGGCTTGATAAGGCGTGCCAGACTCATTTGGGTCCACAAGCGCACCGGCTTTTTGTTGTTCACAGAACATCTGGTGCCAGTGCGCCAGCGCCTGAGCCTGCGCCAGTCGCTGCAGTTCGCTGTGGTACTCCAAGTGGGTGGTCATGATTCTTACTGGACCCCACTGAGCTTGCACGGTGCACACCGTGCATTGCCTTGGCATCCAGGCGTGAGTTGAGCCTGGCGTGATAGAGGAGGTCATGGGTGAAGGTAAATACAGGTGCTGGATCTGCAGTATAGGTAACCGTGAGGCAATCAGATTCCCAAAGCGCTGCCGCAGAGGTTGTCCCTGAGGTTGTCCCAGAGGTGGTCCCGAAGGTTGTTCATCAATCGCTGCACCAAACACCACCTCAAAATCGGGTAACAGGCGGGCGATTTCCGCGGGCTGATCGATTGCGGTGTTGCCCGTGAGGCTAGGGTAGTTCTGAGCGATTTCTTGCAAGCACAGCACATCGAAGTCACCCATGGCGCGAGCACCATCGACAATCCGTTGGGCACTGACGATGCCATCTAAGCCTTTGCACCACTGGGTGTTCCATGTCACGAGCTTCATCTTGTGTTCCTCACTTGATACCAGCGCGCATGAAAGACTGCACGAATTGCCGCTGGAATAATAAAAATCCTACCAGTAACGGTGCCGAGGTCAACAGGGTGGCTGCAGTAATGATGGACCAGTCAATGCCTTGATCTGCAGAAGAAAACACCTGCAGGCCGACCGTCAATGGCCGTGACTCCACCGAGTTACTGACCACCAGTGGCCAGAGGAAGTTATTCCAGTGGTGGCTGACCGATACTAAAGAGAAAGCTAAATAGGTGGGCTTGGCTAGCGGTATATAGACATGCCACAGAATCTGCAGGGTGTTGGCGCCTTCCATTTGAGCAGCTTCAACAAGCTCTTTTGGTACGGTCTTAAAGGTCTGGCGCAGTAAAAAAATCGCGAATGCTGAAGCAAAGTAGGGCAAGCCGATGCCAAACAGGGTGTCGACCAGCCCTAGGGAGGTCAGTGTTTGATAGTTTCGCACCAACAGGATTTCTGGCATCACCATCAATTGCACGAGTACCAATGAGAACAAAACATTGCTGCCAACAAACTCATAACGTGCGAAGGCGTAAGCTGCCAAGGTGCATAAAAACAGTTGTATGGCCAGAATGCTAGCCACTAGGATGATCGTGTTCGCAAAGTACTGGGCAAAGGGGGCTGCCTGCCAGGCAGCCAGGAAATTCTCTAGCGTCAGCGGTGCCGACCAAGAGAAGGTGGTGGCATATTCAGCGGGGTGAAAGGCAGCCCATAGGGCATACACCAGCGGCAGTATCCAGACAATCGCCAGCAACCAGGCACCGATCTTGCCCAGCCAGCCGGCTTGGGTCAGGCTACTGGCGTACATGGTTGTGTGCGTTCTTGCCCTCATCTGTAATGCGTCCGTTTGTCTAGCAAGAAGAACTGCAACAAACCGACAGCGGCCAAGATAGCGAGTAACACCATCGTCAGTGCTGAGGCGTAACCCCGATCCCAGAACTTAAAGCCTACCTCGTAGAGGTAAAACAACAGCAGTGACGACGCATTGTTTGGTCCGCCGTTGGTCATGACGAAGATGTGGTCAACCATGCGAAATGCATTAATCAGGGCATTGACCAGCACAAAGATGGTGGTGGGCATCAACAGCGGCCATTGAATTCGGCGAAAAAAGTACCACCTCGAGGCGCCTTCGATTTGCGCGGCTTCCCGATAACTCGGGCTCAGTGTTTGCAACGCAGCCAAATAAAAAATCATAAAAAAACCGGCTTCTTTCCAGATGGCGACAACGGTGATGGCCATGAGCGCCAACTGCGGGTCGCCCAAGAAGTTCATGCTTGGCAGACCAATGAACTGCAACGCCTGATTGATCAATCCATAGTCAGGCGTATAGAAAAAAATCCAGATATTGGCCACGGCAATCATGGGTAACACCGTGGGCAGAAAGTATGACATCCGCAGAAACGATCTGCCTGCGATCTTGTCGTTGACCCACAACGCCATGGCAATGGCAAGCATCATGGACAGTGGAATGGTGGCTAGTGCAAACAGCAGGTTATTGGTCAGTGATTTCCAGAAGACGGGATCTTCTAGCATGACCTGGTAGTTCTCTAACCCCACAAAAACAGGTGCACGCCCAGCACGTGGCGTTGACATAAAACTATCGAACAACGTTGCAATCGCTGGGTAATGCGTAAAGCCCACCAAAAACACAAAGGCAGGTAGTAACAGCAGGTAAGCCTGAATATGTCGGGAACTTAGATTCACGATTGTGTCGGTATTAAGGTCATATAAGGTGTCACCGGGTTAAGCGCTCGAGGATCCACTCCACCAGGGGTAGATCCTCGAGCAGTCTTTCAGTTTTAGCTTAGTATCAGCGTGGTTTTATTGATACGCACGCAGGATGCGGTTGGCCTCGGCCTGGGCATCTTGGAGTGCTTTCTGGGCGGTCTTGGTACCAGTCAGTGCAGCTTGCAAAGCGTCATTCAGTGCTTTGGTTACGCGCTGGTTGTCGTGGGTTGACAACTCAGCCACGGCAAACGGCAACTGATCACGTGCCACGACAGCGGGTGGGAAGTCAGCAGCATAAGACTTCAGTGACGGTGTCTCATAAGCAGCAGGTGACACAGCCACGTAGCCCGTATCGATACTCCACTGTGCCGCACGCTCGGGCTGTGTCAACCATTTGGCAAAGCGGAAAGCACCTTGTTGCTGCTCTTGCGGTGCGTTCTTGAAGATAAAGAAGTTACCACCACCGGTCGGTGAGCCGCGACGCTCATTCTCTGGCAACATGGACACGCCAAACTCAAACGGTGCGTTCTTGCGGATGTTGGTCAGGTTGCCCGTTGTGGTCCAGATCATGGCTGCTTTGCCTTGCATGAAGTCAGCCGGTGTGGTGCCCCACTGAACCACGCCTGGTGGGTGGATTTTGTGTTTCTGTGACAGATCGACCCAGTACTGCAACGCTTCGATGACTTCGACGTCATCAAAGTTCACAGCCGTGCCTTCAGCATTGGCCAGGATGGCGCCATTTTGGGTGCTAAAGCCCTGGAACAACCAGTAAGGAAAGCCACTAGAAGGCACTTGAATGCCCCAGCGCTCAACGTTGCCGTTGCTGTCACGCTTGGTCAGTTGCTCACCCATGGAGACGAGCTCCAGCCAGTTTTGTGGTGGCTGATTGGGATCTAAACCAACCTCTTTGAAGGCCTCTTTGTTCCAATACATCACCACGGTCGAACGCTGAAATGGGATACCCCAAGTCTTGTTGTCAATCTGGCCGTTAAGCAAGAATGCCGGGAAGAAGCTTTTCATCCACTGGCGCTCATCATCAGTTGTGACGAAGTTGTCAAACGGCACAATGGCGTCTTCATCAATCAAGGTAAATGTGTCGGTTGACAGCATGATGGCCGCAGCGGGCGGGTTGTTGGCTTTATGGGCAGTCAAGGCCTTAACCACGGTGTCCTGGTAGCTGCCGGCATAGACTGGCACGACGTTTAGGTCAGGGTTTGCTTGGTTAAAGTCAGCTGCGTAGCCGTCGATGATCTTAGTGACAGGGCCGCCCACGGCGACTGGGAAATAGAACTGTACTTCGGTTTGCGCAAGTGCCGCTGTGCTCATGCACAGACTGGCCGCAAGCGTTGAAGCAAGGGTGACGAGTTTCTTCATGAGAGATCTCCAGGGTTTAAGAAATGCGCAGGCCTTGGTTATCAAACCAATGTTGACTAGCGTGCTGCCAACCGAGCTTGACCTTTGCATGGGGTTTGATCACAGCCTTGCCATCGGCACGGGCTGTAATCGGGTGAGTGCCGATTTGCATGTGAACCAGCAGATCAGCACCGGTAAACTCGGTGTGCGTCACAAGGGCTTCGATATCGCCATCAAACGCAATGTCTTCTGGCCGAATCCCGAGTGCCGTTGCGCCGGATGGACCGGCGATTTCAAGATCAGTGCCCTCGAGGCAGCCTGCGTTCATGGGCAGCACATTCATTTTGGTGCTGCCGATGAATTGCGCCACAAAGAGCGAGGCAGGCTGTTGGTAAATGATTGAGGGTGAGGCGACCTGTTCAATCTTGCCGTCTTTGAGCAACACCACGCGGTCGGCCATGCTCATGGCCTCGGTCTGATCATGTGTGACATAGACTAAGGACAGTTCAAGCTTTTGTTGCAGGGTACGTAACTCTTCGCGCATGGACTGACGCAGTTTGGCGTCAAGGTTCGATAACGGTTCGTCCATCAGGCACAGTTTGCTGTCAGAGACCAACGCACGGGCTAAGGCCACGCGTTGTTGCTGGCCGCCAGACAGCTCAGCGGGTTTGCGCTCGCGCAGTGCCGAAAGGCCAAGCAGGTTTAGAACCCGTGATAGTCGTTGCTCGATATCGATGCTTGAAGTGCGACGGATTTTTAGGCCAAACGCAATGTTCTCAGTGACCGATAGGTGAGGAAACAGCGCGTAGTTCTGAAACACCATCGATACGCCGCGTGCCGCGGGTGATCGATGCGTGACGTCATCACCAAAAATATGAATTTGTCCCGCTGAAGGCGTCTCGAGTCCCGCGATCAATCGCAACGTGGTGGTCTTGCCACAGCCCGATGGGCCAAGCAACACAGAGAACTCACCAGCCTCTAGATTGAGGTCAGTGGGCTGCAGTGCGGTGTCTTTACCCCAAACTTTGCTAACTTCTTTAAATTCGACGGCTGTCATGTCAGTCACATCAATAGACAGACGACTTTATAGAGACCTTAAATGACGAATCCGTGAAAAAGTTTTACTTGAGCGAGGTGGGGGTTAGAGAAACGAAGCGTTTTGCTGCTAGGAGCGCACACGTGCTTGCAGAATAGAGTTCGCCATCTCGGCAAACCCAGCCCCGCCCGAGCCCTGACACACATATTTGGGCAGGTGTGTCAGCCGGTGACGCTGTGTCTGCACGTTGGCCACGCCCACCGACAGATCAAAAAATCCAAACATGGGCGCATCGTTGGGTGAGTCGCCAATAAATAGGGTGTTGTCTTGTGCTTGCTCAAGGGTTTGATCAAACAGATCAAGGAACAACTGTCGGGTCATCGATAGTTTGTCGTACTCACCAAACCAGCCATTGACGTGGATAGAGCTGACTTTGGCTGTGGCACCGGCGGCTATGAACAAAGATACGATCTGTTCAACAGCCGATTCTGGTAGCGGCTCAACATCTTCACAGAAATCAACCGCTAGATCCGCGATGCGGTATGGCTGATCGCTGGCCAATGCACTGCCTGGTACTTCAGACAAAATGGTTTGGGCTAAGGCGTCGAGTTTTTGTCGGTTTTGTTGGCGGGTGGTTTCATCGGTCCAGAATCGCTGGTGCATCTTGCGGGCAGCGTGATCGTAATGCATGTAAAACGCGCCGTTTTCTCCAACAACTGCTGCCACTGGCCACATGCGCGCCATGTGGTCACACCAGCCAGCTGGCCGTCCGGTGATGGGTACAACCGCAATACCGGCATCGTGCAGGGCTTGCATGGCGCCATAGGCCTGCGCGGTTAATCGACCGTCCGTGGTGACTGTGTCATCGATATCGCAAAGCACGTATTGAATGTCAGCGGCTTTTGGGGCAGGCAAGTCGGTTAGTGCATGCATGGGTTGTGGCTCTTGATACAGGCGTTAGCTTTTTTGGGTCTGTGGTCATTTGATTCGTGCAGGTCAGATCGTAACGCTTAAATACCTATGGCTAATTTTTTTAGCAATGACGCCAGCCGCAATGGTACGTGTGAAGATGTTGCTTAGTTCACATATTCATCAACATCCCAATCAAACTATAAGTAAGGAAAAAATCTTACAATGTACCTATCTCCACATACAGAAAGCTTATCCATGGCCTCGATTAAAAAAATGGCAACAGTCACCTCAAAGGGGCAAGTAACACTGCCGCTTGCGATAAGGCAAGCACTGCATATAGAAGCCGGCAGTAAGCTCGCCTTCGTACTCGATGGTGACAGGCTGTCAGTGGCGGTTGATGCATCTACCGACGCAGAGGACGCCGCTGACCCCGCGATTGGCGCCTTCCTGCAACTACTGGAAAATGACATTCGCCTAGGGGAAAATATCAGCGATCTGCCAGCAGGGTTAATGGTGTCACTTTCTGCCTCACTTGAACGGCCCGTTGACTTGACCCAGGATATCTCTGGCGATGTGGAGATTTGATGCGGGCGCATGACTGGGAGCTAATGTTTCATCGCTGTTTCGTCGACCAATTGACCAAGCTAGAAAAAGCGGCGAGCCAAGCCAGAGAGCGTGACATCAAGGCTAGCGAGCGCAATCCAAACGTTAAATTATTAAACGCAATAGCGCACCTGACGCTTAACGTGATTCCTCGGGACCCTGCGAGTTCAGACTTCCGGCAAGGCAATACGCTCGGGCAAGCGTGGCGTCACTGGCCACGAGCAAGGATTGGTCAGCGATTCCGGCTTTTCTTTAGGTTTGATACTCGCTCAAGAATCATCGTGTACGTCTGGATCAACGAGAGACAGACCTTGCGCTCGGCCAACAGTCGTTCTGATCCTTATGTTGTATTTAAACGCATGCTTGAAAGCGGCAACCCACCTTCTGATTGGAATTCGATCTTATCGACAAGCGTGAGCGATTGGCGCAATGCTTAAAACGGTTGGCTAATGCTGCGTTAAATGCTTGGTGCGGGTTTCATTAGCCTCATTAGCCTCATTAGCCTCATTAGCCTCACTAGCCCCATTAGCCGATTTGTCCTTCAGAGCTTGGTAGCCGGTACTCGGCCAAAAAACAAGGGGAATGACTTTCATCATCCCCCTTATTATCCAATCCCACATGATCCGGGCTAGGCTTTTGCCACACCCAACTCCCTTAGAGTTGAATCTTCAAGCGGTGTGCAATCTCGCCAACGATGCCGCGGCGGAAAGCCAACACGCAGATCACAAAAATCGCACCAGTGGCAATCGTGCTCCAGCCACCCAGGTTGGACAAGTAGTTCTGCAGGTTAATGATCACGGCAGCGCCAGCGATTGGACCCCATAGGGTGCCAATGCCACCGAGGATGGTCATGAGCACAGCCTCACCAGACATCTGCCATGCCACGTCGGTGAGTGACGCCAGTTGCAACACCAGCGACTTCAAACCACCACCCAAACCAGCTAGACCAGCCGAGATGGTAAAGGCCATGAGCTTGTAGCGATCGACGTTGTAGCCCAACGAAATCGCGCGCGGCTCGTTCTCACGAATGGATTTGAGCACTTGACCGAAAGGTGAACGCACAACACGCATCACCAGGAAAAAAGCAAAAGCGAACACGCCAAGTGAGAACCAGTACATGTTGCTCGACGAAGACAGATCGATCAGACCCAAGAATGCACCGCGGGGGACGCCTTGGATGCCATCTTCACCATTTGTGAAGGGTGCTTGTGTGGCGATGAAGTAGATGATCTGTGCCAGTGCCAGCGTGATCATGGCGAAGTAAATGCCCTGGCGACGGATGGCCAGTGAGCCAAACACATAGCCCAGTGCAGTTGAGCAGATCACACCGATAAACAAGCCAATTTCCGGTGTCACACCCCATTCTTTCATGACGTGTGCCGTGACATACGATGCCGATCCAAAAAACGCCGCATGACCGAACGACAGCAAGCCAGCATAACCCAGTAGCAAGTTCAGTGCTGCCGCAAAAATCGCAAAACAGAACACCTTCATCATGAACAGGTCATAGACCATGTCCTGAAAAGGAATGAGTGCCAGCAGCACAAAGATAACGATGGTGAGTTTGTTAAATGCAGAAGTGTTCATGGTCGGGGGCCTTTTAGCGAACTTTGCCAAACAGCCCGGCGGGCTTGAGCAACAGCACAATAATCATGATCACAAAGATTGAGACCGAGGAAGCTTCGGGGTAAAAAACCTTTGTCAGACCTTCGACGACACCGAGTCCTAGTCCAGTCAATATCGATCCCGCAATGGACCCCATGCCACCAATCACAACCACAGCAAACACCACAATGATGAGCTCAGACCCCATGACAGCGGTGACCTGGTAAATCGGCGCAGCCAGCACGCCAGCGAATGCGGCCAGTGCACAGCCAGCACCGTAGGTCAAAGTAATGATTAGTGGCACATTTACGCCAAGCGCTTGTAGCAGGCGAGGGTTCTCTGTACCGGCGCGCAACAAACTGCCAAGCTTGGTGCGCTCAATAAAGAACCACGTCGCAAAACAGACTGTGAGTGCAGCCACCACAACCCAAAGGCGGTAGTACGGAATAAAAATGTTGTTCAAGCGCATACCGCCACGGAACATGTCGGGCACGGGGTAGCTGTTACCCAATACGCCAAACCAGTGACGGAACAATCCTTCGAGTACCAATGCCAAGCCAAATGTCAGCAGTAGGCCATAGAGGTGATCGAGGTGATAGAGACGCTTTAGCATCGTTTTTTCAATGACGATACTAAAGGCGCCGACTACCAATGGTGCCAGAACCAGAGCTGCCAAATAAGGCACCTGCAGTTCTGGCATACCGATCCAGGGACCCAGCTTGGTCAAACCAATCCAGGTCACCATGGCGCCCAACATATACAGGGCGCCATGCGTGAAGTTGATCACGTTGAGTAGCCCGAAAATCACTGCTAGCCCCAAGCTCAACAGCGCATAGAACGAGCCATTAATGAGCCCAATCATCATCTGGGCCATAAAGACTTGCGGCGATATGCCAAGCAACTCAAACATGATCGTTTTCTCCTACCTTCCTATCAAGAACCGGTGACCAGCTTGCACTTGGACTGATCCAAGGGCAATGAGGCCTGTGCGGCAGGAATGACACGAACCACTGACGCGATGTCGTTGGGTCCTTTTGACTCGCCGGGTGACTTAACCTGCAAGAGGTACATGTCGTGGGCGAACTTGCCGTCCTGACGAATGGTGCCTTTGAACAGGCCATCATCAATTTCATTGGACTTCAGGTATTCCATGACTTTGTCTGAATCATCGGTACCAACGGCCTCAACGGCCTTGAGGTAGTTAAGCGTGGCTGAGTAAACACCGGCTTGCACAGAAGTAGGTGCCTTGCCGTTGAATTGCTCCATGAAACGCTCAGCAAACTGACGGTTAGCATCGTTGTAGTCCCAGTACCAACCCACTGTGAAGTTCATGCCTTGGGTATCTTGCAAGCCCAACGCTTGAATGTCAGCTGAGAACATCAGCAAAGGCACAACCGTCTGGTCTGAACCCATGATGCCAAGCTCGGAAGCTTGCTTAATCGAACCAATCGTGTCACCACCAGCATTAGCCAAACCGATGACCTGAGCGCCTGAGCCTTGGGCCTGAGCCAGGTAAGACGTGAAGTCAGTTGACTTAATGGGGTGCTTGACGTTACCGAGCACTTCACCGCCGGCAGCGAGCACGACTTCTGAGGTGTCACGCTCAAGCGTGTGACCAAACGCGTAATCAGCCGTCACGAAGAACCAGGTTTTTTTGCCGGTAGCAACCACAGCGTCACCGGTGCCGTGTGCCAATGCGTAGGTATCATAAACCCAGTGCACGGTGTAGGCATTGCAACGCTCGTTGGTGATGGGCAGTGAGGCCGCGCCTGTGACCAGCGCGACACGCTTCATCTGTTCAGCCACTTCCATGGCGGCCAAGGCTGAAGATGTTGAAACGTTACCCACGATCATGTCGACATTGTCGCGCTCGAACATTTCACGTGCTTTTGAGCTTGAGAGGTCAGCTTTGGACTGTGTGTCGGCTGAGGTGAGAATAATCTCCTTGCCGAGTACAGAACCGCCAAAGTCTTTGATGGCCATTTCAGCGGCAAGCACACCGCCTGGACCTTCAATGGCTGAATAAATACCAGACAAGTCAGTGAGCACACCGATGTTGACAGAGTTGTCGCTTACTTGAGCCGAAGCGCTCGCGCCGACGGTAAGAAGTGCACCCGCGACGACTTGAGAGATTAAAGTTTTTTTCATGCAATGTCTCCTAAACACATGGTTGTGATGGTGCTGCAAGTGCAGGTCTTAGACCCCCAGTAATGTTTCGAGCTCTTTTTGTTTTGCTGCGAGCTCTTCTTTTTCAACCGTTAAGACAACCTCGCCATGCTCGATCACGTAGTTGCGATCAGCTAACTTGGATGCAAAGCGGAAGTTCTGTTCTACCAAAATAACGGTAAATCCTTTCTCTTTTAGGGTGCGCACAACTTCTGCGAGCTTTTGGATGATCACAGGCGCTAAGCCCTCAGTGATTTCATCAAGCAACAGCAACTGCGCACCAGTGCGCAAGATCCGAGCGATGGCTAGCATCTGTTGCTCGCCACCCGAGAGGCGACCACCAGGGCTGTTACGACGCTCTTTTAGGTTAGGGAACATGTCGTAGATCTCTTCAATCGACATGGCGTCAGCGGCTGGGCCGACCATTGGCGGCAACATCAAGTTTTGTTCGCAAGTCAGCGTGCCGAAGATGCCACGCTCTTCCGGGCAATAACCAATGCCCATTCCCGCGATCTCGTGGGTGGGCTTGCCGATAACATCCTGACCATTGATTTTAATAGACCCCTTAGCTGAACCAGTAAGCCCTAGGATCGCCCGCAAGGTCGATGTGCGGCCAGCGCCATTGCGCCCGAGCAAACACACCACGTCACCTGCATTGATAGACAAATCAATGCCATGCAGTACGTGCGACTCGCCGTACCAGGCATTCAGATCTTTAATTTCGAGCACAGGTGTAGTAGCCATAGTGTATAGATCAGTGAGTTTGAATCGTGGACGCCTTGGATGCACTGGGCACCCAAGGACGCATTAGTGACCTTCTAGTTCGGTATCCGCCGCACCCATGTAGGCTTCCATCACCTGAGGGTTATTTGAAACCGTTTCGTAGTTTCCTTCGGCGATGACTTCACCGCGTTGCAACACGGAAATGGTGTCGGCAATGTTTGCCACCACTTTCATGTTGTGCTCCACCATGATGATGGTGCGTCCGGCAGATACTTTTTGGATTAATTCAGTGACGCGTTCGACATCTTCGTGCCCCATCCCCTGTGTGGGCTCGTCTAATAACATCACTTCCGGATTCATGGCCACTGTGGTGGCAATTTCGAGTGCTCTCTTACGACCGTATGGCAAATTAACGGCCACTTCGTCAGCAAAGTCTTCAAGGCCTACTTTTTCTAGAGCATCGAGCACGCGATCATTCAGGATATCGAGCGTCTTATCGCTTTTCCAGAAATGAAAGGTGGTGCCTAAGCGGCGCTGCAAGCCGATACGTACATTCTCTAAGACCGTCATGTGCGGAAACACCGCAGAAATCTGAAACGACCTCACCACACCCTCGCGCGCGATTTGCGACGATGAGTGACGGGTGATGTCATTGCCGTTAAACAGAATCTGTCCCTTGGTGGGGGTCAGAAACTTGGTAATCAAGTTAAAGCACGTGCTCTTGCCCGCACCATTGGGTCCAATGATGGCGTGGATGGTGTGACGCTTAACTTTCAGGTTGACATCATTGACTGCGACAAACCCCAAGAACTCCTTGGTCAGGTTGCGTGTCTCGATAACATGTTCAGTAGAGTGTTCCATAGCCGCTATTTATAACTGACTCAGAAGTTACAGTCATGCCACTAACGTGGGGACTTACCCTTATTTCAGGGCTATCCCCTAGTGGCTGCAAGGTCAAATTTTGAGCAAAGGTCAGTTGGCGGTTGATCAACGGCGAATCAAACCACCATAGCTTGCTCAAGCGCACTTTGTCCGCATTTAACTTGATGCGCGCGTCCAAGCCCTGGCATCAAGACGGTATCGCCATAGAGCAATGCCGCCTGGCGTTTCTTGGCAGCAAAGGGGTCTGAAGCGAGTTCCAGTTTGGTTGTTGCTAGCGCAGCACGTGCCATCATCAACCCACCGAGCACGTCTCCGGCCAACATCAATAAGGGGACGGAGCCAAAGTAGACAGCCGCTGGTTGCGTTTTACCGTTGGCGAGCACCCATTGAACGCAATCGTCAAGCGTCTGGGCGCCGTGGTGCAGTTGCTCTCCAAGACGCACGAGGTCCGCGTCATTGCTGCCTTTTAGCTGCTGGGCAGTGGCCATCATGTCATCGACTAAGTGACCGACGGCTTTGCCTTCGTCACGCAAAATCTTGCGTCCAACAAAGTCATTGGCCTGAATGGCCGTGGTGCCCTCGTAAATCGTGGTGATGCGAGCATCACGCAAATGTTGCGCCGCACCCGTTTCCTCGACATAGCCCATGCCACCATGGATTTGAATGCCCAGCGAGGCGATGTCTTGTGATTGCTCCGTGCACCAACCTTTGACCACTGGAATAAGCACATCCACGCGCTCTTGGGCTGCTGCTGCTTGCTCGGCTTCTTGACTGGCTGCAGCAATGTCCATTTGTGCTGCTGCCTCAAAGGCCAGCGCGCGCATGGCTTGTACGCGGCACTGCATGCTCGAGAGCATGCGCCTGACATCCGGGTGAAAGGCAATGGGGGCTGCGGCATTGTCTTTATCGCCGGCAATGAGCGTTTTACCTTGTACCCGGTCGTAGGCGTACCAAATGGCCTGTTGTAAGGCACGCTCGGCAACGGACACACCTTGCAGACCGACGTTTAAGCGAGCATGGTTCATCATGGTGAACATGTAGGCTAGACCTTGATTTGGTTCGCCCACGAGATAACCAACCGCACCACCATCTTCGCCATAACTCATGACCGCAGTGGGGCTTCCATGGATGCCGAGCTTGTGCTCAAGCGAAATACATTTGACATCGTTGCGCGCGCCCAAAGAGCCGTCGTCATTGACCAGGAACTTGGGTACGATAAAAAGCGAAATGCCTTTGACGCCAGCTGGCGCATCGGGCAAGCGAGCCAGTACCAAATGAATGATGTTTTCTGTCAGGTCATGTTCACCATAGGTAATGTAGATTTTGATGCCAGCGATGAGATAGTGATCGTCTTTTGGTACCGCTTTGCTAGTCACAGCCGCCAAGTCCGAACCTGCTTGTGGTTCCGTCAGGTTCATGGTGCCAGCCCATTGTCCTGATACCAGTTGCGGCAGGTAGGTTTGCTTTTGTTGGTCGCTGCCGTGGTGGTCAATGGCATGGATGGCGCCGGCGGTGAGCATCGGGCATAAGCCAAATGACATGCAGGCGCTATGCAGCATTTCATTGGTGGCTGTGGCTAAGAGCTCTGGCAATCCTTGCCCCCCAAAATCCGGGTGACCCGACAGCCCATTCCAGCCCGCTTCGATGTACTGCTCATACGCTTGTTTAAAACCCGTTGGTGTCTGAACGGTATGGTCAGCACCGAGCTTGGCGCCTTGCTGGTCACTTGTGGTGTTTAAGTCCGAGATCACGCCTGCATTGAACTTACCCGCCTCTTCGAGCACAGCCTCAATCACGTCATCGGTAAATTCCTCAAAGCCAGGTAATTGACTGATGGTTTTTGAATCGACCACATGCCGAATCACGAATGCCATATCATCAGAAGGTGCTTGGTATTGAACAGCCATGGTGCTAGTCCTTAAAGGCGTGAGCCGCAAAGGCTCGTAAAGTCATGAGAAGTAAACGTTAGGTAGACGTTAGCAATACATCGGTTAGAAGTCAGTTCGACCACTTTGGCGCGCGCTTATCGATAAACGCTTGTACGCCTTCAAGTGCCGTCTCATCCATCATATTGCAGGCCATGGTTTGACCGGCCAATTTATAAGCGCGCTCAATGTTGGTTTCGACTTGCTCGTAAAACAAACGCTTGCCCATACGCAAGGCGGGCGACGGTTTTTTCAGTATTTTGTCGGCTAACGCCTCGGTTGCGTGGGCAACGTTAGCTGCGGGCGCTACCTCGTTAATCAGCCCCCAGTCACGGGCAGTTTGTGCGTCAATGAACTCACCCGTGAGCAGCATGTAAAGCGCGTGTTTGCGACTAACGTTGCGTGACAATGCCACCGATGGCGTCGAACAAAACAACCCCAAGTTCACGCCCGAGACCGCAAACCGGGCGGTGTCAGCCGAGACGGCCAAGTCGCACATGGCCACGAGTTGGCAACCCGCCGCAGTCGCAACACCTTCTACTTGGGCGATCACCGGTTGTGGCAGGCGCACGATGCCCATCATCACTGAAGTGCATTGCTTGAATAACCCTTCGTAATAGTCCTGTGAGGGTGCAGCACGCATTTCCTTAAGATCATGGCCAGCACAAAACGCTTTGCCTGTGGCGGCCAGAATGACCACCTTGATCGACTCGTCGCAAGCGACAGTATCAAGCTCAGTTTGCAAGGCCGCGAGCATGGCCTCAGACAACGCGTTAAACGCATCAGGCCGGTTCAATGTCAGGCGAACAAGCCCTGGTTTGACCACCTGCCGTGTCACCAATTCACTCATGCTTGCCTCCTAAATGCCGAATTTTTGTCAGTGTGTTTTTAACTCTCAAGCGCTTTGGCCGAGCCGGCTTGCTTGCGCAGTTCAAACTTTTGAATCTTGCCGGTTGATGTCTTGGGAACCTCACCGAATATCACTGCCCTGGGAACTTTGAAGTGGGCCAGATGCTCCTTACAGAAAGTCACGATGTCCGTTTCTGTGACGTTGGCATCGGGCTTGGTCTCGATAAAGGCGCAAGGCGTCTCGCCCCACTTGGGGTCGGGCATGGCAACCACTGCTGCGGCCAACACCGCGGGGTGGCGGTAGAGAATATCTTCGACTTCAATGGAAGAGATGTTCTCGCCACCCGAGATGATGATGTCTTTGCTGCGGTCTTTGATCTTGACATAACCATCGGGATACTGAACGGCCAGGTCACCCGAGTGAAACCAGCCCCCGGCAAACGCGGCGTCAGTGGCCTTGGGGTTTTTTAGGTAACCCTTCATCGTGATGTTGCCACGAAACATGATTTCACCCATGATTTGCCCGTCCCAAGGCACGGGTTGCATGGTTTGTGGGTCGAGCACACGCACATCGGCTTGCAGGTGATAGCGCACACCTTGGCGCGAGTTCAGGCGTGCACGCTCGGAGATGTCGAGGCTATCCCAGTCCTCGTGCTTAACGCATACGGCCGCAGGTCCATACACCTCAGTCAGACCATAGACATGGGTTAACTCAAACCCCATGTTCTCCATGCCTTCGATCATCGCCGCCGGTGGTGCTGCACCGGCAACCATGGCTTTGACACCAGCTGGCACGTCAGCCTTCATGTCCTCGGGTGCATTGATCAGCAGGCTATGCACGATGGGAGCCGCACAATAGTGTGTCACACCATGGGTGCGGATGAGATCAAAGATGGTGTGTGCCTCGACCTTGCGCAGACAGACATTAATGCCAGCGCGCGCGGCCACCGTCCACGGGAAACACCAACCATTGCAATGGAACATTGGCAAGGTCCACAAGTACACCGGGTGGCGTGCCATGTCCCATTCAAGGATGTTGGAAATCGCGTTGGTGGCAGCACCGCGGTGGCTATAGACCACACCTTTGGGGTCACCTGTGGTGCCGGACGTGTAGTTCAGGCAGATCGACTGCCACTCGTCTTCGGGTAACGTGACCTCGAAATCAGCATCACCTTGGGCGACCAGGGTTTCATAACTGACTTCACTAATACCGTCAGGTGCCACAAACGGCTCATCATGCGCTTCAATGACAATCGGCTCGCGTCCGTGTTCTTGCTTGAGAATCGTCAATGCTTCGCGCATCACAGGTGCGACCTCGCTGTCGACGATCACCAATTTGGCTTCGCCGTGATTGAGCATAAACGCAACGCTGTGGGCATCGAGCCGGGTGTTCAGGCTGTTGAGCACTGCACCGGCCATGGGCACACCAAAATGTGCCTCTACCATTGGCGGTGTGTTGGGCAGCATCACCGCAACCGTGTCACCCACACCGATGCCGTGCTTTTGCAGGGCGCTCGCCAGTTGTCGACAACGCGCAAAGGTTTGTCCCCAGCTTTGGCGTAACTCACCGTGGACAATGGCCAGTTTTTCCGGGAACACCAATGCGGCGCGCTCGATAAAGGATATCGGAGACAACGCCACATGATTGGCTGGGGTTTTGTCTAGTCCTTGCACGTACATGTGGTCAGCGGGCAGGGGGGCGATGGTTGGTACCGTGGACATGATGCAGACTCCGTCGGGTCAATTTTGCTAGCTTTGATTTGGTTATTTGTTATTGGTTTTAATGCAATGAGAAAGCATACACACAGAATTGGTTTGCGCCTGCGACTTGGGTCAGTGGCGCATAACTAAAACTCAGTCTCTCTATCCACTACTGTACACCCGACCACGGAAAATTTCATGGCGCTGACGATCGGTAAAAACGATACAGCCCGCATAGATGCGGGCTGTATCTAGAACTGCGACAGGTCAAAAATGCGATAGATCAGCGAATCAGTACCGATCAGGCACGATCATATCGGCTGGCACCGGGTGACGATGATATTCCGGGTTGTGTACGCGTTCTGGCAAAATTACCTCAGGATGATCGACTTCACCGTACGGCACTTGCGTGAGCAAATGTGAGATGCAGTTAAGCCGTGCACGTTTTTTATCATTGCCTTCGACAATCCACCAGCGTGCCTCAGAGATGTGGGTGCGTTCGAGCATTTCTTCTTTGGCCATGGTGTAGTCTTCCCAGCGTCGGCGTGATTCCAAATCCATGGGGCTAAGTTTCCATTGCTTTAAAGGATCCTTGATTCGCATCATGAAGCGGGCGTGCTGCTCCTCGTCTGTAATCGAGAACCAGTACTTAATCAAAATAATGCCCGAATGCACCAACATTTTCTCGAACTCCGGCACCGTCCGGAAAAACTCCTCGCGCTCTTCTGCGTCACAAAACCCCATCACCGTCTCGACACCGGCACGGTTGTACCAGCTGCGGTCAAACAGCACCATCTCGCCACCAGCGGGTAGGTGACTGACATAGCGTTGGAAGTACCACTGGGTTTTTTCTCGTTCGCTAGGCGCGGGCAGGGCCACAACGCGGCAAACACGCGGGTTTAAGCGTTGGGTGATGCGCTTGATCGCACCACCTTTACCCGCAGCATCGCGGCCTTCGAACAGCACCACGACTTTGAGTTTTTGATGGGCTACCCAGTCTTGTAACTTGACGAGCTCGCCTTGAAGCCGAAACAGCTCTTTGAAGTACAGCCGGCGATTCATCGCATGTTCAGACTCTTCGCCTTGGGGGGGTACCGCAAGCAACAGGTCGTCTAGCCGATTGTCATCTAGCTCCATTTCGAGCTCTTCATCAAAGCTATCAGTGCGGTCGGCTCTGATGCGATCCTGGAAGCTGATGCTAGGCTTTTCTGTATCGGACATGGGCACTCCTACTTAGTGACTGGCGAGTCAATGGATCGAATGTGTGGCGGGCAAACAGTGTGAACGTGATGCATAACTTACAAAAACGTGAGTTGTGATGCTATTTCACAAACGTGACGCTCACATGACAAGATCCATGAGTTAGCTATGACCGTCTCGGTCGCGTGGTTAAATACGGGTCAACAAAACTGAACCATAAGTGCTTAGGCATGCTTAGTTAATCAAACATCGCTAATCACACCGAGTCAATGGCTAGCGCCGGCTACCAGCGTCCACCACAGGCCTGCAAACTGCTCTGACTTTGGGCCAATACAACCAGCAACACAACGTGCAATACAACGTGAAATACGATAGACCAAACAGGAACCCCCGATGATTAAACTCGACTTGATGCGCAATGTGCTGGTAGTGGTGGTGATGGCCGGATTGTTGTTCCTGTCGGCCTGGGTGCTTTTGCCGTTTATGGCCGCAGGTGTCTGGGCAGCCATGATTGTGGTGGCGACTTGGCCCCTATTGATGGGCTTACAACGACTGTTTGGTGGCAAGCGGATATTTGCCACTGTCATCATGACGTTAGCGATCGTTTTACTGCTGATCATACCTCTGTGGTTGGCCATCACCGCAGTGATTGAACACAGCACCGAGGTGAGCGCCTGGTCTAGCCAGCTTATTTCCCAAGGATTGCCGCCCGCGCCGGACTGGGTGTCGTCTGTTCCCGTAGTTGGTGATCGTGTCGCTGGTATGTGGAATGATCTGTCGGCCGATGGCACGACCAATTTGTTCCAGGAGTATGTGGGTCCACATCTCAACGAGGCAGGGCAATGGGCGCTGGGCCAGATCGGTGGTCTTGGTGGTGTATTGATTTCATTTTTCTTGATGGCGGTGTTGGCTGCGCTTATGTACCAGCACGGTGAGCAGGGGGCCGATTTGGTCAAGCGTGTCGCTGAACGCCTGGGCGGTGCCAATGGTTTGGCCGCGGTCACTTTAACGGGACAAGCCATTCGCAGCGTGGCGCTGGGCGTGTTTGTGACTGCGCTGGTTCAAAGTCTGTTGGGCACGATCGTACTAGCCATTGCGGGCATCCCGTATGCCGGGTTTATGGGTGCAGTCATGTTGATGTTGTGCGTGGCGCAGATAGGGCCGTCACCGGTGCTCGTGCCAGTTGTGGTCTGGATGTTCTGGCAAGGCGACAGCATGGGGTGGTCGATTTTTCTGGCAGTTGCGGGTGGTTTGGTGATCATGCTGGACAACTTTTTACGGCCTTACCTGATCCGCCGTGGCGCCGATTTGCCATTGCTGCTGATCCTGCTTGGTGTGATCGGCGGCATGCTGACATTCGGACTCATTGGTATTTTTGTTGGACCCGTGGTGCTCGCGGTCACCTACACACTGATGATGGCCTGGGTAGAGCAGGCCAAGGCAGCCGACGTAGAACAGCGCACTACATCAGGAATATCGTCGCCAAACCAAGAAAAATAAGAAAACCCAAGGAGTCAGTCGCAAAGGTCAATAGCACCGAAGACCCCATGGCGGGGTCTTTGCCCAGTCGCGAACGGATCATGGGGACCAACACCCCAACCATGGCGCCAACCAGCATGTTGCCAATCATGGCTGCCATCATGACCAGCGCCACCGGTATAGATTCCGAAATCCACCAGGCAAATCCGCCCGCTACAAAGCTGCCGATTGACGCAACCAACATTGTGACTGCCAATTCCCGCTTGATCAATTGCCAGGCATTTTTTGCGGTCACGCGGCCGACCGCCAGGGCTCGAATGATCAAGGTCATGGTCTGATTGCCCGAGTTACCACCCAAACCAGCCACGATCGACATCAGAAACGCCAGCACCACGATATGACTGACGGTGGCTTCAAAACGCGACGCCACGAACGCGGCGATACCCGCGGTGCATAAGTTCAGCAATAGCCAAGGTGCCCGGTTACGGATGGCGCGCGACACCGGCTCAAAAATATCCTCTTCCTGCATACCTGCACGCGAGAGTTCTTGCTCTTCGGAGTCTTCGCGGATCACGTCCACCACATCGGCAATGCTCACGCGCCCGATAAGCCGTCCGCGCCGGTCAACCACCGGCGCTGAGACCAAGTCATAGCGTTCAAATGCTTGTGCGGCTTCGGCGTCGGCATCCATGGGGTCTAGTGACAAGTAGTCCGTGCTCATGACATCACGCACGTTTTCGCTAGGCCGATTCAGTAACAAGGCTGACAAAGGTAAGGTCCCTAGCAGCTGATCGGTGCGATCGACCACAAATATTTGGTCCGTGTGGTCGGGCAATTCATCCAAACGGCGCAAGTACCGTAAAACGACTTTTAAGGTCACATCGTCGCGCACGCGCAACATGTCAAAGTCCATGATGCCGCCCACGCTGTCCTCGGGGTAGCCCATGGCTTCAATTAGTTGCGCGCGTTCTTTCGGCGTCAGGCCTTTTTGTACTTCTGCCACCACATCAGGTGGCAGATTGGCGATCAGGTCGGCAATCTCATCGGCATCCATGTTCTCGGTGGCTGCCACGAGATCGGCACGATCCATGGTTTCGATGAGCGATTGCCTAACCCAATCGGCCACCTCAATGAGCACGTCAGCATCAAACTCGGCGCGCACCAGCTGCCAGATCATCTGGCGATCGTCTTTGGGTAAGGACTCTAGGATGAAGGCAATGTCAGCCGGGTGCAACGAATTGACCAAACCGCGCAGCTCGGTCTCATGCTGACGCTGCAGCAGGTTTTCTACAACGGGGGCGCTTTGCTGACCCTCTTCTTGCCGGTGCACCAGGTGCTCGACAACCGCATGGCGGCGCAACTGCTCTTGCACCCGCGTGAGTGCTAACTGCGCGTCTTCCGGGTCGAGTCGTCGTGGCAGATTTGCTTCAGTTGCCTGATCTGTATCTTGTGGCGCCATCTGTTTATCCCGGGTCGATCAGACCTGTTTCTCAAACCAGTGTTCAACGATCTTGACCCAGTACGTGCCACCAAGCGGCAGCAGTTCATCGTTAAAGTCGTAAGAGCCGTTGTGCAGCATGCAGGGTCCGAGTCCATGACCGGCGTCGCGGTGTTCACCCATGCCGTTGCCGATCCAGACGTAGCAACCGGGCACCTCTTGCAACATGAAAGCGAAGTCCTCCGCGCCCATGGTGGGCACCACACTGGCCTCAACGTTCTTGGCGCCAACAATGTCTTGCATCACCTCAACACAGAATTCCGTCTCTGCCTGGGCATTGACCGTGGGCGGGTAATTGCGACGAAATTTCAACGACCCTTCGCAGTTCATGGCGCGACTGGTGTGTTCGACGATTTCCCCCATGCGCTGTTCGATGAGATCCAGTGTTTCGTTGGTGAAGGTGCGAACCGTGCCCATCAGTTGTGCATCAGTAGGGATGACGTTCATGGCGCTGCCGGTGTGAATCTGCGTCACACTGACCACACCAGACTCCAATGGATGGCAGTTACGGCTAATGATGGTTTGCAAGGATTGTGCCACGTTGACCGTGGCCATGACTGGGTCGTGCCCCAAATGCGGCATGCCGCCGTGCGCACCCTTACCCTTGATATCGATGACAAACTCGTTGCTTGAGGCCATGATGGGGCCTGGGGTGACACCAAAGGTGCCTGTGGCCAAACCGGGCCAGTTGTGCATGCCAAACACCGCGCGCATGGGGAATTTTTTGAACAACCCATCTTCAATCATGCGTTTGGCACCGGCCGCACCTTCTTCAGCTGGCTGAAAAATCAAATACACGGTACCAGCAAAGTCACGATGGTTGGCTAGGTAGCGCGCTGCGTTAAGCAGCATGGCCGTGTGGCCGTCATGGCCGCAGCCGTGCATGGTGCCTGCGTGCTGGCTAGCATGCTCAAACGTATTGAGTTCCTGCATGGGTAAGGCGTCCATGTCGGCGCGCAGACCAATGGCGTTGTCTTTGGCGTGTGGCTGACTGCCGCGAATAATGCCCACCACGCCGGTGCCACCAAGCCCGCGATCGACCTCGATACCCCAGTCAGTCAATAGTTTGGCGACCAGATCTGAGGTGCGCAGCTCCTGGTAAGCCAGCTCAGGATGGGCGTGAATCTCTCGGCGTATGCCTTTGATTTCGTCTTGCCACTGTAAAAAGGGTTCTAGCAGTTGCATGAATTTCTCCGACTAAGCGCGTTGCTAGGTATTATGACGGCAAACACGTGTCTTAAAACAGTCAAAATAGTCTCTTGTATGGATATCGACAAATCTAGCCCTAAAGCAGCAACCACGGCCACAACGGCAACCCCAGAAGCCGTTGGCCGCTACCAATCCTTAGTGGCACTGCTGCAAGAGGCGTTTGTGACCCACCAAGATAGGGTAGCGCTGGTGTCACTTGGTGCTGAACTGACTTACGCGGAACTGGATAAACAGTCACACGCCTGGGCGGCTTGGTTGCAGTCACTTAACCTGCCTGCAGGTTCGCGTGTGGCAATCATGTTACCGAATATGTTAGCTAGTCCAGTGACATTGATTGGTACGCTGCGGGCAGGTTGTGTGGCGGTCAATGTCAATCCGCTCTACACCGCGCGTGAACTTCAGGCGCAGTTGCGTGACTGTCGCCCCGATGTCATTGTCTTATTCGAGGCCTTTGCAGCTACCTTGCAGCAGGTGCCTGCCACGGATCGCCCCAAGCATGTGGTTATTGCCACGGTGGGTGATTTGATGCCCAAGGTCAAAGGCATGTTGGTCAATGCGGTAGTGCGCCACGTACAGCGTAAAGTGCCAGCCTGGCACTTATCTGGCACGCAGCAGCTAACGCACACGCTTAGCAGAGGCGCGCAGTTGCCCTTTGCTGCGCCCGAGATCAAGCCAGGCGATTTGGCGTTTTTACAGTACACCGGTGGCACTACCGGTGAGCCACGCGCGGCCATGCTTAGCCATCGCAATGTGGTGGCCAACATCATGCAGGTCCACGAAATCGCGCAGCCAGTCTTAGGCGACTTGCTGCCCAAACAGCTGACCATGCTCACGGCGTTGCCGCTGTATCACGTCTTTGCCATGACGGTTTGTGAGCTTTATGCCTTGTATGCCGGCATGCGCGTGGTGCTCGTTATTAACCCGCGTGACTTTAAAACCCTCACAAAAATCTGGCATGCGGAGTGCCCGCATATATTTCCAGCGGTCAACACCTTGTTTGCAGCCCTGTTACGCCATCATCCGTTTCGCCAACTGGATTTCTCTAATCTGCGTATTGCACTTGGCGGCGGCATGGCCATCCACGAACCCGTTGCCAACCAATGGCAGGAATTAACCGGGCGCACGATCGTCGAGGGTTACGGCATGTCGGAGACCGCGCCGGTGATCTGTGCCAATGCTACTGACGCCAAAGGGTTTTCTGGGACGGTGGGCTGGCCGCTGCCCGGCACCGACATCAAAATCCTCGACGACGATGGTCAACCGGTGGCTGACGGCGAGCCCGGTGAAATCGCTGTGAGCGGCCCGCAGGTCATGTTGGGGTATTGGCAGTCACCAGAGGCGACAGCTGCGGCCACCACACCAGACGGTTACTTGCTCACCGGCGATATCGGCATCAAGCACGTCGATGGGCGTGTGCAGATCATCGACCGTAAAAAAGACATGATTCTAGTGTCCGGATTTAATGTCTACCCAGCTGAAATTGACGCGGTATTTGCCGGCCACCCGGATGTAGCCGAATGTGCTGCTGTGGGTATGCCCGACCAAGAAGGCAGTGAAGTCATCAAGTTGTTTGTGGTGCCAAGTGAACCGGATATTGACATTGATGCGTTGCAGGCGTGGGCGCGCGAGCGACTTACTGGCTACAAACGCCCGCGTGACATCGTCCTGGTCGACTCTCTACCTAAAAACACCGTGGGCAAGACATTACGCCGGATGTTGCGCGAACAGTATGCTTAAAGCCCGGGGGCGTTTTGACCAAAGACCCGGTGCGTCTTGACTAAAGACCCGGGGCGTCTTGCATATGTGGCAAAACCAGCTCAAGCAATTGCTGTTCAATGCCTGGGGCACACGCCAATATGCGGCCCGTTGCTGGCCAACTGGCCTGGTTGTCATAAGGGTCAATCACTCGAGCACCTGCTTCGCGCGCGATAGCGCAGCCAGCGGCGACATCCCAAGGCTGTATGCCTTGTTCCCAATAGGCATCAACCCGGCCGGCCGCCAGCCAGCAAAGGTCCAGTGCGGCTGAACCCTGGCGGCGCACGCCCCGGGTGTTGAGCACGAGCTCTTTCAGTGCCGCTAGGTAGGGATCTAGGTACTCAAACGAGCGCACCGGAATGCCAGTGGCAATCAACGCATCGCTGACTTGATCGACTCGCGTGCAATGGATTCGATGGCCGTTCATCCACGCGCCTACGCCTTGCAGGGCCGTGAACATCTCCTCGCGATTCGGGTCGTAAACGACGCCTACAACCGGTAAGTCGTGGGTTAACGACTTGCCCATGGCGTCGGGCGCCCCTGCATGGGCCACTAAGCCAATAGAGACGGCGTAATGTTCCATGCCATGCAGGTAGTTGGTGGTGCCGTCTAGCGGATCGACATACCAGGTGGCCTCACGGCCGAGTTGGCCACCAGACTCTTCGCCAATGATGCCTAGCTCGGGTGTCTCGCGGCGCAAAATCTCAATGACCGCTGCCTCAGCTTCACGATCGGCCTGGGAGACCAGGTCATTGCGACCTTTCCTGTCAATCACAAGTTTTTCTCGTGCGCCACGGTGGTTTTGCAGCACGGCTGCGCCTGCGTGTGCAGCACGAACAGCGACATCTAAAAACTCAGCATAGGGCAACATCCGCAAATCTCCATAAGGCTCGGTGAAGCAAAAACACCACCATTGAGGTACTGTACTGCAAACGTCTGACAACCATGTGTCCTCCATAAACATCCCTCACATAAGCCCCTGATGTCCGATACAGAACCCACCCGGCTTACCAACAAAGATCAGTCGCCAGCCAAGTGCGATGACGTCTGTTCTGACGTACTCGTTGTCGGCGGCGGCATTGCAGGCTCGACCGTTGCGGCTGTATTGGGCCAATCCGGTTTGCAGGTAAGCGTAATTGACCCCATGCAAACGCACGGCACGCACTTGGCTGCTGCGCTCACACCCGTGATATCGAGTGACGATAATGCGCGGTCCCGATTGTCGCGATTGGGTGCAGAGTTAGCTGCTCGGTGGTGGCAACAGTTTGGCTCAGAAGTGGTGTCACCCTGTGGCGCCATCCAGTTACAACGCCCTGAGGGTGCTAAGCGCGTCACCGATTTGAAAGCCCAGGCACAGACGTTTGCTCAGCCCGAATGGGCGCGTTGGGTCGAGCGTGACGAGGCAAGTGCGCTGGCCGGACTGCCACTGCCGCGCGGCGGTATTTGGTACCCAGAGGGCTGGCTCGTGCGCGTGCCCAAACTGATTGACGTGATGCAATCGATGCCGAACGTAACGCTGCATCGGTTTGCCGTTGGCCAGCTTAAACGTGTCGCAAGCGACTGGTTAGCACTTGATGCCAGCGGTGAGCCAATCGCTCAGGCTAGGCACGTTATCTTGGCCAACGCTTTCGATGTGCTGGCATTGCTTTATCGTTCGGGTTTAAAAGATGTGTTGGCTGGATGCGCACGCTTGCCGGCGATGCATCGCCTAGCTGGTGAAATCACGTTGCTGCCAGCACAGGCGCTTTCCGGTGGTCCGAAGTGCATTGTGGGTGGTGATGGTTACGTGCTGCCTTCTGTAGACGGTTGGTGTGTGTCGGGCGGCACCTATGTGCGAGACGTTGATCAGGCCGGCTGCACTGAGGCTGGGCGCATGGCCAACTGGGCGAGGGCGCAGCAGTTGCTAGATATCAATGTCGATCAGTCAAAAGGGGTTGAGCCATTACCCGGCTGGGCTGGCTGGCGGGCAGTGCTGCCAGGGCGGTTACCAGCCATTGGTGCGTTACCGGGCGTGGCGGGTTTGTGGACCACAACCGCGGGTGCCTCAAGGGGTTTGACATGGTCAGTGTTTGGGGCCAACTTGATACACGATCAGATCTTGGGGCTGGAAACTGGGCAGGCATTGGGGCAGGGGTTAGGGCAGGAGTTGGGTCTGGATCAAGCCATGCGTCACGCTATTCGTCCTTAATTGACTTTAACTGATCTTCACTTAAATATTTTTGTTTACAAAATATTTGCCCTTTGTCTTTGAAAAGTAACCAATTTATGGTGCAAATGAGGGGGCTTGGTGTGGTGAATTCGAAGGGTATTGCCCGGTTTTACCCTTACTTTGGGTGGTAAATTGGCACATTGAGTTTATAAAAACCGATAAATCCGTCAAAATAGAGGTTTTGCTGTTGGACAGACTGCCTCGCTTATGAATCTCGATTCGCTCAAACTCATCCAGTCCCACCCCACAAAAGCTATTTTCGATGCCGGCGCTGGATTCAACTTGGTCGTCGAGCCACATGCGCCAGGCGTGTTCCGGATACGGTTAGGTGCCCGTGATTCGGTTGCCCAAGACCTGCCTAGCTCAGGGCGTGCCAAGGTCCATGCAGAGTTGCTTATCGCTAGGGGCGAGGCCATCAGTGAAGCCGAGACTGACAAGTCATCAGACGGCGATTACTGGGAAGTCAGTCAAGGTGACACCGTGCTGCGGGTTGGTAAAGGCGCCTTTGGTTTGCAAGTCGTCAAAGATAATCAAGTTCTGATGGCCTTTAGCGAAGACGGCATTGCCCATGATGATGGGCATTGGTCATTTGGCGTATCACTCTCGAAGAAAGACACGGTGTATGGCTTGGGTCAGACCATGACCGATCTGAACCGGCGTGGTGAATACGTGGTGTCAGATGACCCCGAGCACCGCGCATTGCCTTTGGCCTGGAGCCCTTCTGGCTGGGGTTTGTACGTCAATACACTTGGACGCATCGATCATGATGTTGCGCACAGCGCGCCAGATACCTACGAGGTACATGCGCAAGCTGCTGTCTTGGACCTGTTTGTCTTTACCGGCGAGCCATCAGAAATACTGAATCAATACACCGCAATCACCGGCAGAGCAGGCCAAGTCTCGTTGTGGGCCATGGGTGCTTGGCTTAAGCAGTCTCCGGGCACGACACTAACTCAAGTCATTGAGCAGGTGCAGGAATTACGTGAGAACGGCGTTGCGCTCGACAATGTGATGTTGCATGCCCCCATGGCATGGAATTGGCAAGAGTCCAAGCTGGCAATTGATTGGGATGCACAGCGGTTTCCTGATCCCAAACAGGTGCTTGATCTTTTTGCAGCAAAATCAATTCAGATTGCGCTGCCGTCACTGCCTGCCATTGTTGTGGGCACGTCAACGTTTGAAGAGCTCGAAGACCGTGGCTGGTTGCTCGCCAAAGACAACGGTGATGCGTGTGTGTTTAAGGGCCATGAGGCCACCGCCGGTCAAGATTACGGGCTGCTCGATCTCACGCACAAGGATGTGTACAAGCAGTGGGTCGAGCGTCAGCGTCAACTAGCCGATGACGGCATTGCAGCGGTCATGTGTGATGTGCAACTTGATATTGGTGATGACGTTGAGGCGCGAGGCGGAGAGTCAGGTTCGGTACTTCGTACGCTTTATCCGATGTTGGCGCGTCAGGCCTTATATGACGCTTGCGCCGGTCACAAAGTGCCGCCCGAAGGCTTGGTGCTGACACACGATTTGGTGCCCGCGGGCCAGCGCTATCCATGGCAGGCGCCGGTTGCCACGGCGTTCTCTTGGTCAGGCTTGTGCCAGAGCATCCGTGCCGCTTTGTCGGTGGGTGCAAGCGGCTTGCCAGTTCAAATGCACGCACTCGGTGATGACACCAAGGCCGACCTTGATGCCGAGTTGTACTTACGTTGGTTGGCCATGTGCGTGTTTTCTGGGAACTTCCAGTTTGAGAGCGCCGAGCATGTGGCCAAGCACCGCGTGGGTGAGAAGCACCAAGCATTGGTGGCCCATTGGATGCAGTGGCGTTATCGCTTAATCCCTTATGTCCTAGGTGCAATCGAAGATGCCGCGCGTACTGGATTGCCAGTGCAACGTGGTATGGCCATGTGTTTCCCGCTCGATCGAGAGGCGCACCGTTGGAATACGCAATTCATGTGCGGCCCGGCGCTGTTGGTGGCGCCGGTCACACAACCTGGCACGACCGTGCAGGTTTACCTGCCAGAAGCGGAAGGCTGGTGGGATTTGCGCACCGGCTGGCGCTATGACGGTGGCCAAACTCTGGAAATGGAAGTCGGACTAGACATGATTCCCGTGTTTGGTCGAGAGGGCCACATGCTTTGCTTGGGCCCAGCCACGCGCAGCACAGCCGAGTTCAATTCAGCCAAGTTGCTCGATGATGTCTGGATGTTCGGCATGCCGATTCACAATCCCGTGGTCATGCGCAACAAAATCCGTGTCATGCAAATGCAGGGATCGAGCTACATCAAAGGCTTGGAGGGGCTAAAGATCCTTCCCTCAGAAGGTCTTGAGGTCAAGCGTCGTGGCGCTGAAGTGCGTATCTCAAGAGCACGCTAGTCGCATGGATAACTAAACCGTGAACACAGGGTTGCTATTTAAAGGGACCCTGTGGTTAATTGCGCTTGTCTTATTGAGCGTTTCTCGGATCAGTAGCGCTGATCTCATCGAATCGCGTGCTTATCTGGAAGACCCGTCTGGGCAACTCACATTCGAGCAAGTGCAGCAACGGCTGTTCACGCCCTACACGGGCGTGCTGACCAAGGGTTTTAGCGAGTCGGTGTTTTGGGTGCGACTGCGCCTTGATCCCGCATTGGCAGCCGCTCGGGAGGTCGTGCCACGAGTAGGCGGCGTGCCGCCAGTGATCCACGCACCCTCAGACAAACCGCACACGTGGGTGCTACGTGTGCGCCCGCCATTTGTTGATCATGTCGAGTTATACGACCCGTTGGAGTCTGATCGTCCAATGCGCATGACGGGGAATACCTACGCATGGTCGCTTAGTGAGTTTCAAAGTGTTAATCATGGGTATGTTTTGCCTTCTAGCGCGTTGCCACGTGATGTCTGGTTGCGCGTAGCGAGCACGAGCACGATGCTAATCGGTACGGATGTGTTGCCTTACGACGAAATGCGCATGCTGGAAAAGCGCCAGGAAATGCTCAATTTGCTTGATGTGGCTTTGATGCTGTTTTTTATTGTCTGGGCAACTTTGGCGTTTGTAGCCAGACCCGACCGAATTGTTAGTGCTTTTTTGTTGGTGATGGTGGTGTCTTTTTTCTATGCCACCAACTACATGGGTTATTACCGGATTTTTCTGGGGCACTTGATCCCCGCAAACTGGCTTGACACACTGCATTCGGTATTTGTGATGTTGATGCCAGCGGTGTATTTGTTCTTTAGCCGACAGTTGGTCAGGGAATATCGACCTAAGCGTTGGATGATGCGCGTGCTGTGGCCGTTTCAGGGCTACTTCCTGATTGGTTTTTTGTTGCTGTTGACTGAGCACAAACTGCTGGCACTTGAGCTTAATTTGGTATTGGCGCTAATCGGGCAAGTTTGGGTTTGCGTTATTTGCCTATGTGGTATCAGTCCTGAGCCACCGGGCAGTGAGAATCACCCGCCACTGGCTCGGCGTTGGGTTTTGCTGTACAGCTTGACAACGGCTGCATCTTTTGCGCTTTTACTGTTGCCGGCGTTGGGTATGGTAGGTGCGACCGAGACATCGCTGTATCGCAATATGCTCCAAGTGGCTGTACCGTTTATTTTTATGGCAGTGTTGGTTCACAAACGTAACCGTCAATTGGATCGCTGGCAGCAGCGCCAAGTCGCCAGAGCCGAGCAAACTGCCGCTTCCGAGAAAAACCGTCGTGAAGATAGCGAGCAGTTTCTAGCGATGCTGACCCACGAGATTCGTACGCCATTGACCGTGATGGCCTATGCGACCAAGACCAACATGCCTGAGGGGGCGCTCGGTGAGCACGTTAAATCGGGCATTCGTGAAATTGATGAACTGATTGAACGCTGCATACAGGCCGATCGTGCCGATCAGGCCAATCTGCCGATAACAAAGGAAATAGTAACTGTCGAGCGTGTGGTCGATAGTCTTAAAAAACGCTTTAGTACGAGCCGCATTCAATGGCGCGTGGATGTACCTGGTGATCTGTTGTTATCGACTGATGTGGCCTTGCTAGAGGTCGTGTTAAACAATTTACTAGACAACGCACTCAAATATTCCAACGATCATGTGAGTATTGTGTTTATCATCAACCAAGAGCAGTGGCAGAACGGCCCAGGCTTTGTATTTACAGTCAGTAACCCACCAGGGCCCGCTGGTTACCCAGATGCCGACCGTCTATTTGACAAGTACTACCGCGCACCGCGTGCTCATGTCCGTACTGGCTCAGGCTTGGGGTTGTACGTGGCGCGCTCGTTCGCAGTGCGGCTAGGGGGGCAGTTGACTTACCACCCAACTGCCGATGATGTGTGCTTTAAATTGTGGCTGCCTTTATGAGCACTCTAAGTGTTTTAATCGTTGAAGATCATGACCGACTGCGCGAGATGTTGACACAACATCTGCTGCAGCACGGCTGTCATGCAGTCGGTGCGCCAGATGCTGAAGGCATGCATCAGTGTTTGGCCAATGAGTCGTTCGATGTTGTGGTGCTTGATCTTAATTTGCCCGACGAAGACGGGTTGACCTTGTCACGCAGACTAAGAGCCGTCAAGCCTGAGACCTTCATCATCATGATGACTGCACGTAATAGTCCAGCTGACCGCGTGGCCGGTTACGACAGTGGTGCCGATGTCTATATCTCCAAGCCGTCATCAGGTGATGAGTTGTTAGCTGCAATTAATAGTTGGCGAAGGCGGTCAATGACACAACAACAAGCAAAGCCGGCGCTGCAACTGAACTTGCAGCGCCGTGAATTGCTCGGTGAACAGACCGTCTCCCTTAGTGCTGTAGAAGCAAGGATCCTACAGGCTTTGTGTTTGGCGCCCGGATTTAAGCTTGAATACTTCAGGTTGATCGAGTTGCTTGACCAGGACGTCGATGTCAAGGGTAAGTCACACCTAGAGGTCCACATGGCTCGGCTCAGGAAAAAACTGGTGCAAGCTGGGTTCGCTGCACCGGCGATCAAAGCCGTTCGCAATGAAGGCTATCAACTCGTTGATCATCTACAAATCATATAAATAAAAAGTATTACTTGATTTTTATCAAAGAGTTTGAAAATAGTTGAATTTTTATGTTCAATAATTAAACTTTCCTTAATATTTCGCATAATAATGCAAGGTTCTGCAAGGTTCATAGGAGGCTAGCGTTTCCAATGCAAGCTCAGTCACATCTGGACACTTGCTTAAATGAACCACATTTACCGCGTTGTTTTTAACCGAGTCTTGGGCTGCTGGCAGGCCGTGACCGAGCTCGCCAAGAGCTCGGGCAAGCTCGGTGGCTCGGTTAAAAGAAGTGCTCGCAGAAACGTCAAGCGTAATAGTGCCAAACTAGCAGCAC
>Ga0209953_1000100_pt1 | contig 34275 bp, 63 predicted proteins | sample SalPonred_H2O_MG_FD_185713 | JGI IMG/M metagenome (GOLD analysis project Ga0209953, IMG submission 185713) | Salt pond water microbial communities from South San Francisco under conditions of wetland restoration - Salt Pond MetaG... | ecosystem: Environmental > Aquatic > Non-marine Saline and...
TCGCGGTGCGCCTTCATTTACTAAGAATTTCCTTACAGATCATACACATGAATTTGCGAACATGGTTGTTGAGGCGCGTGAGATCAATAAAGCGTATGGGACGTTCGTCAACACTATCTTAGAACACGTCGGGAAAGACGGCAGAATCCACGGACATATTAACCAGCTCCGTTCGGATTCGGGCGGAACGGTTAGTGGCCGCCTTTCAATGTCAAATCCAAACCTTCAGCAAGTCCCTGCGCGGAATCCTGAAATCGGAAAAATGATTCGGTCTCTTTTCCTACCGGAAGAAGGGCAGCAGTGGGCCGCCGTAGACTTCTCGCAGCAGGAGCCACGGATCTTGGTCCACTACGCACACCAGTACAACAAATACAAAAAAGGTGTGATCGATGGGGTCGATGAATTTGTACGTCTGTATAATGAAGACCCGAACACAGACTTCCACACGATGGTGGCAGACATTGCCAACATCCCACGGAAGCAAGCCAAGGTGATCAACCTCGGCATGATGTATGGCATGGGGGTAAATAAGCTATCCGAGCAGCTAGGCATCGAAAAGGACGAAGCAAAAGACATTATTCGCCAGTACCACACGAAAGTACCGTTCGTGAAGGCGCTGATGGACGGTGTGTCACGGCAACTGGACGACCCGAAGAGCAGAGGACAGATCAGAAGCCTCAAGGGAAGAAAGTGCCGCTTTGATCTTTGGGAACCAGACTCGTTCGATATGCATAAGGCAATGCCATACGAAGAAGCTGTCGCGGCTCACGGGCCACATACTCGGTTGAAAAGGGCTTACACTTATAAAGCTCTCAATCGATTAATCCAAGCCTCCGCGGCAGATATGACAAAGCAAGCCATGGTTAACGTGTGCGAGGCAGGGGTTTCGCCTATGCTTCAGATACACGACGAGCTTGCCTTCAGTGTCGATAACGTAGAGCAGGCCAGGGAATTGGCCGACATGATGGAGCAGGCCGTGCCGCTGGCCGTTCCGAATAAATGCGATATTGACATTGGACCATCCTGGGGAGAAGCTAAAGAGGTGGGTTGAGCTACCCACATTCATCTGAGATTCCCTCTTGATGATGACGATTGGCGGCCTTCGGGCCGCCTTTTTTATTGCATTTCTGATAGAATCCCATACAATCGTGGAATGTCATATAAAAGGGGACCTTTATGGACACGACTAAATGGAAAAGTATTCTCGTCAGCCGTGATCTTTACCACGAAATTAAAGAGATTGCGCGTTTAGAAGGGCGTACAATATCGGGCCAACTGCGCGTTATATTTGAAGACTGGGCCCGGGATGTCGAACTGGATAGAGACGAAATTAGAAGACTTAGCCAACAAGATGGACAAGCAACTTGAAGCTCGTGATGTAGTAGACAAAGATCTACTGGACGAGTTTGCTATGTATTACAAGCTGTATCAGGAAAAGCAGGCTAATCTTCGCCGGAGTGCATCTTCTGAAGAAGATTCAACCGTTCAATCTGCTCCCTCATCGAAAGACCACTAAGGCTTTCTTTCTGATTCTTTACCTTCACTTTCGGCTTTAATTTTGTTTCGCTCGTGCTCACGGGCTTGCTGCCCGATAAGCTTGGCAAAGTTTTGAATTGCTTCATAGTCCGCTATAAATCCTCTTCCGCCTATAGATTCCCATTGATCGATCACATCTTCGTTAAAAACGATGCCCGCCTCACGGGCCAGTTTTAAGAGTCGATCATTCATTCCTGGGCTTTATAAAATCGTATGGATCAATTTGTTTCCACATCATCTTCTGTAAAGCATCGACATATGCGTTATACGTCGCCTCTACAAACTCGGCCTGTCGTTCGCTTGGAACAAACAGGTCTTTAAATTCTTCTGTGGTGCAATCAACTTCAATCGTAACCTTCACCAACTGTTACCTCCAACCTGCTCCATTTCTTTTATACACTGCCCCACAAACTTGTTTGCTTCTTGAGCGGGCTCATACCACGGTCTTTTGTAAACGAGGTCCACCAAAGAAAGCATGGCTTCTTGAACCGAAGGATCAAAGTTCCGGTAGATCTTGTTCCGCGTTTCAAACTTACTGTCGCCATCATCACGCAACACGGCCACTTGATAAGCGGCATCACCCAGAATTACACAAAGATTTTTTTCCGCCGCCGTGGCGGCATCTGCATTTTTTATTAGCTCAACTGCAAGCAAACCAATAAAAACGAGTATATAAGAATTAATTTTCATTATTTTTCTCCGCCTGATGAATTAATTTCATAAATTCTGACTGCGGCATCCATCTTTTAATTTCTGCTATCAGCCCCGATGTCGGCCATTCGTACAAACTCCCGACCACCGCCTCATACGCTTCTGGATACTTCAACTGAATGTCCTTGATCTGATCTCTGGTCATTTCTTCTCCTCCCAGAAATATTCGTCTGTATCGCCAAGCCGGTATGAAAAGCCGTTCTCCACTTGGTAGAACTCCGTCGATACCTTGAAGTCCGGCATCTTCGGCTCTTTCGGTGTCAGACTATTGTCGTACACGCGCATCCGGTTGTTCGGATAGGCAGCAAATTGCCCGTTCTCTAGCTCCAACACGTTAAAGCTCTTATGCTCTTCCGGAACTTCCGCGGTGCTGTAGTCGATCTCGTCCGCTGCTGGATGGTAGTTGTCCAAGGTAAACAAGTAGGTCGCCTTCAGGATCTGATGGTCCCGAGTAAACACCTCGAAATCCATTGAGCCAATAAACTGCTTGTAAATGGCCGTCACCCCGTAGTCCATACAATTCCAGAACTGTAGGTTATGTAGCGCCAAGTCAGGAGTCGGCGTTTTCGGATCGCTGACAAAGGCACTGATCGGCAACTTGTCATATAACGCGCCATACTCCGGCAGGTAAGTCTCAAAATAAAACGCACGCCCAGGCATCGACTTAGCCGTCACCCAGTGGCCCTCTACAAACTCGCCGTGGCCAGACTGGCCGTCCATCAAAAATTCTTTCCGCACCCACACCTTCACGTTGGGTAAATTACATACTAAATCTGCCATTACAGTCGCTCATCTCCATAGTCGAAATCATCGTAGTCATCGTAATCTCGATAATCTATTAACTGCTTGCTTTCCAACGGCCCGTCGCGCTCGACAGCCGCCCAAATCTTATCCGCGTCTTCTTTCTTGCTAAGGTCGTACTCCGTACTCGTTTCCTCAAGCGTCCAACCACCCGGGCAAATCGGATCGTCTGGCTCGTAGTGCCATAACGCTTCAACCTCAACCACCGTGTCTTCGTTTAAATACACTTCATGTGTACACTTGTAATCAGCCCCAACCATCGTCGATCTCCTCCATCGTACAATTCTGCAGGTAACCTGGGGTGTCCTCCCCGACCCACGAACCAAGGATATTGAACTCAAAGAACTCGACCGCCTCTAAGTGCTCCATGCCATCTTCTTCCATCAGCACGTCGATCACTTTCTCAGGGTCATAAACGACAAAGGGTTCCTGCCCGCAACGGACAACAACCCCTAGTACGCAATGATCGTATCGATCATCAATCTTTAACACACCGCCACCTCGCTATCTGCGACTCCAATTCATAACTGGAATATACAGCAGGGATGGGCGGAGTCGATAACTCCGCCGCCTTGCGACGGTAATGACGGACCTTGGCTTGCATATCCCTGTCGTTCGTCTCATTCATCATGTCGTACTCGTCCGCAAGGAACGCATACCACTCCGCGGCACACGGGCCAGTCAGCCCGTTATATAATTGATCTCGAACGATCTTTGGCTTCTTACCCATCAATCCACCTCCGCATGGTCGTATGTGTCACGCCAACCGACGGCTTCAAAAAGTTCAGGGTCAGTCAACGACGCTATCCGTTCAATAATAGCCAAACGAACTTGAGCCGGAGTGATGTCGTACCTGTCTTTTTCATAGGAAATGACGGTAAAGTCAATGTCGAACACATGGTTGTACGCAGTTTCAGCTTTCACGATCAACCTCCGCGTAATCGTCGTCTTTCGCGTAGTCCATGTTAAAACCCAACGTCTCACAGATCTCGATAACTTTCTTCGGTAAGTTATACACGCCGTCGTAGTCCCTCAGGTGTCCGTCCTCGAACCACAGACCACCGCCCGACTCGTCGCCGTACACGTGATGCTCAAAGCCTTCCGGCACTCCGTCATCGCCAATAAATACAGAATACGGCTTAGACTCGACCCACTTCAGCGTGGCCGACTCCTTATAGATCAAATTACTTTTTTCCATAATGCTTGTCCTTGCACTTCTTCTTACCACACAGCTTTTTCTGACGTCCTACCAAATCCTTACCGCACGACACACAAACTTTTTTCTCTTTGACGCACGATAAATTCTTTAGATCCACGTACAGCTCTCCGAAGTTCTTCACGTCTTCCGCCATCTCGTGGGCCTGTTGCCATGCCACCACATCGTCATAGAAGTCCGGCAACTCAGTTTCTTTCCAATACATCTGGAAACTAGAGTACGCACTCAACAACCGCGTAAACGAGCCAATCGACATGTCCTCTGGCGAACCCGCCGCCGATAACGTCTCAGTAAAATCCCAATCAAAGTCCCGCAGAGCCTTCATCAGGTTGTCTAACGTCGCCAACTGTTGCGCGGTACACATGTGACGGACCGCGGCTACCGAACAGTTTTTTTGTTTGACGTACTCCACGTGCTTTACCTTCCAATCATCTATTTCCATTTTCGTTCTCCGTTTTTCGTTAAAAACACCTTGCTTGTATGCGAGGTATCCGATAACTTAGCACAAGTTTCTAGAAAGTTGTATAGGAATTTTATGAATCAGAAACCGGTCAGCCCGCAAAAAATTAACGAGATCATGATTCTCAGGTCACAAGGGCTGAAGTACTCAGAGATTGGGGAAAAGGTTGGCAAATCCCCGAAAACCGTCGAAGGAGTCGTTGTCAGACACCGGCACTACTGGTGTAGAGACTTCAACTTCCCAGAAATCATGCACAAAAAACGCTTTGGAGCTAAATGATGAAAGACAACAAAGATGACAAAACTCTCGACATCGAAGATGCGACGATCGTCGAAGAACAAATCGAAAGCAAAGACATGGACGAACTCGAAGCCGCTATCGATAGCCGTATGGAATGGTCCAACGCCGTCGAACTAGTTCAAGACGCACTGGTCGAATGGATCGAGTACAACAATGACCTGTACTTCTCCGCGGCAGACGACGAAGAAGCCGCGTCCATCAAAAGATTGAGCGAAGAAACACTCAATGCTTGGAAAAGAATCCTGCAAGGGTAATATGGATAGTTCACCCACAGGAGGAACCATGGACCAATATACAAAAATCGTCCTAGATAACGCACGTTGGACCGGCAAAGATCAAAAAACAGATCAACCTATCTACTCGGTCAGCCACGACGGCATCGATTACGAAGCAAATAATACCTATGACCTCATCATCATGTTGCGCAAAGCAAACAACGTGGATGTCGTCGAACACATGGAAGTCATTCGGGAAAAGCACGGGAAGCCCGCTTCTGCTTGACAGATCGTCAGGCATCGCATACCTTAGAGTCATTCCTTCGGGAATGGAAAAAGTCCTCGGGACCGGACGCTAGGTTGAAACATGACCGATAAGCTGTCCCACTGCCGAGGAAAACTTACTTTTCTCCGTAAGTTGAGTACGTAAAGCCCTTGGCTACTCAGTAGCCAAGGCACAAAATTCTTAGTCCTCCCAACTGAGATGTGACCCACGGGTCACGACCCAAGGCCCCTGATTCGCTAACCACGGATCACGGGCCTTTTCTTTTGGCAGTAACAAAGAGCATATGTACTTATACGAGTAGAAAATGAAAAAAAATATTTTTTATAAAAAAATGGTGTATACGGTGTAGTTTGTGTTACCAACCAGTAATGACGTGTGTTTCAGAGGTATCACCAAGGTAACAGGTAACAGAAGTTAATCGGGACTACACTCGACTTTGAAATGGTTTTTTTATTTTTTCTGATTTTCTCCCTATATAAGTACATGTGCGCTTTGCATTACTTTGAAGTAGAATCGCAGAAAATCATGTACTAGGAGGCATGCTGTGTCTGAGACACAAGAACAACCAAAAAGAAGAGGGCGTCCGCCTCTGGACCCCGAAGAAAGAGAACGCAGAGCATTAGCTCGGAAAAAAGCGTATAAGTATGGAAATGGTAATCCTGCTCCGGCCAAGTCGGCAGAACGACGCCTGACTTCAAAACAAGAGCGGTTTATCCGAGAGCTTGTCAGCCAAGATGGTCACATTACTTTGACAGAAGCAGCGATTAATGCAGGATATTCGCCAAACAGTGCCGCTTCGGAAGCGAGCAAACTTCTGAACCCCAACATCAACCCGCACGTTGTTCGCAAGTATCAAGAGTACAAGGAAGAGATTGAGGCTAAGTACGCCATCAACTACAAGCGACACATCCGTGATCTTCAAACCATCCGCGATAAAGCGATGGAGTCTGGTGCGTGGTCAGCGGCAGTGCAGGCGGAGTATCGAAGGGGACAGGCGCATGGGGACATCTACATTAGCAAGTCTGAAGTCCGACATGGATCAATCGATCAGATGAGTAAAGAAGAAGTCTTGAAGGCATTAGAGGAGTTGCGCGGTGGAAGAGAAGAACGAGACATCACCCCAAAAGAAGAAGAGGTTATCGACGGAGGCAGGCTTTTGGACGTTGTTCAAGAAGGAGCTGAAGAAGAAATACCCGAAGATTTTGACGACTCGGATCGAGACGTGGGCGACTCCAGGGGTTCCTGATGTTTGTGCAATGGATGAAGCGGGCACGTTTCACTTCATTGAGCTGAAGCACTTGGCAGGGAATCGCATGAACTTGCGCCCTGCTCAGGTTTCTTGGATTACAAAACACAAAGCGGGCTCGGTTTGGATATTGGCTCGGCAGGATGTAAAAAGAACATCGACATGGAAGGTGTGTTTGTTTGGTCCTGACAAGGCGGTGGACTTAGCGTTGGAGAAGTTTGATGACGTGACACCGGACTATGAGCTGACAGACCCAGAACAATGGCCAGAGCTGTTGGAGAAAATATTCGGTTGACACAGTAGAAATACGTATGCGATTTTATAAGGGCACCAATAACGGTGCCTTTTTTGTCTGGGAGGACAACATGAACGATGAAGTAAAACATTTGTTAGGTCGTGCTTTGTATTACACAGAGGCGTCATTGAAGGATATGCAGTGGAAATCTTCTAATGAAGATATTCAAGGTTTCAACATGGACACCAATGGCACTCCGTGCTTTGAATCCAAGGAAGAGTTGGCTGAGTACTTTTCTGAGATGGAATTGTTCATTAACCAACTAAAGGAGTGTCTCGATGACTAAGGTAGTAGCAACAGCAACGATGTACACCTTCCTTGAGTGGAGGGGTGACATACCGGACGACATTCCGGAAAAAGACTGGCATTCGTGGGTCAAAGAGAATGTTTGTGGTAGTGAGTTCACAGAGATTGGCTCAGGTGATTGGGATTACGACGACGTGTTGGAGGCGGATTATGAGTAAGGGTTGGTATGTGAAGGTCGATGTACCTGTTCAATTTATGATGGACTGCAACATTGGTGTGGTTGCGGAGTCGGAAGGCGGAGCGCAACAGGCCGCAGAAGAGATCGTTGCCGATGAGCTGAGGAAAACAGTGGATGAACTACAGGAGGGCTTTCCGTGGGATTTCACTACAGGGTGTCTCAACTGGAGTCGCGGTGGCGGGACTTTGGAGCCTGTTTTTGAACTAATGCGGGCAGGCTCTGCTACTCCTGATTCAGACTTTGATCCAGATGAACCTGATGCAGACGACTTGATGGAAGCGGCAATGTGCTTGTTAGAAGCTTTTTGGAATTTGCCGGATGATGACAAAAGGAGGTCAGACTTCCTGCCAAATCATGGTATCGCCCATGTTCGTAGTCAGGTGGCTGATGCGGCAAGTCTCTGTCACCAGACATGGAGGGTCGTAATTGATGACGATGGATTCGATTGTTTCGATTGGGATTTTTGTCCGCAGTTCTTAGATCGATGCATGGATGAACAGATGGTTTTAAAATCGAACGATCTTTTTGAGTTAGTAAGAATGTGGAAGGAAGCTCAATGATTTTTTTAATTGATTGGCTTCAAAAGAAAGCAGAAGGTACAAAGCGAGAGTTGCTTACTGCGCCTAAAGCAGACGATTTGGTGGTAAAGCCGGAAGTTAAAAAAGAACCCCCGCACCCTAAGCGTCGGGTTCGATACTGGAATGTTTGACAACTTAAAATTAAGTATGCGACTGTATAAGAGCGGGAATGGCCCGTTCTTTTTAATTGGGAGATTAAGATGAGTTATATCGTTGCGGTTACAAGCAATATTAACGGTGGTATACCGTACAATTTAAAAGACCAATGGACCTATCATGAAGACTTTGATTCTGCCAAAGCGCAGTATGAAAGTATGTTAGGGGAGCAAGATACCTATACAGTGTCTCTGACAATGGTCTTGGAATCGTCTGATTATCCAACGCATGAGGGCTTAAAAAATGTTGCCTATTGAAACGATTGAAGCGGGCCGTCGTGACGGATTTGATCTTAGGTTCGAGTTCTATCCGGAGGATATGCACCCTGCCGATTCTTTTGACGACACGGTATGTGATTTAAAAGAGATCATGTACAAGATTGAAACGGGCCAATGGGAGTGGTTTGTGGTGAAGTGTGTTGCGTCGATCAATGGCGTGGACCTTGGTGACGATTGGCTTGGCGGTTGCCTGTACGATTCGTATGAGCAATTTGTCGATGAGAATGGATACAGTGAAGACATGATCGATCAGGCTTTGGAAGAAGCGCGTCAAAATACTAGTGCAATAGTTCAAAAAGCTTTAGCCGGTTGACAACGTATATAAATATATGCGACAAAGAAGCCCTGCAATTACGCAGGGTTTTTTTTGTTGGGAGACAACTATGACTACATTAAATGAAGCGCGGGAAGTTTTTGACCGCAATGAAAAAGCACTAATGTGCGAATCTGTTATCGATCTGTTAAGAGCCCGTCAGCGTATGGGCGTTCTGGAATCTGAAGCAGATTTCTTGGCCGGTGCGATGGCCGTTATCAATTATGTGTTTCCACATCAAGAGGGATCGGACAAATTGTCTGACGATATCCCAGTGGCGTGGATCATGTTTCCTATGGCAGGCCGTTCGATCTTAGATGCATATAAAGATTCGGAGACACACTAATGATTCGTATTCAATACTCAATTACCGACTTACTGGCGGTTATGGAATTTTCTGGTAAGAACGACGTTCGTTATTACTTGAATGGTGTTCACCTTACAGTGGGCGCGGATTTCAATAGTGGACGCATGGCGGGTGTCATCGAAGCGACGAATGGGCACCACATGGTTTCAACCGCTCTGGATTCGGAAGATATTTTTGTGGGTGAATCGGAAGAGAGCCGGTTGCGTGACGTGATCTTGGACATTGATTGTTTGAAGCGCCACGTTCGCAAACCCCGTGCTAAAGATCGGGACGATTGTGAGATTATTTTGACCCGTGATACGTCGGGAGTTGACGTGGCTCACTATGTGGATTCAAACGATCCTTCGATCATGTATCCGATACAGATCGTAGCGGGCAAGTTTCCTAATACCAGTCGCGTATGGCGTGTAGCGTTCAATGAAGAGCTAGATACAAATGTTTCCGTTCAGGGTGACTACCTTTCGGTTGTCGCAAAAGCTTGCAAACTGTTTCGAGATCGGACGGATTATCACGCAAACTTAGCGCCGATGATTCAAGGCAAAAAATCAGGACACACATTGGTTCAGGTTGAAGGCCGGTCCGACGTGGTAATGATCGTGATGAGTTGCAGGGTGAACTGGGACAATGTTCACAAGACGATGCCCTATTGGTTGGAGCGCGACTTGATGGACGAAACGGATCATTCTGATACAGGCACTTGATCCTATCGCATACCTATGCGATTCTTTGAGCCGGTCCTAAGTGACCGGCTTTTTTGTTTAACAGTTGGGAGACTGAACTATGTGTGAAAACACCGTGACTAAATATGTGCCCCGTGGGTACGACTACCGTCCAGTTGAATACCGTTGTGGTTCGACTGGGATCAATGGTGAACCAGTGTGGTGCGAGAAATGCGAGGGATCGGATCGGGTCCGTCAGATTGAAGCGAACAGTGAAGCCGACAATGCTTGGCTCCGTTCTGCAAACTGGGGGGAAATGTAATGGGTAGAAACAAGATTGTTTACCGCAACGATGCGGGTGAGATCCTTGGTTGGGATTATGAGTGCGACGCCAGTGAACTGGCTGAGTGGGATTATTTGGATCAGCGTGATTCGATTTTTGAATACGACGATGAACCGTATGACGAAGAGGGGGAATCGTAATGGGGGACTTCACTTTGAACGAGAAAACTTTGCAGTATGTTCACCCTACCGGTTGGACCTACCACGCCGTCGCAATGGACCTTGGGTCCAGTTGGGCGCGGGCGCTTGATCCGATGACTGCAATTCGTAATGCGGGCGGATGGTCAAAGCCGGTTGCGGTTGCGTGCGCTTATGGAAAGTTTGGCGATCTTGAATCGACCCAGTGGGGCAACTTCACTTGGGACCAATGGGAGCCGATCCCCGTGGGTTTGTTTTTGGTCACCCCGCGATCAATCAAACCAATGCCTGCGAAGACAAAACAGTTTGGCGATCATCAGGACTGCGATCAGTGGATAGCCGAATTTTTTGATGCGATTAACCGATGGAAAGATGATTTCGATATACCGGACAAAACTTGGCAACGGGTGCCAAGTAATCCGAAAGCTTGCAACGAATAAGCGACTTATCGCATAATTGAGACCGGCCCCAGTGGCCGGTTTTTTATTATCTAAGTTGGGAGACTTAAACCATGAATACAGCAGAAGACATGACTAACGCGATCGCAACCGCTCGCGCTTGCTTGGCCCGCATTGTCGAGTTGAGAAAAGACGCGATCGAAGCCGAAGACAACGACAGTTGGGACGGTTGGGAAAAGGCCCAAGAATACGCGCAAGAAATGGCGTACGACGTAAAGGTCCGGACCGGTTGGTTCAATCCGTGGGACGGGGTAACCCTGCCGGATGATTTGGCCGAAGGATATATAACCGTTGCCGGCGGCGGTCCCGCCGCTCGCGTTTGGTTTGAACTGGACGGATACGGGGAAGCGGGACAGGTTAAGTTGCAATGTCAGGACTGGTTCACCCCTTGGACCGATGTTGTGACCAGTGCGGACGAGTGGGACGCCATGGAGTGGTTTGTTAATTGTTTCAACTTTCGGGAGCTGTACTGATGCGCGACTTCACCCGTAACGAATTAATCCTTTTAGAAGACTACGCACGTTGGGCCGGTCCAACGTGGCGCGGGCGGCTCATTCGTGACTGGCAACGTGCCGGCTCCAATTACTGGGGCGAGTGGGCGCCATTCCAGAAAATGAGAAACGAAGTCGGGCCGTCGCGTTTAATGGCTTTCGATTTCCAGTTGCAAGACTGAATCTAGTTGTCGCATACTTGAGCCCGCCCTAGTGCGGGCTTTTTTATATCTAACAGTTGGGAGACTGAAACAATGAAACCAGTGATTGATGATCTAAGAAGCCGCGGCTTCGTCGAAACTCGCGCCATGTCTTTGACTCGTGCACTCGATCAACTACACCACTCCGTGTGTCACATGGACACAGAGCAACTTGCTCTGCTCAAACGGGAACTTCCGGAAGCCTTTGCGCTCTGCCAGTATTACGGAAAGAAAATCCCAATGCTTAACGCTTTAGACGATTAACCCCGCCTTTCAGCGTTGATGAGCCCGCCATCGTGCGGGCTTTTTTACGCCCCCAATACATGGCGAGCCGTGGCCCGCGCACCCAGAGCCGAAAGTTACCGGCAAAACAACCGAGAGCAGCCGAACGTGCAAAAAGGTCGGGGCGCTGCCGAAAGCGATCCGGCAACAATTAACCAGAAACCGCGAGTCGTGATCCGTGGACCGCCCGCAGTTACTAAGAAACGCGGCAAAAGTGCCAGGGGACATTACCCAGCGCATCCGGTCCGCTATCCCCTGGCACTTATCCGCGGTCCGTGGTCCGTGGTGCAGGAAAAACGGCACGGGGCCCGTGGCGATCGGGTCAGCGAAATCGAGGCGCGGCGCGGGGTCCAGAGCGATCGAGCGGCGGCCCGCAGGTCGAGCTAGACGGGTGTAAAGTCCATGTTTCTGACAAATATTTGGCAAATTGAGACTTATCTATGCGATAAATCCCATAAAAAACGCAAAAGGGACCCGTGGGACCCCCAAAACGTGACTAAATTTTTAAAAACAGTCACAAAATAAATAAATTTACGTGACCAATAAACGTTTTTTGGTCATAAAAATAACAAAAAATTAAATATATCCAGAAATATTGTTTGGTTTGCAGAAATACTGATAAAGTCACATACGAAATTAACCTCTGGGACCCCGAAAGGATGCTGAATACCGAAGAAGCAGAAGCGCAAAAACTGCGTCTCGAACTGCGTCTCGCTCAAATCGAGAAAAATGAGCAGTGCCAAGAAAGTTTTTTGACCTTTGTTAAGCGAATGTGGCCGAGTTTCATCGCCGGAGAGCACCATCGGATCATTGCAGACAAGCTTGAACGCATCGCGAGCGGTGAACTAAAGCGCCTAATCGTGAATATGCCCCCTCGACACACTAAATCTGAGTTCGCATCCTTCCTGTTCCCGGCGTGGATGATGGGCCGTCGTCCGGACATGCAGATCATTCAGGCGACACACACGACCGAACTCGCTGTGAACTTTGGTCGGAAGGTAAAAAACCTTCTGGATGGCGATGATTACAAAGAAGTCTTCCCTGAAACGGAGCTTGCTGCGGATGCCAAGGCTTCTGGCCGGTGGTCCACGAGCCGTGGAGGGATGTACTACGCTGTGGGTGTTGGCTCGAACCTCGCGGGTCGCGGTGGTGACCTTGTGATTATTGATGATCCGCACTCGGAGCAGACGGCGATGAGCGCGAATGGTTTTGATCAGGCGTATGACTGGTATACCGGGGGTCCTCGACAGCGTTTGCAGCCTGGTGGCGCGATTGTTTTGGTACAGACTCGGTGGTCTGAGAAGGATTTGACGGGTCAGTTGGTCCGTAAGATGGCCAAGGACCCGCTTGCAGATCAGTGGGAAATCGTTGAATTACCTGCAATTTTTCATGAAAACACCGAGGAGGAGAAGTCTTGCTGGCCTGAGTTTTGGTCTTTAGATGATTTGAAGGCGGTGAAGGCGTCGGTTCCCCCGAGTAAGTGGAACGCGCAGTACCAGCAGAATCCGACGGGCGATGAGAACTCTATTTTGAAGCGCGAGTGGTGGCGCAAGTGGGAGAGTGAGAATGTTCCTAAGTTGGAGTATGTCATTCAGTCTTTGGATACGGCGTTTTCAAAGCGGGAGACGGCTGACTTTAGTGCGATCACGACCTGGGGTGTGTTTTACCCGGACGAGGGGGAGACTCCGAATTTAATTTTGCTGGATTCCAAGAAGGGGCGCTGGGATTTTCCTGAGTTAAAACAGGTCGCTTTGGAGGAATATAAGTTCTGGGAGCCTGAAACGGTGATTATTGAGGCGAAGGCGTCTGGGATGCCCTTGACCCACGAACTACGGAACATGGGTATTCCTGTTGTTAACTTCACACCGAGCAGGGGTAATGATAAGCTTTCCCGTGTCCATGCCATCTCCCCGTTATTTGAGTCTGGTATGGTCTGGGCTCCTGACGAAATGTTCGCAGATGAGCTGATTGAGGAGTGTGCTGCGTTCCCGAACGGGGAGCATGACGATTTGGTAGACAGCACGACTCAGGCGCTGATGCGCTATAGGCAGGGTAATTTTGTACAGTTGCCCTCTGACGATTGGGAGGAGTCGGGTCCTTCCGACAGAATTACACCGTTTTACGGATGAAGAGATAGCGTATGGCAGAATTTTCAGATCGCGACGTATTAACCCGGATCAATCAGATTCAAGCGGCAGGCGGCGGCGATAACCCCACCACGCGTGCTCAAATTGCTCAAGAGGCCATTGATGCTGGCGTAGATGCGGCGCAGATTTCACGGGCTTTAAGTCTCTCGGCGGCAGATCGAGGGGTAGAAAGCGGCTTTACTTCTGGCGGCACCCGAGTAGCAAACATTGCCTCTGGCATTGGATACGATTTAGGCGCCACCTCTCCTTTAGTTGATTTAAGCACGATTGGTAGCGCGGAAGCGGCACGCCAGGGCTTGTATGCGGGCGATTTCGGTGCTCCTGGCTTCGATCAAATCATGCAGGGCTTGTACGCTTCAGACCCGGCAGACACGACTGTTTTAGATACGTTGCAATCCGGATCGCTTGTTAACGAACCTGCGAGCAGCCCGCTGTCAATCGGTAACCGCGTGACACGGACCACGGACCCTTTATACACGGCACCTACCTCCGGTTTTCAGTACGACACACCGACAGAGTTGGTAAATCCGGAGACGGGTGAGTTTGTATCAACCGGGGAGCTTATGGCGCAAAACGTGGCCCAGGGGCCCCTGACGCAATCGATGGAGCAGGTGATTACGCCATCGGCGGTCGAGGGCGAGGCGCCGGCAATTTCGTATGACTATGTTCCGTTTGACCCAACCACGGCGAACCCAATCGTTACCGCGTTACCAGAAGTAAAAGCTTCGGATTTCTTGTTCTCTGGGTTGATGCGCCAGCCTGAATTAGGTGCGGTCAATAATCAGTTTGCGCAAGACGTGCCGTCTATGATGGCGGGCTCGATTTTAGATCCTTTGGTGTATGGCGATTTAAACGGTGACGGCGTAGTGGATGCTCAGGATGCGGCGTTGTATCAATCTCAACAGGGCAGCACGGGGGGTACGGCGATGTTTAATCGAGGCGGTTATGTGCAGAATTTTTCTGAGGGCGGGCGAGTTAGTCAAGCAGAGTTAACAGAAATTTATAACAATTTACTGCGTCGCGATCCGGATGTTTCCGGCATTGAATACTGGACCGGGATGGATGTTGATCCAAACATTACATACGATCAAACTCCCACAAGTGCTCTTACTAAAGAAGCGGTGGAAGCTGCAATTATGGCAGGCCCCGAATACCAAGCCCTGCAGCGAGGGGACTATCTTACTCGCGATGTGGGCACGGCTTTTGACGCCTTACTAGGTCGAGACCCTACGATAGAGGAAGCAGAGTATTACACCGGGTTTGATTTCGACGCTAATGTGGGCGCTAGTGCAAATCCATTTAGAAACAGGGACATAGATTCAATTATTGCGAACATAAAAGGAACAGAGGAATATTTGAATCAGTTCCCCGACACAACTACCGGTGGTAATACCGGTGGTAATACCGGTGGTAATACCGGTGGTAATACCGGTGGTAATACCGGTGGTAATACTGGTGGTGGAACCATCGGTGGTGGCGCGGTTGATCGAGGCGACGTAAACCTTGTCGCAAACAGCCCGTTTGGAGCGATGATTTCAAACGTGACTAACCAACGGTCTTCGACAGATCCTGTCGTAGAGTCTAATTTAGGAACGGGGCTGACCGGAACTTTAGTAAGTAGCCCAAGTTTCAATGCTCTTCCCTATGAAAGAGGTCCTTTTGATCCAGTTAGTTCAAATCCGATAGTCACGGAGCTTCCAGAAGTAACTTCTTCTGATTTCTTGTATCAAGCGTTGATGAACCAGCCTTATTTGCAAAGCGTCAACAATAATTTTGCTAACTTAGTTCAAAACCTTGATCCAATTATGAGAGCGCAGCAACAAATCGCTTTAGGCGGTATTGGTTCGTTAAATCTAAACAGTGATTTAAATGGCGACGGCGTTGTGGACGCGCAAGATGAAGCCATTGCTAATGCAATTAGAAATCAATATGCAGGGTTGGTGTAACCATGGATTATGAATCAGAAGCATATGGCGTAGGTCCTTCTAATACTGGAAGCAGTGGAAACCGAGACGATGGCGGTAGAAGTTATTCTATTACCGGTGCAGATGGCAATCAGATCGAAGTTGTTGATTATTCAAGAAATTATACCGGACCACGGCTCGCTGACGGTACTCCGGACCCCTATGGTACTGGGCAAGGACTAAACCTCAGTACGGACCGTATTGATTACGGCGACGATCCGAATCAAGTGCTTCGTGATCTTCGGACCATAGAGCGTCGGAAGATGGAAAGCGTTTTTAACAGAATGCTGGGTAGCATGGGTTCGGGGCAAAATTTTAGTGATGAAATAGCGCAATTTCAGCGCCAAATGAATCAAAGCCGTCCTAACACCAACCCCGTATCCAATTTTGCAAATCGTTTACAACAGGCTACGGAAGGCATAGACGTGGGCCGTGGACAGGTACGCGTGGGCAATGTACCGGGCGGTGTGGGCATTGAGTACACCCAGGATTTGTACCCGGGCGACATTGTTAAAGGCATTGGTTCTTTGTTCCGAAGCTTGATGACGCAAGAAGACCAGAATCAATGAATCGAGCGATGATGCCGAAACAGATGTACGCAGAGGGCGGAGTTGCTTCTTTGGCCCGAGACATCTACATGCCGGAAGGCGCTATTGCTAATTTAATGACTACGGACGACAGCATTCGCAGCGATATGGAAGCGTTACGGCAAAGTAACCCAGAAGCGTTTCAGGCGATGATGGATCGAAACACCGAAGCTAATATACAGCGGTTGAATCGCTTGCAGTTTGAGCAAGACGAAATGGTTAAAGGTTCGCCGCTACCCGCGGTAGATCGGTATTTGGCGGATCGGGCTGTGTACTCCACTCAAATTCCACCGGGGTTTGAGGACGTTGAGTATTTAGAAAGAGGCCGTACTACGGCGGGAGTGAATATTTCTTCACGGCCCACGGGACTTACAGAGCGAACTTTTGTGACGGGCAACCCTGCAGACCAGGTTTTGCTTCATGAGGCAGCGCATTCAGAGATACCGAACCAAGGGTCCTTTGATGCGTTTATGGCTGGGGCGGAAGGTCGAGAAGAAGCTGCGGTCACTGGTATGGATTTGTATCGTGCCTTTAAGTCAGACAAACCAGAGGAATTTACCTCTTCTATCAACTATTTAGCTAAACAGGGGGTGAACATGTTTTATCCTCCTGATTTAATGCGGCTGAAGGACAATATTGTAAAAAACATCGTGTTTTTATCGGAAAAGTCCGGAAATCCCATATCTTCTGATAAAGTAGCGGCGTTAGAAAGCGATGTTGAAAGAACAGTTATCGCAGCAGGTAAGAAAGCCTCTCGTTTGCGACGAGAGGCAGTAGGCTACGCAAACGGGGGCGGTGTTCAATCTTTGGCGCCGCAAGCCCGCATGATGTTTAGGAGATAAAAATGTCAGTACCTTCAGACCGTCCGCCGGTCTCTTTGATGGCCCGCAACGTTATTGTTGACGAAGAAGGGATGCCCACGGAAGACCTAGAAATCGAAACGCCGGAGAACATGTTCTCTGATCGAATGGCGATGGCTGGACAAGAGATCCAAATTACCGAGGAAGGTGACGACATTGTTGTGGACCTTGATCCACAGATGGAGATGGAAGGGGACTTCTTCGACAATCTTGCAGAAGACCTGGACATGCGGGATCTGGGGTCGATCAGCTCTGATTTGACTGCGGAATACGACGCGAACAAAGCGTCGAGAGCAGATTGGGAGAACGCGTACTCCGATGGTTTAGAACTGTTAGGTTTTAACTACGAAGAGCGTACACAGCCCTTCCGTGGCGCGACAGGCGTGACACACCCACTGTTAGCCGAGGCTGCCACACAGTTTCAGGCGCAGGCATTTAACGAGCTTTTGCCGGCTTCCGGCCCCGTTAAGACCGTCATTCTTGGCACACCAAACCAAGAAAAGGAGCAGCAGGCCAAGCGCGTTCGTAACTTCATGAACTACTACATCACAAACGTGATGGAAGAGTACACGCCAGAATTTGATCAGATGCTGTTCTATTTACCGTTGGCTGGCTCAACGTTCAAGAAAGTGTACTACGACGAAAACTTGGGTCGTGCGGTTAGCAAATTTGTTCCGGCGGAACACTTGATTGTCCCTTACGAAGCGGGCGATTTAGAGACATGCCCTAACATTACGCAGGTTGTACGCATGCCGTATAACGACTTGCGTAAGCTGCAAGTGTCTGGTTTTTATAGAGATATTCCCGTTTTACCAAGTTCTGACGAGGGCGGCAGCTCGGTTGAAGACGAAATGGCGTTTATTGACGGCGTTCATTCTTCCTCCATTGACTACGACGTTACCTTGCTAGAGTGTCACGTAGACCTCGATCTTCCGGGATACGAGGAAATGGACGAAGAAGGCGAGCCGATTGGGATCAAAGTGCCTTATGTCGTGACTATTGCTTACGACAGCGGGCAAGTTTTGGCTATTCGTCGAAACTACCGCGAAGAAGACCCGCTCAAGAAGAAGATCGCTTACTTTGTTCATTATAAGTTTCTTCCTGGGTTTGGGTTTTATGGTCTTGGACTGATCCATACCATCGGCGGTCTGTCTAGGACGGCCACAGCAGCCCTCAGACAGCTTATTGATGCAGGAACGTTGTCTAACCTACCCGCTGGCTTTAAAGCCCGTGGCCTGCGTATACGAGACGATGACGAGCCGTTGCAACCGGGCGAGTTTCGAGATGTAGATGCCCCGGGCGGCGCGATCCGCGATTCGTTAATGCCGCTGCCTTTCAAGGGCCCGGATCAAACATTGATGTCGCTTCTTGGATTTGTGGTTCAGGCAGGACAACGGTTTGCCACAATTACTGACATGAAGGTCGGGGACGGCAATGATCAGGCCGCGGTAGGTACTACTTTAGCCTTAATCGAGCAGGGCTCTCGCGTAATGAGCGCGATTCATAAGCGTATCCATTACGCAATGAAAACGGAGTTCAAGCTACTGGCTCGCGTAATGGGCGAGTATTTGCCGCAGGAGTATCCGTATGCCATTGCAAATACGGATGCCAAGGTCATGGCGAAAGACTTTGACGATCGAGTAGACATTCTCCCTGTTAGTAACCCTGCCGTATTTAGTCAGGCACAACGAATTGCTAAAGCGCAAGCAGAGCTGACGTTGGCTGCGCAAGCGCCTGAGCTACACAACATGGAAGAAGTGTTCCGTCGGATGTATGACGCGTTAGGCGTAGAAGATGTCGATCAGATCTTGAAGACTAAGCCAAACGAAGAACCGCGTCCGAAAGACCCTGCTTTGGAAAACTTAGAAGCAATGGACGGACTGCCGCTGAAGGCATTCCCGGGACAGGATCATCAAGCGCACATTATGGCGCACTTGATCCAAGGTTCGAGTCCTTTGGTTGCTGCTAATCCGAAGGCGGCGCAGGACTTGCAGAAGCACGTTTTGGAACATGTTCGCACACAATCGATGGAGCAAGCGCAAGCGCAACTCGGACAGCAGGCTATGCAGGCTAATCCGCAGCAATTTGAAGCCGCAGTGGCGCAATTTATTGCTCAGAACATGCAGGCGGTTAAACAGATGAGTCAGCAGATTGCAGGTGGCGGAGAGAACAAGCCTGATCCTGTAGTGGCGCTGAAGCAGAAAGAGCTTCAGATTAAAGAGATGCAAACGCAGGCGGACATTCAGCAAGATCAAGCCGAGCTTGAGTTTGACCGTCAACGAGCGCAACAGAGAGCGGCGGAGTTCCAGCAAAAATTACAGAGCCAAGAACAGCAAACTTTTGCTAGAATTGAGGCTGCTGCAGAACGCGAGCGCATGAAGCAGATGGAAAACCTACGAAGAGGACCCGGACAATGAGCGCAGTAAAGATTATGGGTGGGCCTATTAAGAACCCACCAAAGCCTACCTCCAAAGCGGAGATTAAAGGTCAGGGATCAATTCCATATGACAAGACTGCCGAGGCTCCTATGAAGGCCCCAGGCGGTGTGGCGCGTGGAATGGGAGCAGCAAAGCGTGGTGGTAACTACAAAGGTTGCGGAGACTACTAATGCCACTAAGCCGTGGTAAGTCTCAAAAAACGATTAGCAAGAACATATCTAAGCTTCGCGACGAAGGATATCCGCAAAAACAAGCGGTAGCGATCGCAAAAAATGAAGCTAAAAGATATTCTAGGGGCGGTTTTGTTAAGAAATTCAGTCGTATAGCACGCCCCCAAAAGTTTATGGGCGTCTTCTAATGGAGGATTAGCCGTGATCTTTGAAGCCATAGCCGCGATCAAGATAGCGAATGAGGCTATTGGTGCAATCAAAGAGTTTGCTGGCCACTGCGAGTCTGTGGGTCAAATGGGCAAGGATTTAACTAAACTAGCCGACGCCAAAGAAGAACTTGAGAAAAACGCCAAAGACGGCGACATGGAAGCGTTTTGGGCTTTGGAGGACATTAAGCGTCACGAAGCCGAAGTCAAGAACATGTTCATCTACGCAGGGCGCCCCGGCCTTTGGGACGATTACTGCACATTCATCGCTAACCGTAAAGAAATGAGACGGAAAGCAAAAGAACGTGAACAAGCTAAGAAACTGGCTCGCAGAAAAGCCATACAGAATGGATTTTTGTATGGTGCTGTTGGCATTGCTGTGCTCGGTGTGGTGGGCGGGGCCGTGGCCTTACTACTTTGGCTTATTAGTCTTAAAGGGAAATAACTGATGACTGAAGAAATGCAGAAATACGACCTCAATGGTGACGGTGTTTTGGATACCGAAGAACGCCAGATCATGCTTGAAGACAAGCGCCGCAAGATGCTGGACGACGATGCCCATAGGGACCAACAGCGCAAGATGGTGTGGTACGTGTTAGCGGGGATGCTAACTTACCCATTGTTTGTAATTGCTGCGGATTTGTTAGATCTCGAAAAGTCGCAGGATATTCTGGGCTCCATGGCAACAATTTACTTTCCCAGCACATCGATTATTTTAGGCGCCTTTTTTGGTGCTTCAGCATATCAAGCTAAGAAGGGCGAATAGCTATGCTACAGATGTTATTAGGTCCGGCGATGGAACTTGGCAAAGAGTTCATCAAAGGCAAGGCGGACGAAAAGAAAGCGATTCAACAGCGTAAGATCAACGCCATTCAGAACGATGCTGATTGGGAAAACAAGATGGCGAATGCCACTTCCAATAGTTGGAAGGATGAATTTTGGTCAATTATTCTCGCGCTGCCTATTGCGGCAGTCGCGTATAGTGTTGCAGTAGACGACGTTAGTATCATTGAGCGTGTTAACGAGGGTTTTGCAGCTCTAAATAAGCTGCCTGAATGGTATCAATACCTCCTATTTATTGCGGTTTCAGCAAGTTTTGGCCTGAAATCAGCAGATAAAATCATGTCAATGAAGAAAAAGGGTTAAAGAATCCAGTTAGATCAGACATAATAAGAATGTCTGGGACAACATAGGAAAATACGCGAATGACTACTGATGTAGATATCGCGCAGTTTGTCTTCCAGACGATCACGGGGCGTAAAAGCCAAGTGCTCGACATTTTGGAAGACAACGGCATAAAAAACATGGAGCAGTACGCCACCCTAATGGGTGAACTAAATGCTCTTAACTTTGTAAAACAGGAACTCTCGGGCCTGCTAGAAAAACAGGAGCTATCGGATGACTGATAAGCTAAAAGACATCGAGGATGTCAAAGAAGAAGGCGTTGCAACGTCTTTAGAGGAGATATCTAACGCGGTATCTTCGATGTATAAACCTCGCGAAGAACGGGTTTTTGACCCGGAATCTGTAGACACCTCTCTTTTAGAAAGAATGCCTACTCCTACAGGGTGGCGGATGTTAATCCTCCCATATCGTGGTAAGGGCGTCACAGACGGTGGCATTGTACTTCCCGGAAAGATTTTAGATGACGGGCAGTTACAAACGGTTGTCGGATACGTTCTAAAAGTAGGGCCCTTGGCATACGAAGACAAAGACAAGTTCCCGGAAGGACCTTGGTGTAAACAAGGCGACTGGGTAATTTTTGCTCGATATGCCGGATCTCGATTCCGCATCGATGGCGGGGAAGTACGGATTCTAAACGATGATGAAATCTTGGCCACGATTTCAGATCCTGAAGACATCATTAGCTTGTGAGGTGACCAATGAGCGAAGAAAAGAAAGCGCATGAAGCAGATACTGGCGAATACGAAATAGAATTAGGCGAGCAGGAGAACGAGACTGAAGTAGAGGTCCCCGAATCGGCTGCCCCTGCAGAATCTCCTGTACAGGAAGACACTTCCAGTGATCACGAAGAGTACAACAACTCTGTTCAGAAGCGGATTGATAAGCTGACGAAAAAAATGCGCGAGGCCGAGCGCCGCGAGCAGGCGGCTTTAGAGTATGCGCAAAACGTTCAAAGTGAAGTGCATCAGTTAAAAGGTCGCGTCAAAACATTGGATGAGGGGTACCTTAATCAGTATGGCGAGCGACTAAGTACGCAGCAGCAGTCGGCTGAAGCGGAGCTAAGAAAAGCGGTCGAGTTAGGGGATTCTGATGCGGTAGTTGCTGCACAGAAAAAGCTTACCGAGTTAGCGATCGCAGGCGATCGTTATCGTGGTGCAATGTCTCAGCGTCAAGCTCAAATGCAGCAGGAGCAGGCATACGCACAGCAGGTGCCGCAACAACAGGCCGCCCCGCAACAGCCTAAGCGACCAGATCCAAAAGCCGAGGACTGGGCTGAAAAGAACAATTGGTTTGGGCAAGATGAGGCAATGACCTTTGCCGCTTTTGGAATCCACAAAAAACTTGTTGAACAAGAAGGATTTGACCCGCAGTCCGACGATTACTACAATGAACTAGATAACCGGATTCGCGTAGCGTTTCCACATAGGTTTAACGACGGGACCAGCAGACGCACCGCTCAGACGGTTGCTGGAGTATCCCGCTCATCAAATTCTGGGCGCTCAAGTAAGGTTCGTCTCTCCAGGAGCCAGGTTGCTATAGCCAAAAAACTCGGAGTGCCGCTGGAAGAATACGCAAAATATGTGAAGAAGGAGGCGTAGATGACTGACTCAACGACTAAGGGCGGTCATAGCCGTACCCCTCGCACAAGTGAAACCCGGGAAAAAACGGCGTCTCGTCGTCCTTGGGCACCACCATCCATGTTGGATGCACCCCCTGCACCGGAGGGATTTGTACACCGGTGGATTCGTGCAGAAGCACGCGGATTTGATGACACGAAGAATATCTCAGCACGCTTACGCGAGGGTTGGGAATTAGTTCGACGTGACGAATATCCAGACTTTGAGTCCCCGACAATTGATTCGGGGAAGTATGAGGGTGTGTTTGGAGTCGGAGGACTCATGCTTGCACGCATTCCTGTTGAAACAGCAGCCGAGCGTAATGAATATTATCGCTCACGGTCTCAAGACCAAATGGATGCCGTGGATCAGGACATGATGCGAGAGAACTCACACTCGACTATGAAGATCAGTAACCCTGATCGACAATCGCGTGTAACTTTCGGCGGTACTCGTAAAAGTTAACCGCCCTTTTGAAGAAGGAATGTGACAAATGGCAAATGCAGAAACTGCCTTTGGTTTGCGTCCTGTTGGGCTGAATGGTTCGGCAACTAACTCTACTGGAGTTACCCAATACGAAATTGCGGCGGATAACACCAATGCAATCTATCAATACTCACCAGTGATTCCACTTGCTGGCGGCGTAATTGATATCGTAGGTAACGCTAATGGTGGAACAGTGCCTTTCCTGGGTGTCCTAATGGGCGTGGAATATGTGGACTCTTCTAGCAAGAAGACTGTCTTTAAAAACTACTGGCCCGGGGCCAACAGCGTAAGCGTAGACACGAATTTCCCTGTCAAAGCTTTCGTTGCGGATAACCCAATGCAGATCTTTGTTGTAGCTGCAGACGAATCAGTAACCGATCGCGCCACTGCTTTGGCAGACGTGTTCTCTAACTGTTCTTTAGCAACCGCTACTTCTGGGTCTACTGCTACAGGTCGTTCAACTGCTCAACTGGATATCAGTACAGCAGCGACAACTGCAACTCTCGCTATGCGTATCGTCGGTATTTCTGATGATGTCGCTAATAACGATTACGATGCAGCGGGCGTACATTTCCGTGTACGGTTTAACTTCCACTACAATTCGCCAGCGTCGTCTTCGGACTCGCAGACAACGGCGGATTCAACGGCGATTTAAGGAGATAGGGAATGGCTATTTCTCGCGCTCAATTAGCGAAAGAGCTAGAACCGGGGCTTAACGCCTTGTTCGGCCTGGAGTATGACCGTTACGACAACGAGCATGCGGAAATCTTCGACGAAGAATCTTCGGATCGTGCGTTTGAAGAAGAAGTAATGCTGTCTGGATTCGGTACGGCTCCGACAAAAGGCGAAGGCGCCGCAATCTCGTTTGATGATGCACAGGAAACTTTCACTGCGCGTTATACACACGAAACAATTGCACTCGCGTTTTCAATCACGGAAGAAGCTATCGAAGACAATCTGTATGATCGTCTTGCTTCTCGCTACACTCGTGCATTGGCTCGTTCAATGTCACAGACAAAGCAAATCAAGGCTGCGGCTATCTTGAACAACGCTTTCGACACCAGCTTCCCAGTAGGCGACGGTGCGGCACTTTGTTCCTCAGCGCACCCATCTTTGTCTGGTAACCAGCGTAACCAATTGTCGGTTGCGGCGGATCTCAACGAAACTTCGCTTGAGCAGATGCTGATCGATATTGCTGGCTTGACTGACGAGCGTGGTCTGAAGATTGCTGTACGCGGCACAAAGCTGATTATTCCTAAAGAGCTGCAATTCATTGCAGAGCGGGTAATCAACTCTAATCTGCGTTCTTCAACTGCAGACAACGATTTGAACGCAATGAAGTCTATGGGCATGCTGCCTGACGGAGCGGTTGTAAACCACTTCCTGACTGACCCAGATGCGTTCTTCATCAAGACCGATGCGCCAAACGGCTTTAAGCTGTTCCAGCGCACTGCAATCAAGACTGCAATGGAAGGTGACTTTGACACTGGAAACATGCGGTTCAAGGCCCGTGAGCGTTATAGCTTCGGCGTCTCTGATTGGCGAGCTGTCTTCGGTACACCCGGAGCGGCATAATGTAGCTTTTAAGCTACATGAAAAAGAGGGCGCTAGACGCCCTCTTTTTTTGTCTGTAAGATTGATTTAACTAGGAAATTGGTGCGTCGGACTGACCTAGCAGACGACATGCAGACAGGCGCACTTAACTCGCATGTGAGGACATCGCAATGGCATCAACAACTTTTTCAGGTCCAGTCACCTCTACGGCTGGCTTTATTTCAGGCACTGACTCTCTTGTAAGCGTTACTGCGGACGTTACTTTAACTTCTGCTGCTCACGCGGGTCGTACAATGGTTTTAGACGTAGCTTCTGGGGCAACTGTTACGCTTCCTGCCGCTACAGGCACGGGTAACGTATACAAGTTTTTTGTAAAAACAACTGTAACGTCTAACAACTACATCATTCAGGTTGCAAGTGCGGATGACACAATGGCTGGCGTTGCAATCGTTGCAAACGATTCAGATGCTTCTGCTTCTATCTTTGAAACGGCGGCAACTTCAGACACTATTACGTTAGATGGCTCTACTACCGGCGGTATTTTAGGCGGTCAGATCGAACTTCAAGACGTTACGTCAGGTGTTTTCTCTGTGACTATTCGTCAAGCGGCAACGGGTACAGAAGCGACTCCATTCTCCGCGGCAGTATCGTAAGGATTGACCTATGGGCAACTTGAACAGCAAGGTGCTTAACAACGGCAAAAAGGCGGCTCCTAAAAAAGCCGCCGCTAAAAAGCCTGCGGCACCCAAAAAGAAAGAGGACTGATGAATGTCTGGCTCTGATGTAAAAGCCAAGCGCGTCACCGAAACGGGCTCACTCGGTGTGGGCCCTGCACGGATTCGTCAAATACAGGTTTTATCTACTACAGGAACACCTCGTCTGACTATTACAGACGGCAATGGTGGATCTACTGTATTGGACCTAGATTTTTTGGCATCGGACTCGCACTCAGTAAACATTCCGGCAGAGGGTATTCGAGTAGAAGACATTTATGTTTCTACTTTAGATGCTGTTTCGGCCATGACTGTTTTTTACAACTAGTCGGGGGTTCAAATGGCTAACGTTATTCGATCTATTTCTCAAGTCGGAACTACGGAGCCGTTTGAACTTCAAGTTGCGCGAGGCCAAATTCCGGGTCACAGCGTAAGAAACATCTTTGGTTTCAACGCCGCTATCGGAACTACCCTTACAACTCCGTGGGAATTAGCTAATACTACCGCGCTACCTATACCGGGGTCTGCTTTAACTTTTAGCCTTGTTAGTTCCAGCGCAAGCGACACTAGCGTTAGCATTTTGGTTTCCGGCGTTAACGCCGACTATGTTTTAACTCAGGAAGTAGTGGCTTTAGACGGAACCACCCCCGTAAACACGACAAACACTTATCGTTTTATCAACGATCTAATCACTACATCGGGCAATGCCGTTGGCAACGTTACTGCAAGTAACGGGGGCACTGTTTACGCTCAAATTACAGCGGGACGGGGCAAAAACCAATGCGCGGCGTACATGGTCCCCGCCGGATATTCTTACTATTTAACTCGGATTGATTCGTTTTCTGGAACGGCTACGGGCGCAAGTAAATACGTCAACTTTAGAAACAGGACGACCGGCTCGGACGGGCGCATCTTTAACGTAGCTCAGACAACCTTTGGTTCTCGTATGGATATTGGCCGACAGCTACCGTTTAGGGTAGGCGAAAAAACGTTACTAGAGTTACAGGTTAGTACCAACAGCACTACTGCCGATATCGGCGTCTTTTCTGATGGTTATTTAATTAAAGAAGAGGGACCCGCTTTTGCCTAAAACGACTGCGGTAAAGAGATCCCCGTCGGGTCGCCTCAGTTATCGAGGCGAAACGTTTTCTGGCTATAACAAGCCAAAAAGAACGAGCGGTGGTAGCAAGAAGTTTGCGGTGCTTGCCAAAAAAGGCAATGAAGTAAAGCTTGTACGTTTTGGCGATCCAAACATGACTATTAAAAAGTCAAACCCGGAGCGTCGAAAGAGCTTTAGGGCACGGCATAACTGTGATACGGCAAAAGACAAGTTTAGTGCACGGTATTGGAGCTGTAAGAAATGGTGACAGAAGTAACTGTTAACATGGAAGACGAAGAGTTAAAGACTAAGGATGTTCTCTTTCTTTTGCAGAAGCATGAAAGTGAGTGCAATCTTCGATACAAAGCAATTAACGAAAAGCTTGAGTCGCAAGCCGCCACTTTAGAAAAACTCGATCAAAGAATGTGGTTTATCGGGATTTTAGTGGTTGCGGCACCTTTCGGAATGCTTCTAGTAGAAAGGATGATGCAATGAGCCGAGTCAATCTTGGTGCTGGGACTCCCGGTAAAAAACTGTGCGGCCCTGTTCGTAAGATGAAGAAGGGCGGCGAGGCCAAGAAAAAAGGCAACAAGATTTGTGATGCCGGAATTGCTTGGGCAAAACGCACTTTTGATACGTATCCAAGTGCATACGCTAACATGGCCGCATCTAAGTATTGCAAAGACCCTAATTACGCCAAAAAGGCTAAAGGGAAGAAAAAATAGTGGGTGAGCTTAAAAAGTGGCGAGATCAAGATTGGGTTCGTATCGACAGCTCGGGAAACATTGTCGGTAAGTGCGGCACGTCTAAGGATAAGAAAAATCCTGATCGTTGCCTGCCTCGATCAAAAGCCGAGAGTTTAACCAAAGCCGAGCGAGCGGCTACTGCAAAGAAAAAGAAACGTGAGGGTGCCAAAGGTAAGACAGTGGTATCTAACACAGAAAAAGCTAAAGTTCGCAAAGCGGCAATGGGCGGAGAGATTAAAAAGTATTCCTCTGGCGGAGAGGCCCGGAAAAACCATCGTGGTTGTGGGGCAGTAATGTCAGGCAGGCGTAAAAAAACGCGGTACGCGTAGGAGCTTATAGATGGCTGTTTCAGGCTCTAAAAACTTTGAACTGGATGTAAGTGATTACATTGAAGAGGCGTTTGAGCGTTGTGGCCTGGAGGTTCGGACCGGTTATGACTTAAAAACTGCAAAGCGTTCTTTAAATCTAATGCTCGCGGAATGGGCTAACCGGGGCTTGAATCAGTGGACTATTGAAGAAAGTAGTCAAGCTTTGACCCAAGGAACGGCTTCTTACTCACTTGGAACAGAAACCATTGATATTTTGTCGGCTGTTCTCAGAAGAGGGAACACAGACATTAATATGGAGCGCGTAAGTCGGGATGAGTTTTTAAACATTCCGAACAAAACTACACAGGCTCGACCCACACAGTTTTTCTTAGATCGACAGATTACTCCGACGTTAAAGATCTGGCCTACCCCTGAAAACAGCACGGATGTCGTGGTATTTAATCGGCTGGTTCGTATTGATGATGCAGATACGCAGCAGAATACAATGGACGTACCCTTTAGGTTTTATCCGTGTTTGGCAGCCGGCTTGGCTTATTACATTGCTATCAAGCGAGCGCCTGAGCGCATTCAGATATTAAAAGCGGTGTATGAAGAAGAGATGGACCGTGCCATGACAGAAGACCGAGATCGATCTTCTTTCAACATTGCACCGAGCTTGGATTATTATAGGACTTATTGATGGGTAAGTTTGCGGTTGGTAAGCATGCTTTTGGTATCTCGGACAGATCCGGGTTCCGTTATCCTTTGCATAAAATGCGCAAAGAGTGGAACGGGTTCTTGGTTGGATACGACGAGTGGGAAGCCAAGCAGCCTCAGTTAGAGCCGCGTCGGAACATTACTGATGCTCAAGCTTTGCGAGATCCTCGACCCGATCGTAAAGAGCCTTTAAATGTTTTTGTCGGGGTTCCTTTAATTGAAGACCCCACTCTTCGGTCTCCTGTTGGTTACGCTAACGTGGGAACAGTAACGGTAGAAACGTCATGAGCTTTACATATGCGCAACTAAAACAGGCTATTCAGGACTACACGGAGAACGATGAAACTAGTTTCGTCAACAATCTTCCTGTTTTTATTCGAGCTGCCGAAGAGCGTATATTTAAAAACGTGCAACTTTCCTTGTTCCGGAAAAACGTGTCGGCTTCTATGACAAGTTCCAATCAATACTTGGGTTGCCCTAGCGACTTCTTAGCGCCTTTTTCTTTGTCTTACACCAACTCCGATGGCGAAAAAGACTTTTTGTTGTACAAAGACGTTAACTTTTTGCAGGAATACAGCCCTGACGCTTCTACTACGGGGTCTCCAAAATACTACGCGCAGTTTGACGTAGACAATTTTTTAATCGCTCCGACTCCTGACGACAGCTACGCGGTAGAGCTTCATTATTTTTATCGTCCGGCCAGTCTTACTTCTGTGGCAGATGACGCCACAACATGGTTAAGTAGCAATGCGCCGATGGCGATGCTGTACGGGTCCTTAATTGATGCGTATACATATATGAAGGGTGAGCAAGACTTAATCGCTAACTACAGTCAGCGATTTACAGAATCTGTGGCCAGCTTAAAACAGCTCGGTGAGGCTAAAGAAACCACTGATCAATATCGAGTAGGGATGATATTAAGGGCAAAACAATAATGATAGGCGGAGCAGAAATTGGTTTTATTGGTGTAAGAACCACCAATAACAGAGGCTTTACTTCAGAAGAGTTAGCCGAACAGTGTGCGGATAAGATTATTTCGATCTCCGATACTGCAGATCCTGTTATACAACAACAGGCTAGAGCATTTAGAGGCCGTGTTGCAAAGCTGGTTCAGGTCTATTTAGACCAAGCCGTGCAAAGTGACAGAACCACGGTTTATAATGCACTACAAGAGGCGGGGCAGCCCCAGCTCGCAGAACTCATAAGGAGACTCTAATGGCTTTTACAGGCAACTTCATGTGCACATCGTTCAAGGTTGGACTCTTGAAAGGTGATCACGATTTCACAAACGGAACAGGGCACACTTTTAACATCGCCTTGTATGACAACAACGCATCGTTTACTGCAGCCACGACTGACTACACTGCAACAAACGAAGTGGGTGATTCTGGCTCGTACTCTGCCGGAGGCGGCACGTTGACCAATGTCACGCCAACATCTTCTAGCACGACAGCGTTCGCGGACTTTGCTGACATTACGTTCACGTCTGCAACTATCACTGCACGCGGCGCGTTGATCTACAACACCACCACGGGTGGCGGATCAAGCACCACGGACTCTGTTGCTGTGTTGGACTTCGGTGCCGATAAGACATCGACAGCAGGTGATTTCCAGATCGTATTCCCAACTGCTGACGCTTCTAACGCTATTATTCGTATAGCGTAAGGCGGCATGTTCCGTGGCTGATAACTTAAACGGCTGGGGTCGCGGAACTTGGTCTGAGGGTGTCTGGGACGGTGCTGTCCCAGTCATCATCGACTTTACCAAGAACGGCTGGAACGAAGGCGCTTGGGGCGATGCTACTTGGGGCGGGATTGAGAGAACCGTTCCACAAGCATCTGGCGCTGTGGGATCGGTTACGGTCGAAGCTGAACAAAACGCCGTTATTAATCTCACCGGTCTCGCGGCTACTGCTCAACTTGGTGAAGTCTTCAACGATACAGGTAGCGTCTCCGCAATTGGCGAAGTCGGTTTACCCAACGTCAGAACCAATGTTGTTCTTACTATTACAGGCGTTGAAGCCGCCGGTGAGGTAGGTACTGCGGCTGGCCGCGGCTTTGCACAAGTCTCTGTTACAGGCGTTGAAGCCGCCGGCGAAGTTGGTGACGTATTTACGGCGCTAACCGGCGTTGAAGCCGTTGGTGCAATTGGTGATGTAAATGTCATCGCCGATGCAAACATTACTGCAACAGGCGTCGAGGGAACCGGCGAAGTTGGTGCCGTCACTGTCTCTGCAGATGCTGTCACTGGCGTCACTGGCGTTGAAGCCGCCGGCGAAGTTGACGGTGTTACGGTTACCGCCGCCGCCACTGTCGATGTTACGGGCGTTGCCGCCGAAGGCTTTATAGGTCAGGTGGGTGTTCAAGAAAACCAGCTATTTATCCCTACAGGCGTCGAAGCGACCGGGGGGGCAGGCTCTCTCGAAGTAATTACTTCTGTCAGTGCAACAGTTACCGGGCTATCCGCGACAGGTCGGGTCGGTTCTGTTACAGTAGAAGCCGGAGCAATTCCTGAAATAACCGGCCTTCAAGCTTCAGCAGAGGTTGGAATTGTCACAGTTTGGGGTAGAATTATCCCAGCACAAACACCGGGATGGACAGATGTGTCGCCTGCAGATGCTGATAGTTGGACAGAAATAACGCCCGCTCCTGACACTGATTGGACTGACGCGGCGTAGAGGATATATAGATGGCAAGTACCTATTCTGATCTTAAAATCGAGCTTATTGCGACAGGCGAGCAATCCGGTACCTGGGGCTCGACGACAAACACAAACCTTGGGACCGCTCTTGAAGAAGCGATCACAGGGCGAGCAAACGCTGATTTTTCTTCAGACGCTGATTTAACGTTAGGATACACAGACGCGAATACCACTCAGGTGTTTCGTAATCTGATCCTAAATGTCACAAGCTCTGTGTCTTTGACAGCCACACGAAACTTGGTCGTACCTACGATTAATAAAGTGTACATCGTGGAAAACAACACCACGGGCAGCCAAGACATTGTTGTCAAGACATCTGCTGGGACAGGAATCACAGTTCCAAATGGCTCAACAACGATTGTGTATGCCGACGGCACGAACGTGGTCAGCGGGACCGATCACATTGACTCATTGACTCTTGGTAATGCGTTACCCGTTTCTTCTGGCGGAACCGGGGCAAACACACTCACCGCAAACAACGTGATTGTCGGTAACGGGACATCTGCCGTTCAGTTTGTGGCTCCTGGCACTTCTGGAAACATTTTAACCTCTGACGGGACTACTTGGGCTTCTTCTGCCCCTGCTCCGGGCGGAATTGATTATGTTACCAAGACAGGTAACTACACAACGCAGAACAACGAAGGTGTCTTAGCGGACACTTCCGGCGGAGCATTTACAGTTACTTTGCCCGCGTCGCCAGCTACAGGGGATCAGGTTGTTGTAGCAGATCCAACAGGGGACTGGGGTACAAACAACCTCACCGTTGGCAGAAACGGCGAAACAATCTCCGATGTCGCTGAAGATCTTGTGTGTGACATTGCTAGTGTCAGCGTTCAACTTGTGTATGACGGCACGACTTGGGCGGTTTACGCACAGGTTGGCGGAAACGGCGGCACTGCAGTTACTTTAGATGGCACACAGACGTTAACTAACAAAACTATAAACCTTTCCAGCAATACTTTAGTTTCAACGTCTGCACAGCTCGCTTCTGCTGTAACAGATGAGACGGGCTCGGGATCTCTTGTTTTTGCCGATAGCCCAACGCTTGTTACCCCAGCTCTTGGGACCCCAGCTTCTGGAAACTTGTCTAGTTGCACCGCAGACGGCACCAACGATGTTGGCTATAGAAACATTCCGGCGGTTGGGACAAAAACATCTTCTTACACACTAGCCACTGGTGACGTGGGCAAGTATGTACAAGTCAGCACCGGCGGATCGATCACAATCCCAGACGCTACTTTTGCAGAAGGCGATGTGATTTCTTTGTTCAACAACACGACAGGTGACATTACAGTGACGTGCTCGATCACGACAGCGTATGTTTCAGGTACCGACTCTGACGTGTCTTCTGTGACGCTAGCAACACGCGGTGTTGCCACCATTTTGTTTATTAGTGGAACTGTAGCAGTTATTTCTGGGAACGTGAGCTAATGTCAGGGATTCATCTTGCCCTTTTAGGTTCGTCTTTTGGTGTTCCTGTAGAGGTTCAATACCTTGTCATCGCTGGTGGCGGCGGTGCAGGTTCTATGAATGGCGGGGGATGTTCTGGTGGCGGCGGTGCAGGCGGTTATCGCAGTTCTGTGCAGGGCGAGTCGTCTGGTGGCGGTTCATCTGCGGAATCAATATTTGAACCTACTTTGGGTACAACATACACCGTAACCGTAGGTGCCGGAGGAGCGGGGGGTGCATTAGTACCAGATCCCGGCGAAAACGGCGATCAAGGAAGCGATTCAAGTTTTGCCACTATAACATCTACAGGGGGCGGCTACGGAAGCAGTTTTTTTGCAATCACAGGTAGCGGTGGCGATGGAGGATCTGGTGGTGGAACTGGAGGCCGTAACGATGGAGCGGGCGGTTCAGGTACTGCTGGACAGGGCTTTGCAGGGGGACGATCTTCCCCCTCAGGAGTTTCAACAGAAGACGGTGCCGGAGGCGGAGGCGGTGCGGGTGCGGCCGGAGTAGATGGCACATCGTCTAGCGGTGGCGATGGTGGTGATGGGGTTCAATCCTCAATTGACGGTACACCAACGTATAGAGCAGGTGGTGGCGGTGGTGCAGGTGAAACCCCCGATGATGGCCACGGAAGCGGCGGGCTAGGTGGTGGCGGAGATGCTCCAAATGGGGACAACGCAACTGCAAATACCGGCGGTGGCGGTGGCGGTGTTGATAATACTGACGGAGCTGGAGGAAATGGCGGCTCAGGTGTAGTTATTCTCCGCACACGATTAACAGCCTCCGCAACCACAGGATCACCAACAACTACCACTGACGGCTCATATAACATTTACACATTCACAGGCTCTGGAAGCATTACTTTTTAAGGGGTGACAATGGCACACTTTGCTGAAATAGATGCAAATAACGTAGTCCAGAGAGTAGTGGTCGTGCATAACAACGAGTTGCTTGACGAAAATAGTAACGAAGTTGAGCAAAAAGGAATCGACTTTTGCGTGTCCTTGTTCGGCGGCACTTGGGTGCAGACTAGTTATAACGGCAACATTCGTAAAAATTTTGCAGGCAAAGGATTTACGTATGACTCCGGTCGCGATGCGTTTATTTCACCAAAGCCTTATGACTCTTGGGTATTAAACGAAGAGACCTGTCGCTGGGAAGCACCAGTCGCCTATCCTGATGACGGCAACATGTATACTTGGAACGAAGAAACCACTTCCTGGGAGGAGGTTGAATAATGACCACATTATCAGCGATTATCACACCGACAAACGTTGTTACAACGGATGGTACAGCGACGTTGACAAACAAAACCCTGACAGCGCCGGTGATCACCAGCGTTGACATCAACTCGGGGGCGATTGACGGTACAGCGATTGGCGCGAACTCTACGTCAACGGCGGTGTTTTCTTCACTAGAAACTGAAGGCGCATTCACTGAAGACGCGGACTCTGTTACATCTTCCGGTGGGGCGGCGACACTTGATCTGAGTGCGGCAACGAACTTTACTCACAC
>Ga0209953_1000101_pt1 | contig 34094 bp, 46 predicted proteins | sample SalPonred_H2O_MG_FD_185713 | JGI IMG/M metagenome (GOLD analysis project Ga0209953, IMG submission 185713) | Salt pond water microbial communities from South San Francisco under conditions of wetland restoration - Salt Pond MetaG... | ecosystem: Environmental > Aquatic > Non-marine Saline and...
TCAGCTTCTTTTTTAATCTTCCTTGCTTCAGATTCAGCTTCTTTTTTAATCTTCCTTGCTTCAGATTCAGCTTCTTTTTTAATCTTCCTTGCTTCAGATTCAGTTTCTTTTTTAACAATAGCCTGTAGCTTTATCGACTCTCTTTGTTGTATTGCTTCATCTGACCATATTCTGCCTACAAGTGAAAATCTAGTTCCGCGACTATCAGTTAATTCTTCTTGATATAATACCGTTGCATGATCTGGAAGTTGTTTTTTAAAATCCTTTATAGTTTCAACACAATTAGTATGGCCTTCGATACCGTACATATTGTTAGACTGGAATGCAAAGTATGCATCATCCCTCACTTTGGACCAATTAGGCCAATCTTTCATTGGAGGCATATGCTCGCACGAAGTATTTATAAACAATTTAGCTGTGCTATAAACTTTCCGAAAATTAGTGAATACGTCTCCTCGGACTAATTTAACTTTGTTGTTATCCTTCCAAAATTTATTTTTTGCAAGATGTATCACTTGCTCATCTAAATCGACACCTAAAATGCTTTTGGCTCTATCTGATAATTTGGGTATAAGGATACTGCCATACCAACATCCGAATATAACTACTTCAGAGTTAAAATCCAAACAATCGGATTTATCTATCATATCGATTAACATTGTTTTGGCAGCAAACTGATTCCTGCCAAAGGAGTCTTTAATATCGGATGACAAATCTGGATTATCTCGCATAGTAGATAGAATACTTCGCAAGAAATTTAAATCTGTATAATTATTATTTTGTAAAGAAAAAACATTTTCTAAGAATTCTAAATCTTCGGTATCAATCATTTTGTTATTATATAATCCTTTATTACTAACAAATCTAACCCACAATTTTTAAAAGTGTTAACCGCGTCCTGCGGTGTTTCTACAATAGGCTCTTGGCAATTAAAGCTAGTATTAAGCAGCATAGGAACCCCTGTAAGCGTATAGAAAGTATTTATTAAATCATAATAACGAGGGTTAAAGTCACGCTGTACGGTTTGTATACGTGCTGTGCCGTCTACATGTGTAACACCTGGAATAACATCGCTAGTAACAGGCATAATACGGCTCATATATGGACTAGTCTGATTAGTATCAAAATAATCTTTGTAATATTCCTCTAGTACACTTGGCGCAAACGGTCTAAAATCTTCGCGCATCTTAATAGTGCTATTAATAATGTCTTTAATATCAGGATTACGCGGGTCTGCAAGAATACTACGATTGCCCAACGCTCTGTTTCCGCTTTCGCTCGAGCCTTGATACCAGCCAACTATCGCACCATCGGCAATAGCAGAAGCGACTTCGACATTGATTTCTTCCATTGACTTTTGTTGATAATTTAGACCTTCAAAAATTGATTCCTCAACAGTGTGATCCTTGCCTGCATAGACAGTGGGTTGATGTTTGTTTTTATTAATAATATAATCAGCATGCATGTACACACCTAGTGCCTGGCCTTCATCGCCCGCTGCTGGCGGCACATGCACACCGTTGTAGTGTTTTGTAAATTCTTCGTTTAAATAACCGTTATACGCAACACCTCCTGCAATACACAAATTGTCAGAAGTTTTTAAAGGTAGTACATGTTTCATTACTAAATCTACAGTTGCTTTTTGTAGTGTAAATGCTACATCTTCCTTGCTTACTACTTTTAGAATTTTTTTAGCAAAATCAGGAAGTTTATGATTGGGATTGAGTAAATATGATTGTATCATAGCATCGACACGATAATTATACTTTCCGAATCCTGCCAAGCCCATTACTTTGCCTGCTCCTAGATAGCCAAATCCTAAATCTTGTGCGAGTCGATTCCATAGTCCACCAATTGACAATTTGTGTGATAGGTCTTTGATTTTTCCTTTTTTATCGACAAAGATGCAATTAAACTTCCAGCCACGACCGTCAATTGCTAGTACATCAGACTCTTCGAAGTCAGAGGATAACAGTGCATATGCTGCATGACTTTGATGGTGATCAATGTAGTAGTAGTCTTTTGTTTGACGATAGTCCCACAAGTTTTTAGGATAAAAACCTAAAAATTCTCTCCCAGGAATAATTTCTTCTAATTGACTGGTAACAAACTCCTGACCTAAATTAGAAACAGTAAATGCAAATACTTCGTCATCGTCTCTATTCTTAAATTTAGGTTTAATGAACTCTATGAAAAAATCTTGGCTTGTAGTAGGGTCATGAGAGTTTCTAGGATTAAGATTATGTTTTCGTCTAGTGTATCGTTCAGCTAAATTATGAAACTCACCGTCGTATGTATTATGATCATGAATATTCATTGTTGCAGCAAATATCTTCATTCAAGATTCTCCAGTGCAATTTTTTCTAATATTTCTAATTTACGTGCAGCAGGTCTATCTGGAATGATATCCATGCATGCTTCACAATAGTTTTCGTACTGAAATAAGTCATAGTTCATCATTTTTTCGATATTTTCTACTGTAACATCAAATGTTCTAGAACCTTTAATTACTTTTCTACTACAATGTCTAATTTTTCGCATTTCAAAATCAAATACAGGCACTTGTGGAAATTTAGCACATACTCGTCTGTCAATTTCAGGTGCTTGCACAGGTTTATGATCTGAAAAGAAGTCTGGCGAGCGAGAATTGTATTCTTTAAACTCAGTGTTCTTGTGTTTCAAATAACCTATATCGTGTGTTTCTTTATACTTAAAGAAGTTAGGAGTTTCGATAATAAGATTGTAATTGTTTAGATCATTCTCTTCAAAGAAATCATAGTTGCCTAGTTTTTCGATACGATCTTCGTAAAAGTCTAGTACTAGGTGTTCGATGTAGATAATCTCAGGATCTTCTAGTACGTGCGGATAAAATTTGCGAATTAAACTGTTACTAAGAACTTGAATAACTAGATTAGGATGCTTTTTAATTTCTGCAATAACCTCGTCTAGATTCTTAACAAGTCCTGGCTCGCCACCTAGTAAACAAATACGTGTTTTGTACGGTGCTAGCCCTTCGAGAATAGTACGCAAGAAATCCATATCAACATCTAAGTTGCGCATTTCTAATGTCCATGCAGTACAGTAGTGACAGCTTTTATTACATGACTTTGTCATATAAAAGTCAACAGTTCTGTATTCTGAACCTTTTAAATCTTTAAGTGATAGTGCCATTTATAAAAACCTTAACTTGTTTGTTAAAACTAGGAAATTGACAATGTTCATTTTCGTCGCCTGTTCTAAATTTTTCTAGTACATCTTTATTTAATAGTTCGGCATGTAATCGTCTGTCGGATCCGGCATTATCAAATCCAACACCAACCAACAACAGCGTATCTAAATCATCTTGCGGAACACTTTTAGATAAGTCGTAATTTTGCTGTGCTCTTTGAGCAGAGTCGACGGCTTTAATAATTTTTTGATTCATATAATAATTATACTTTATTGATGTAAGAAAGTCAATCTTTAAATGTTTATAGAAATTTTATTACTTCGTTAAACTCTGGCTTTTTGTCATCAGATGGATTGATTACATCTTTTTTATATATATCTCCGTGTCCTACTAACTGAATAATAATCGGCGGATCTGTTATAAAGCTCCATTCATCTTCTGACCATTTTTCTAATTTAAATGGCATACAGCCTATATAAGATACATCTGCTCCTAAAGACAAACATTTACTAGCAAAGTTGGCAGAAAACATACCTGCTTCAAATCTTGCTAAATTGTTGGCAGCGTTATATTTTTCTGTACTTTTTTCGAACATTTGTTCATATACCATACCTCTGCTGATGTTTGTTTGTTGAATAACGTTAGTAGACTTTACGACTCGTTGTGTATATATTAAAATATAATAAGCAGACAGCAAATTTCTAAAATTTGGCTCTTGATCAGTGTCGTCTAGATATTTGTCATACACAGAAAGGCTTTCAAACTTTTCTCCGTTTGCGTCCATTTGCTGTTGTAAGCATTTATCATATAAAGAATTTTTTAAATGACTTTGTTGTGGTCCTAATACATGAACGTTATAATTCATAAAGTTATTTTTTGAAGGAGTGTATCTCCATGCATAATCTAAAGACGAGTTTAATATATATCTACTAACTGGTTTATCTTTAAATTGTAAAACATACTTATATTTTTTCATTAATTTAATCCTTAAATACAACAATATCGTCTATACTAGGTTTGTCCTCTAACAGAACACCGCCTTTTGTTGAATGTATAACTCCATCAACTTCAACTGTTGACGCTAGTGGATCTTCCATATCTGCTTTATAGCCTATTTGCACAACTAATATAGGTGCTTCTGTAATCTGCGGTAATGCATCCCAGTCTAATCCGTTTTTATTGGTATTTTTGCTGTATTCTTGTCTTTGACCCTTCCAACTCCATTCTGGAAAACTTTTAATATAAGATATTGCAAGGTCATTTTCTAAACACAGCCCTGCAAGTACTTTTGTAAACATTCCAACTTCTACACACGCAAGAGCTTTGTTAGAGCTTTCTCTAAACCGTTTTTCGCTTATTTGACCAAATCTAGAAGCTGCGCCTTGTACATCATCGGAAGTTACATAAGGACTATCGCCTTTAAATATTTTAGAATATTCTTTTATAAATGTGTTTGGTTCGCATAACCTTTGTTCAAAAACTAATACCCAACTAGGCATATTATTATCTTGGCCGAGTCGTTTTAGATGTGCTTCACTACGGTCAAAATTATTAACAGACCCTTCTGTATATAAACAGCATATTTGTTCAATTATTCTTTTTTCTTTTATATCATCAGGACCAAATGCGTGTATTTTGAACGGATATAAATTTTGTTTAGACGGCGCAACTTTTTGTGCTTTACTAAGCAAATCGTATATCATTTCTTTACTAGGAGCTCTTTCAGGATCCCACGCTGCTCTAATTTGTCTTCTTTTACTAAATAATTCTTCTATACTCATGATTCTGTCCTATCAAAAAATTCAAAAATAGTTTCAAAAGGAGGGTCAGCATTGTATTTAGGATCATTTGGTATCGTTCCATCTTCTATTAACCTTTCATAATAATATTTTTTACCTTTGCCAAGGGTCATCATCAACACAGGCCTAAACCCCCAATTTCCGCTTACCATCGGAAAAAATTCTACGGGCCACTTTTCCCTGTCATTATGAAAACAGATATTATAAGACACATCCCATCCACGATCTAATGCTGCACCAGTAATTGCCTTTGCAACCATGCCAACATCAATAGCATTAGATTCTCTATTTTTTGTGTTTACAAATTCCCAATCTTCCAATTGCCATTTACTGGCAGTATCTTCAAATGCATGCTTAAAATGCGGGTTCGGAGACGAAGTTCTTGGAGTCACTAAAAATGTCCAAGGAGCACTTTTTATGTGAAATAGACCACGATTGGCTAAATATTCTTCTGAATCAGTAGTAGTCCCATATGCTTCGTAATCGACATCGATTTTTCTACCTTCTGCTATATCATAGAGTAATTTGCTGCGTTCTTTGTCAGGTCCTAAAACCCAAAACTTATAAGCGTATGCCTTTTGCTTTGATGTTGCGAGAGAGTATCCAATACGTAATATTTCCTCTACTTCTTCTTTGGTAGGAATAATTTCTGTATCATAATGCATAACATGCTTTCTTTTTCCTAACGAATCTTCGATCATATATTCTTCCTTACTTCTTCTACAATAGTACTTATCTCTTCATCAGATAACCAAGGGTGGATAGGTAATGATAGCACTGTGTCAGATGCTGTCTTAGAAGCTATACAAACGTCACTGCGCACAGTTGCACCTTCATACATACCGTTAGCACTTAGCGGTGTTTCGTAGTGTATGCTAGCGTTTAATGCGTTTTTAACACGTTTTCTAGTTTCTTTATTTTCAAAACGTATAACATATTTGTGATAGTTGTTGTTTAAACCGTTTGTAACTTTAGGAGTTACAATAGGCAAATCTGCAAACGCCTCATTGTATTGTTGTGCAATCTCTTGACGCTTAGATTGATTGTCTTGCATGCTTTTCATGCGCTGTTCGATAATACGAGCATTAAGCACATACATACGACTGTTGTACCCTAACAAGTCAAACGTCTTGTCTTTCCCGTGTCTACGAATCATCTTAAGGCGCTTTGCAATATCGTCATCATCTGTAAGCACAACGCCGCCGCCGTTGATGCCACTAATAACTTTGTTACTGTTAAAACTGAATACACTACAGTCTCCGATAGTGCCTGCTCTAACACCGTCTAAGCTACTGCCTAGTGCTTGTGCTGCATCTTCGATAAACAGTATGTTATTCTTTTTACAGAATGCTTGTAATGCAGTTGTATCGTCCATAGCACCAAACAAGTGTACATACACTATTGCTTTTACACGGTCGCTACACATACGATGTACACTGGCTAACGCCATTTGATAAGTGTCTAAATCGATATCGCAAAACACAGGAGTCGCGCCCACCATGTCTACACAGCTAGCACTAGAAATCCAACTAAAGTCTGTTACCAGTACTTCGTCCCCTGCCCCAATGCCGTGTGCAAGTAGTGCAAAGTGTAGTGCATCTGTAGCACTAGCAACACTTACACAATGCTTACGTCCTATGCGTTGTGCAAACTTACGTTCAAACTCTTCATTGTTTTCGTAGTTCATTTGACTCATAAACTCGTCAAAGATTTTTAAATATGCTTCTTTGTTTTCTTGGTACTCTCTGTCCCACGCATCATATGCTGTCATTTTTTAATAACTCCATTCTCCGTTTAGGAAGTTTTTGCCATTCTTCTAAGCTCTTAGACTTATATCCCCAGTATTCTTTTTTCACCTTTTCTTGTGTGTGCTTTTTATCTGGACTGGTTAATTTAAAGTCTACATTTTTTCGAAGCAACGGACTGTCTGGATTAAACCCACGATTAGTGTTTACAAGTAATAGACTAAAATCCTCTTCTTTTGCAATTTCAATAGCACGATCAACTTCATGTTCGTTGTATCCAAAAATAATATACTGCCAAACAATTGTATGACCAAGATCTCTGCCTTGTTTCATTCGACCCCATACATCTTGAAATTTCGAGCCTACTCGATATAGTTCACTTTTTTCGTCAATGCCATCAACACCAAAATACCAAGCATTTTCACCTACACCGTAACTATACGCTTCGTCCCACCATGCATCACTTTTACCACTGCCCACTGTAGCAATACGAACTGCCTTTCTTTGACCGTCACACATTTTTAGTAAGTTTAGAAAGTTAGGATGATATATAGGATCAGAAATTTGTCCACAGAATGTTATGCCATAATCGTAGTAGTCAAGGATTTTCTTAAAGTTTTCTGGCTCTAAATCAAAGCTACGTTTAATTTGTTCTTGACTAGATGTTTTTTGTCTAATACATTGTGGACATCTAAAAATACATCTATGAGACGCATCAATGTTAGGTCTACATAGTTTTTGTTTAATTACGTATTCATCAGTAATCCGCGCCATTTGCTTGCTCCCTAACTTCTTTGCGTTCTTCGGCTTTTAATTCGTCTTTGTCAAACCCAACACCGCATTTCTTTTTGCACATGTACGGAGCGCTATTAGGGTCGTGTACTATTGTTTGAAAAAAGTTTTCCCATTGATCAGAAGTAAAGATATCTTCTAATCTGTCATTGTTAGCTAATGCTAATTCTGTATCTTTTAAACCACACGCCTTTATATATCTATGCACTGGCGGATCATCCATCCAACAGCAAGGAAGCATAAATCCGTCAGATGTATATGCAGCACCTTTGTTGTCTCTAGTATCAAATTTTAAACATTTTGGTTCGATTTTCATTTAAGTTCCTCTAGTGCTTCTAGTATGGGTGTAACGTCTGGTTCTTTAATATCACGTTTCCAGTAAACACTGCCCCCATCTATAATTGTTTTGTCCCGCAAGTAAATCACATCCTTGCCATAATACTTGCACTCTTGAAAGATTCTTGGAGCAGGATCAAAGGTTGCTTTGGTATACACATATGTTTCGAACATACCCATGATATCTTCTACAGGTACAAATATATTATTATGTTTTATATTAACATAGTCTGCGTCATATGTCAAGATTCCATGATCAGAAAATTGATCAATAACTTCTTCAACAGTAGCATAATACTTGTCATTTGTTCCAAAGAATAGATACTTAAACTGTGGATTATTTTCTATAGGTTTGTATATACTAAAGTTAATTGTTTTTTCAAAGTGCGCACCTACGCCGTTAGGATAAACTTCTTTATCACATAGATCTATAATTTGCTTCGTCGCGTAAAATTCTACAGCAAGAGGATACTTAGTAGGATGATTTTCGCTGTATACACTAATAACCTTTCCGCCAAAAAGTTTACGCAATGTATCTTGTTGCTTATCTGTGTAATCTTTGAAATCTTGCCAAGACAGTGTCATCATACTACGACCCATAATAAGTGTAACATCATCGACACTAGGAGTATACTGGTCAAATACAACATTCTTAAAATGTATGTATTTGTTTTTGATTACACGTATATAATCTTCCTGTATAAATTTACGATGACAAACAACTACAACTTGTGCATCTATACCTATATCGTTTAATAAAGAACAGTATTCGTAACTATAATAGAATAATCCGTCAACTGGTTTGCTTGTAACTACTATATTAATCATTTAAATTTATTAACTTTGATTGTGTATGACTCTTTATGATATTTATAACATCAAAAGTTAAAATATCAAAATTTTGATTGACAACCTTGATGTATGAATATATAACAATAGTAAGATTTGAAGAACTGTTTGATGTAAAAAACAGGTTGACAATCTTGACAACAGGTACTATACTGAATAGACAAACTATAAACACAGGAAAAAACACATGAAAAAAATTATTCTTGCAGGTGCTATTACTGCATTTAGCACAGCCTCAGTGGCAGCAGAGTCGCTAAATGTAGTTACATACGGTGGCAGTTGGCTAGAAGCACAAGAACGTGCAATGTTCGAACCGTTTACTAAAAATACTGGAGTAGAAGTAAATGTTATTCCAAACAGTCAATACGCTCTTGGCGGATTGCGCACACAAGTAGAAAGCGGCAACATCGAATGGGACGTAATTAACCTCCGTCCAGAAGCAATTTCACAAGCATGCGAAGAAGGATTACTTGAAAACTTTGATATTGACGATGTTCTAGCTCCGGCACCTGACGGAACACCTGCGAGCAAAGATTTCTTTGCAGACTTCTTAGAACCATGCGGTGCACCACAGATTTTGTATAGCATCCAATTTGCTTATAACGAAGAAGCATATCCAAATGGTGGTCCTCAAACTGTAGCTGATGTATTTAATGTAGAAAAATTTCCAGGCAAACGTGGCTTGCAAAAAAGAGCCTACAATAATCTAGAATGGGCTCTAATTGCAGATGGTGTAGATCGTTCAGTTGTTCGAGATGTTTTGGCAACAGAAGAAGGATTGGACCGCGCCTTTGCTCAAATGGATCGAATCAAAGATCACATTGTTTGGTGGGACAAAGCTGCAACTGGCATCCAACAACTAGCAGCAGGCGAAGTTGCAATTGGTGCAAACTATAACGGGCGCTTGTGGACTACTAGTGTAGTTGACGGAAAACCAATTACTGCTATTTGGGACCATCAAATCTACACTGTAACTGACTGGGTTGTAGTCAAAGGTCGTATGACTGACAGTGTAAAAGAGTTTTTGCGTTCAACTACATCTCCCGAAGCATTAGCTGAAATTTCTAAGATTATTTCCTACGGTCCGGCTCGTAAGAGTTCTGTAGCAATAAATGAAGGCAATTGGCAAAATGTTGATACTGGTGTAGATATGACCAGTGCAATGCCAACATATGCAAATAACATGTCAACTGCGTTTGGTAGAGACGGCTCATGGTGGGCAGAACACGGCGAACGTATTAACGAGCGTTGGGAACAATGGTTACTTCAGTAACATACAACAATCATATGGATCTCCGCACCAACAAGTGCGGAGATTACATTGTTAGAATGGGGAAATGCGCACGTACTCCCCATTCTTTTAATCAAGAAGCACTAAATGCCGCTCGTTTGATAAAAGAACAAGCGGGCGAACAAGATATTTGGATATCTTACAGTGGCGGTATTGATAGTGAATTTATTATACATACGTTTTTAGCCGCCGAGATCAAATTTAAAGTTGCTACTGCTGTAATGAAACACCAAGAAAACGCATACGATTTAGAACATAGTAGAAAATTTTGTAAGTTGCTGGGACTACCATTACACGAAGTCGTTATTGATATTAATTCTTTTTTGGCCACGGAGTTAGATCATTATGCAACCGAAACCAAGTGTGTGAGTCCTCAATTTCCAGTGCATATGAAATTATGGGATCAATTAGATGGGTTTATTGTAGCAGGACACGGTGATCCGATATTTAAACGAGTTAATAACATATGGATGTTTAACGTTCAAGAAAAAGAAGATAGCGTGTATAGATATGCAAAGTGGCGCAATCGGAATATGGCTCCAGGTTTTTTTGCATATACACCAGAACTTTTATTAAGTTTTATTCTAGAAAAAGAAGTCAGTAATATGTTTATTACAGGAAAATCTGCAAAAATTAACGACATCATTCAAATAAAACACAATGTATATTCTAAGTATTACAACATTAGTAAAAGAGAAAAGAAAACCGGCTTTGAAGAAATAAACAAATTAGACGATTATTATAGAAACAAGTTATTAACTATGTTTCCAGATAATAATAGAAAATTTTCAAACCCAGTCGAAAATCTAATAGATCAATTATGGCCAAGAATCGATGAAACTGACGAACATTAAAAATTCATACATACTTGACAATGTAAATTTAGAAGTTCCTGAGCATGATCTAGTAACCATACTAGGTCCTAGCGGCAGCGGAAAAACAACACTGTTAAAGGTATTAGCAGGAATAGAAAAATACACATCTGGCACACTGTCGATAGATACTCGAAATATTGGAATGGTATTTCAGCATTATAATCTTTTTCCTAAAATGACAGCAAAAGAAAATGTGGAATTTCCGTTGCGTGTTAAAAAGTTAAGTCTATCTCTTGCATCTGTATATTTAGAGCTAGTAGGAATGGCAGAACATGCAAACAAAATGCCAGAGCAGCTCAGTGGCGGTCAACAGCAACGAGTAGCACTAGCCCGTGCTTTGTGTTACACTCCTGATATTGTATTATTAGACGAACCATTAGGTAGCTTAGATGTACTGTTAAGAAATCAACTACAGCACGATATTCGACGAATACAGCAAGAAACCAAGAGTACTATGTTGTATGTTACACACGATATTGCAGAAGCATTTGTTATTAGTGATAGTATTGCAATAATGCAAGATGGAAAAGTAATTCAACATGATATTCCACGCAATTTATATCACAATCCGTCGACGCCATGGGTAGACAGTTTTATTAAAGGCGGATTGTCGCATTTAGAACAGATTAAGGAAATTGTTAATTGAGATGGTTAACGACTCCTCTTGTAGTAATACTAGTGCTAGGATTTATTCTTCCTGTGGGAATGTTAATTAGTAAAAGTATCTATGATCCTACATTATTAAATTCTTTGCCTCAAACAATTAATCGAATAGATCAGGACAGATACCAAGCCCTTGCTGAAGATCTGTCAAATGAATATAGTAGACCTGCGATTCGTTACGTAAATCATTATTATGTAGGCTCTAGGAGCATGTTTATAAAAGCTAGAAAAAATATAGATACTGCAACAGCACCTTATAAAGAATGGTTTATAGAACAAGACCCTCGCTGGCAAGATCCAAAATTTTGGCAAGTTATATACAATCATTCTAACGGATTTACACTTACAAACTTAAAAAAAAGTTTTACTGGAGTATACTGGAGTGTGCTTGCTAATACACTATTATTAGGAGCATTAATAACATTTACTACACTGATCATAGCATACCCTACTGCTTGGTATTTAACTACAATAAAAAATAAAACACTTTTTACTTTTAGTTTGTTTTGTATATTGCTGCCATTTTTTTCAAGTTATCTCAGTAGACTAGTTGCTTGGCTAGTATTATTACAGTCAAATGGTATTATAAACAATATGACAGAAGAAATTGTAGGATTAAACCTTGATTTGATATATAATACTACAGGTATCTTTATTGGTAGCGTTTATATATTATTACCGTTGAGTATCTTGCCGTTGTATGCTGTGATGAAAGACGTCAGTCCTTATCCTGTTTATGCTGCAAAAACTTGCGGAGCATCTAGAATAACAACATTTATTAAAGTGTATCTTCCTCAAACTATGCCTGGTATATATAATGCTGCATTGTTAACTTTTATGACTGTGATAGGGTTTTATACAACTCCTGCACTTCTTGGAGGGAACAAAGGAAAGTTTGTCACTGAACAGATTGTATATCATATGGAGACTAGCTTAAATTGGGGTCTAGCAAGTGCTCTAACAGCGTCTCTAAGCGCGATTGTACTAATACTATTTGCAGTATATGCGAGGTTAAACCGTGCGTAATCTAGTTGCTATAGTGTTTTACAGCACATTATTTTTTCTTATTGCACCAATGTGTGTAATATTATGGATGAGTTTTAGTGCAGATCAATACTATATTATACAAGATATGACTTACAGTCTGCATTGGTATAATCAAATTTTTGAAGACGATAAATGGGTTAATGCAATTTATAATAGTGTGCAAATAGGTTTATTAAGTACTATTATGGCATTAGTAGTAGGAGTTCCAGCAGCAATTGGTCTTCGAAAAAGTTTTGTAGGCCACGGTATTGTAATGAGCTTAGTGCTTTTGCCTATAATTGTTCCGCCTTTGATTAGTGCAGTTAGTTGGTACTTTGCAGTTAGTAGTCTAGGTTGGTATAACAATTTTGTTAATATGGTATTAGGACATTTCTTATTAGGAGTGCCTTTTGTAGTAATTAGTGTGCTTGCCAGTCTTACACATTGGAAAGATACATACTTTCATGCTAGTAATGTTTGCGGAGCATCTAAACTGCAAACGTTTTATTATGTACAAATGCCTATTATTGCACCGGGTATACTAGTAGGCAGTTTACTATGTTTTATGACTAGCTTTGACGAATTGTTAGTTGCAATGTTTTTAAGTAATTATAACACCCGTACTGTTCCTTTAGAAATGTGGAGTGGGCTTAGAGATAACATATCTCCGACTATTCTTGCAGTTACGGTATTAACTATGATAGTAAGTTTAGCAGTCATGATTATAGTAACGTACCTAACCAGCGATAAATATAAAAAATGACTGATATTGTTTTCTTAACTATACCCAAATTAGAAGTTATAAACCCTTTGATAGGACCTGCTGCTCTCAAGGCAATGGTCGAAAAAGAAGGGTTTTCTGCGTTGTGTTTAGACTATAATCTTAGTATGTGGAAACAATGCAAAAAATACAACCTAGAACACTGTTGGGTAGACAATGACCTTTCTTTTAATGATAAAAAGAAATTTGAACAGTTATGGAAAGACTATTTAGAAAAAATAGTAGACTCTTATATTGATGATCTAATTAAAATAAACGCTCCGTATATAGGCATTACGTTATTATCGCACTGGCAACACAATATGTGCAACAAGTTTATTGAAAAAATAAACGAACGATACGAGTGTAAAATTGTTCTAGGAGGACCAGGTGCATCTTCTGAGTTCAGTCGTCAAAAATTAAAAAACAACGAAATATATGCATACGTTGAAGGCGAAGGCGAGTATGCTTTATTAGAATTATTAAGAGGTAATCCGTTCTATCCAGGCATTAATGGAAGACCGTCCAAACAAATTACTGATTTAAATGCACTTCCTTTTCCTGACTATTCAGATTTTCAATTAAGTGAATACAGTCATAAGTTTAGAGATCCGTATACAGATCCAGAAGGCACAGATCTAATTTATATAACAGGCACTCGAGGATGTATTCGACGCTGCACTTTTTGTGATGTAGGAACAATTTGGCCTAAGTTTACCGGAAAGTCAGGTAAAACAATTGCTGAAGAAATGCGCTATCAATTAACAAGACATCCTGAAGTTAAAAAGTTTTATTTTACTGACAGTCTTATTAATGGAAATCAAGATCAACTTAATGATATGGTTGATACGTTACTAAAAGAAAAAATTAATTGTAAATGGGGAGGACAGTTTATTGTTCGCCCGCCAAATACTCAAACGCCCGAGATGTTCAAACGATTAGCCGATTCTGGTTGTGAACGTATGTTATTGGGTGTCGAAAGCGCAAGTCAAAAAATACTCAATGATATGAAAAAAGGAATGAGAGTTGAAGATATATACTACACTTTAGAACAATGTAGTATTAATAATATCACTGTAGTTCCTATGATGTTAGTTGGATATCCAACAGAAACAGAAAAAGAATTTCAAGAAAATTTAGACTTTTTACACAACATTAAAAAATATAGCGATAACGGGACTATTTTTCAAGTAAGTCTTGGACCTACTTTGCGTGTGTATAACGGAACTCCTCTTGCACATCATTTTGAAGAACAAGGAATAGACTTTTCGGACGAAGGAGGATGGGAATACGGAGACAACACACAGCAAGTAAGAATCGAAAGATGGTTTGCTATGCGTAATACAGCTAGAGATCTTGGAATTAAATTAGCTATAGATTCACCTTTGTTCCTAAAAGAACGATATAAAAAAATTACAGGCAGAGACATTGAATGATTATTAAAGAAATTAATTTTGAAACTATTGTTGAAATTTGGAGAGAAAAACTCTGGCCTAACAGAAAGGAACCTATAAAGCCGACTAACAATATAGCATATTTAGGTGGCCGAAATAGTAAAATAAATGAACAAACTCCTGTATTTTTTGCAGCATATAAAGACAATACTATTGTAGGTGTTAACAGCGGGTTCTCGACATTAGACGGAGGCTTTCGAAGCCGAGGAATATGGGTAACCCCTTCATGTCGTAATGAAAGAATTGGTAACGCACTATTAACTTCGGTTATAGAGTATGCAAAAGTATGTAATAATGATTATGTATGGAGCATGCCTAGACAAAGTGCATTGCCGTGTTATTTAAGTGCAGGATTTATACAAACAAGTAAATTTTTTGACCAAGGAGTAGAGTTTGGTCCTAATTGCTTTGTGAGGTTAGATTTAAATGAACGATAATTTTTGCCCGTTGCCCTTTATTCATTTAAGTACATTGCCTACTGGACAAACTAGATTGTGCTGTAAAGCAGTTAATAATCATGTGCCTAATGGAAACTTAAATGATACTACTGTAGAAGAAGTCTGGAATAGTGATTATTATAAGAGTATAAGAACACAAATGCTAAACGGAGAATATCCTGAAGCATGCACTGTTTGTTATAAAGAAGACGCTGTTGGAAAGAGATCGATGCGAGTAAAGGAAAGCGAAATATGGAATAATAGTGATTCGCTTAAACTTGCATTAGAAAATGAAAAAGATGGCAAACTAGAAACTGATCCTGTATATCTAGATTTGCGAATGGGAAATCTTTGCAATCTTAAATGTAGGACATGTGATTCAGTAAGCAGTAGTCAAATACACAAAGAAACAAAAGAAATTGAAACACTTCCGTTATTCTTTAAACAAAAAGTTAATATAGCAAACGAGTCGGGTCCTTGGTGGGAGAAGTCGACATTTACAAAAAGTTTAGAACGATTGCTACCTACTACTGAACTTATATGGCTTAGTGGCGGAGAACCTACTCTTGTAGAAGAAGGCAACAAACTTATACAAGATTGCATTGACAAAGGATATGCAAGTGATATAATACTTAGACTTGTAGTTAATCTTACTAATGTAACAGATCATTTTGTATACAACTACGAACAATTTAAAGAAGCAAACTTTCACTGTTCTATAGACGCAGCAGGCGAAGCGAACAATTATTTGAGACATCCTAGCAAGTTTGAAACTTTAGAAAACAATCTTAAAAAAATAACACGTAGTAATTCTAATCTAGTATGTTTAATCTGCACAGTTAGCTTAATGAATATTTTTAGATTACCAGAACTTATTGACTGGCTAGATGACTTTAACAAAACTTCTCCTAATCGGGTAAGGTTAAATATTAATCCTTTAAACGAACCATTCTTATTTCATCCTAATATTTTAGATAAAGAAACAAAAGCAAAAATAACTGAAAAATTACTTGCTTATAACACTAATAAAAAGAATACAGTTGAAATACAAAGTTTACTAGATTTAATGAACACTGACAATATACAAGCACCTAAATTTCGAAAAGAATTTAGAAAGTACATAGACACGCTTGATAAAACAAGAAATCAAAAATTTACCGATGTGTTTCCAGAATTAAATAAATTTTATGAGGTTTGCAATGATTGATATTGTTATCTTAACATTGCCAAAAATGGAGATACGTGCGCCATTGATTGGACCAGCGGCATTAAAATCAGTATTGGAAAAAAATGGATTTACTTGTAAATGCATGGATTTTAATATTGACCTATTTTCTAGATTACGCACTGTTGTTCCTGCTTGGTGGGAATTTAACGATTACACGTTTATGGACGACGATTTATTTGCAGAGGCATGGAACACATATATTAAAGATATTGCAGACGAATGGACTGATCAAGTTGCAGAATTAAATCCTAAAGTTATAGGAATTACAGTTCTAAGTTACTGGACTGAACGGATCTGTAATAAAATAATAGACATGCTTAATGAAAAGTGTTCAGAGTCTAGAATTGTATTAGGCGGTCCTGGCACACAGCCTGTATACGGACAGCAAAAGAAAGATGAAGGTTCAGTTAATGCATATATTACTGGAGAAGGCGAAATAAGTTTTCTTGAATATATGAGAGGAAATCAATTGTTTCCCGGCGTCAACGGACTACCTGCTCAACAAATTGACGATATGAATAGCTTACCATTCCCAGATTATTCTGATTACGATCTTTCTAAGTATAGTCATAAATGGACTAACCCTAGAATAGAACCCAAAGGGTGTACTTGGCTTTACATAACAGGCACTAGAGGTTGTATTAAGCGATGCACGTTTTGTAACGTAGGATCTATTTGGCCAAAGTATGTTGGTAAAACAGGTGATACTATTGCCAAAGAACTAAAACACTATGTAGATACAACTGGTATTAAAAATTATTACTTTACTGATAGTTTATTAAATGGCAATATCGAAGCATTAGAAGAAATGTGCGATTCTATTATTGATTACGGCTTAGAGTTGTATATAAAAGGACAATGGATCGCTAGAGGCGAAAAACTAATGCCTCCTGAATTGTGGACTAAAATGCGTAAAGCAGGAATACAAGAAATTATTATTGGTATCGAAAGTGGATCAGAAAAGGTGCGTAACGATATGAAAAAGGGTGTTGCTGAAAAAGATATAGACTACACTTTTTTACAATGTCAAAAACACAGGATAAAGGCAGTTCCTTTGTTAATGATAGGATATCCAACAGAAACAGAAGAAGACTTTTTAGATAATCTTAAATTCTGGGAACGTTATGAAAAATACAATGATGGTACTATACATATGCCTTATCTAGGAACAACTACTCGTATTCTTCCAAATACACCACTAGAGACTAGATACGAAAACGCTGGGTTGTATTACGACAAATTTGGTCACTGGGTACTTAATGACAACAATATGAAAACTCGTGTTGAACGATGGTTTAGAATGAGAGACAAAGCACTTGAACACGGATACAATTTGACTGTTGACGCTCCTGCTGTATTGCTAAGAGAATATCGAGAAATTACTGGTATAGACTTAGCAGAAAAATACGGTGTACTGCGCAAGGGTGAAAAAATTTGGAATGATTGATGAAAGGACACTATGATAAAAACACTTTATAAAGTACCGATTTGGGTTACTGACAATTCGCTTGAAGAGTCTAAGCTATCTGATTTAGAAGTTGCATGCAAGAAATACGCTGAACAAATACCAGATTATCATCATAAATATAATCCAGATACATATAAAATTTCACGCAACACTCAAACAAATCTGCAAGAATTGCCAGAGTTTGACGAAATAAGTAGCTATATATTAGATAATGCTCGTAGTATGATGGCCGAAATGGGATACTCTAAAAATCAAACATCTAAATTAAAACTAGACAATGCATGGTTTTGTATGTATAGACCGGGCGATAGTGTGCAAATGCACATACACAGACCTTCGTTTATTTCTGCTGCATTTTATATAAAAAATGTTACAGACTGTAAATTAAGATTTATACACGATATGTATAAAATGTCTCCTTATCCTGCTGATATAAACAACGAATGGTCTAGAAATAGTGTTGATATGGATTGTCCTCCGAATAGACTAATATTGTTTCCGAGTGACTGTGCTCACGGAACAGATCAAATAAAAGCAGGAAACTTGCCAACTACAGCAGTTGCTAAAATAATGCTGTCTTATAATTTTGTATTGGAGTACTAAATGATTTATATATTTGATTATCCATTTGACCAAGTAGAAATTGAACGTAAATATGATTCTACCAAATTTGAAGTTTATAAAGATCCTAGACGAGATTATACATGGCCAACATGGCAAATTGCAAAAATTGATAAATGGGATTATGCTGACACGCTAATAAATGATTTAGGATTAGCTGAGCTCGAAGTTCGTCCTAGATTTTATTGGTTAGGCCCAAATACTAGATTAAGTCCTCATACAGACAACGGTACAGAATGTTCGATTAATTTTATTATTAACGACGATTACGCACCTATAGTAGTTGATGAAGAAGAATACTTTTACAAGTCGTGCTTATTAAATTGTCAAATTACGCATATGGTACCTTCGTATCCATTAGAAAGAAAGTTATTTAAATTATCAATATTTAATGTAAAATATCAAGATGTGTTAAATATTATAAAGGATAAGGTCGATGTCACTTAACAAAATGATCGAAGAAGCCGCCGAAACGAGCCAACATGCTCAACGGAATTATAACTTAGACAGATGCATACCAGATGCAGATTTACGAACACTCATACATGTTGCTACTAATTCCCCTTCCAAACAAAATGAATCTCACTTTGAATTACACGTGTTTACCGACCAAAACATTATACGAAAAATTTATGATCTTACCAAAAAATTTATGGTTAGAAGTAAAGCAGAAAATAAAGATCTTACTGGTCTGTTCAGCGAGGAAAACGGAAAAACATGGCAAAACGAAGATAGAAGCATAACTAATTCGCAAATTCTTGCAAACGCTCTGTTTGTGTTTACAGACAGTAAAGGCACAGCAGTAAGCGGAACGCATCAACTTGCTCAACGCGATCCTGAGAATAATCCTACAAGAATAAGATTGTATGAAGAACAACGCAACTATTCAATAGGCATATCCGTTGGAGAATTAATACTTGCAGCCACAATGTTAGGATATAAAACAGGAATATGTTCTGCTTTTCTGCCAAAAGAAGTAGGTAAATTAATAAACAGTGAAGATAAAGTAAAATTACTTGTAGGCGTAGGATTTGAAAACGAAAACACTGATAGAAGACTACATGCCGAAACCTTAAATAAAGATCTTCCGCCTTTATTTAGAAACGGAGAGCCAGATACTCCGTGGCAATTTCCTGCACTTCCTAAAAATATAAAGGTTAAGCTCAATGGACAAGATATATAAATTTAACTTTAATTACGATCGTATAGCATTATTAAACGATTTAAAAAATACAAAATTATATGATAATAATAGCTATGATGATCCGTATAATCCTGCATGGTTAAAAGGTTTAGCACTTGATAATTGTAAAGAAGCAAACAGAATAAAAAATAAACTAAAGTACGTAAAGGATGCTGTTTTCTTTGTGCAACCTGCAAATACAGTAATTAACCCGCACACAGACAATCTATGCAAATGCAGTCTAAATATTTTGCTCAATGATGCTGATGCTCCTATTATAATAGAAGGAGAAGAATTTTTTTATAGATGTGCATTGATAAACGTTAACAAATATGAACATGAAGTTCCTGCTTCAAATAAAGATAGGTTGTTGCTACGTTATACTTTTTCAGAACCGTTTGAAATTATTAAACCTTTACTATCTAATCTTTCGTAAACTTCTTCCCACGGGTGTCGCAAACAAAATTTTAAAATTAGTCTAGGATTTGGGTCAGCTTTAATGCCGTGACTAACTCCGCCTACATCTATTAACGCACAATCGTATGGGTAAAGTGTATCTTCCATTCTGATTGACGGAACTGTGTCTAGTAAATTAATATTGATAGCAATCATATTATCTGGATCGACATGATTAGGTAATTCGTGATTTGGAAAGTAATAATTAAGTCTAGGATAGTTATCCATTCCGTGTATGTTTAAATCTTTTGCAACTTCGTCAGTATAAGTTAATAGGTGTTTATTCCAGTTTCTTTTGTCGTCGATTAAAATTCTCCACCAATACAGGTCTCTCCTGTATTCACTTACGCATGTATGATGCCACGAACCGTGGTCAATATTATTCCAAAATACGTCTTGATATTTCTTTTTGTTTATATTGTAGTCAATATGAATGATTGACATTAGACTCTCCTTATAAGTATATATATCTAAAACAAACAAGGAGAGACAAGTGTCTTGGGGATATCATTTATTAGTAGATGCCAAACAAGGAAATTTAGAAAAAATTAAAAGTAAAAAGCATGTCTCTAACTTTGTTAAAGAACTAATTACTAATATTGAAATGACAGCATATGGCGATTTAATGATTGAAAGATTTGCTACTCATGATCCTAATAAAGCAGGCATTAGCTTTTGTCAAATGATTGAAACATCAAATATCACTGGACATTTTGTAGATTTAAATGGTGATTTTTATATTGACGTTTTTAGCTGTAAGCCTTACAACACACATACCGTAATTGATCTTATAGAAAAATATTTTGAACCAACTGAAATAATTGAAAAAAAAGTACAACGAGGAACACATGACTAATACTGCAATTCATATAGGAGTATTTGACGACAGTCATATTTGGATGCAAGAAGCAAAAAAATTAGGATATCGTATTATTGCTACGCACCCTTTAGATATAAAAGAAAAATATTATTACGATAGAGTAAAAGATCTTATAGACGAGTTTTATATTGTTAGTTATATGGATACTAAAAAGTTAATAGATATAGCAAAACAAAAAAATGTAACATTAAATATTATACATCCTTGCACAAATGATGCTAGTTATGCAATCGGTGTTGTTAATAGTGCATTAGGATTGAAAGGTATTACACAAACTGTTGCTGAAAAAGCAGCAAGTAAAGAAGGATGGCACAACTTTTTAGTTGAAAATAATCTGCCAGGTGCTAAATGGTGCTATCGATACAACGATATTGAAGATCTAGAAAGTCTAGAATATCCTTGTATTGTTAAACCCAACTATGGCGCAGGCAGTCAAGGAATCAAAAAGATTTATAGTGCTCAAGAACTCAAACAGTTTATGGACACAAAGGAATACGACAACGGTTACTATCTAACTAAAAAATATGATTATTATCTTGTGCAAGAATATACCAAAGCAAAATATTTGGTAGGATGCAATAGTGCTGTCAAAGATGGCAAGTTAATTGTGTTTGCACATTATGTTAAAAACTTAAACAGTCTAAGTGAGCAAATGAGACAGCCGTATTTTTATTATGAAGATGGCATTTATCCTACAGATGATCCTGATTATATGAATGATGAAAATCTAAAACTAATGCAGGAATTGGTTGATAAACTAGGAGTTGATAATAGTGCTATACGTTTTGATGTGTTCATGGATGAAAACAAAAAGATTACAAGTTTTGTAGAATTAAATCTTAGACCAGGCAGTAGTCATAGTGCTAGTTGTTTTCACAAAATATTTGGATATAATACCACTAAAGAACTTATTAAGTTGAACACCGACCTTGCTGTTAACTTTTCGCCAGTGCCTACTGCTAGATGGAAATATATGTATACTAAAAATTTTAGATTTAAGCCAGGACGAATTCGCAACATCAAATGGCCAGAACTAGACGAGCATGTTCATCATTTCAGTAGTCAGCTAAAACCTGGTAGTGTTATACCGCCTGTGTGGAACGTTGCAACTGCTGGGTTATGTGGAGAATTATTACTGTTAGGAGAGAATAAACAACAACTCTTGCAAAAACTAGACGAGTTTACAAGAGCTATTGAAATTGAATACTATTAATCGTACAAAGGAATATATTTAGTAGCACCGTTTACTGTAACTTCCAACCAACTATCTACAGTTCCTGTGTCGACTGGCGCATTACCAGTTTCACCTATAGCATTAATATTTGCGATCATAAGTTTTCCGTCAGTGCCGTCAATTAACATTGTACTAGAATCGGAGAATAAACTTCCTGTAACATCTGCTGAGAGTCCACCGGTTATAATTCCAGCTCCGATAATTTCTAATCCAACACTAGGAGAATATGTTCCAAATCCTATACCTGTTTCTGTAATGGCAGTAGTTGCGGATTGTGGGAAAGTAGCTGTTCCTGTAGAATCGTGTGTTATGAAAAATCCTAAATCGCCGCCTACAAGTCTAGCACTTTCTCTTTCACCTTCTGATGCAGAACTCCCAGTGAATGATATTGCTCCATATGATACATCAGTAATATTTTCTGTTCGACGCTGAAACTCCATCTCAACTCTATTAGTTGTGTTAATAAAGACTTTAGTGTTATCGCCAGCAAACTCGCGAGCAAGGATTTGTGAATTAACGCCGTCTACAATTAATGTACTATCATCACTGAACACGCTACCAGTTAAATCGCCATCAAAATTAGCAGTAAATGTATTATTAAATGCTCTGTATACTGATACACTATCTTGACCAACAATTCCGCCACTTATGTCTAAATTAACAAAAAATCCTTCTTCCCATCTTTGATCATATGCACCTATACCTGCATTAATGCCAACAATTGGAATAAGGTTTGAATTTACTCGGTCAACTTCTATAACACCGCCAACTCCTTGCACTGTTGATGGAATGAATGCAGAAGTTGCTGCATCATATGCAAGCACCTGACCGTCTACTATTCCAACAGTACTAACATCAGAAAGGTCGCCTAATGGCAATTCAGCTGCTATCCAATAATCTGTTATACTGTCGTATATAAGTACATCACCGTCTTGCGGCAATGCAGCTTCAACATCAGTAAGTCCACTTAAAGTATCTGCTACTTCTCCTGTAACTCTTATACCACCTAGAGTAGTACCGTCCCCGATAAATAATTCTTTTGTGTCGGTTGCATATACAAGTTCACCTTCTACTGGTGTAATTAGTTGACGTTCTGTATCTGTCCCGCGTCTTAGACGTAAAGCCATTCTGATAACTCCTGGAATATCTTATTACTAGTATTTATCTATTTAATTATAATCCAGAAGTTATTTTTGTTTCTTCATAAAAGACTGCACTCGTTTTTTAATGTCCTTGACAACTTTTTGTGTGTTTAGTTTAAAATCCACAGATGTTATGTATTCGTCGTATTCTTCAAAGAAAGTTTCTAATACTTCTTCAATAACATCAACTAACTCTACACCTTCTATGTTTAACTTTTCGTCTTCAAGATCTATTTCCCAAGTTTCGCCGTCGTCAAAATATACGATAACCGAATGTACATATTCTAAAGGAACTGCCTTTATTTCGATGTCTTTGAAAATTTCAGGCCATGCATCTATAACCTCTGGAGGTAAACGTTCAGGCACTTTCTTCAGTCTTTGTTTTAGTTTTCTTCTTCGTAGGTGCTAGTGCTTCCGCTTGTTCACGTAAACTTTTTGCTTCTTTGAAGAGAGAATCTGCTTGAGATCTGTATTGAGCAGCTAATTGTTCATCTGTTAATACATCGCCTACTGTTTCTGTAGTTGCAGTAGTTGCGGTATATTCTTGAGCAGTTATTTCTGTGTCTTCTGTTTTTTCAGCGGCGTCTACTCCTGCTAGATCTGCAACAGTTACGCCTCTTTGTGTAGCAATTGCTTCATTGAGCTCGCTTAGAAGAATAGTGGTTTTTGTATTAGGAGTCATTTCAACTTTACTAGTAGGCGCCTTTACCATTTTTCCTGTAGTATGAAATCCTGATAACATATTTCTGCCATCTGGCAATCTAGTACGTGCCATTGCAGTAGCAAGATCTTCTGCTTCTTGACCTGCCGCAGATTCTACTAGTTTCATCAAAGCGTCATGCTCTTCTGCCATCAAGTTTTCTGTAGTAACAACGATGGCATTTTCTGGCTCGTTAGGAACCACTTTGTACGCTACTACTACTTTTCTTCCGTTTCCTACCATACGACCTATGTGTTTTAACATATTATGCTCCTTGAGGTGCTTGGGCTTGTTGCGAGGCAACAGCAGCTAAAAACTGTTCTAATTTAGCATAAGTTTGACCAACAGTCATCATTTCGTTAGGCTTAAATGCGCCACGCTGACTTGCTACATCAATAATATTTTTTAAAGCTTGCAAGTCCTGTACTGTGAGATCTGGACCTTGTGCTTCTGTTTGCTGCGCAGTAGTTTCTGGTGCTTCAGATACTTTGTTTTCTTCGCTCATAATTTAGTCTCCTGTGTAATTATATATGCACTTTATATTTATTTGTATTTCAAATGTGGACAAGCCAACATGAAAAAACTCATATCTTTTGTTTTTTCAAAACCAACTGTGACCACTTTAATAATTTTATTTTCATCATCGAGAATTACATTTTTTCCAATATAATACTTGTTGTTCAAGTGTTTTTCAATCCACTTGTTTAAACTATCTTCCAAGTTGTATTTCAAAGGAATATTAACATACTCAAAGTGAGGAGGCGCAACTTTGGCTCTTCTCACTTCGAATATGTTCAAAGGATTTATCTTGGTATTTTTAATCATCTACTTTCTTCATAGTGTGCCGTTTGGCCAAATGGTGCTTGCAAGTTCTTATCGTGGTGGCTGTGAATAACAAACACTGTATCACAGTAGTCATCCTCGCCCCAGCTATCCCAAGCATAGCCATCTGTGAACATCAAAAACTTCTTAGGCTGAATATCGTTCTCACGCATATACTTCCAATTAGCCATGAAGTCAGTGCCACCGCCGCCCTTAATTTCATATTCCATCAAGTCGCGACCGTCGTCGGCACTAAAGTCGTCTTCGCCATATACTTCTGTGTCAAAGCACCATATTTTAATATTGTAGTCTTTGTATTCATCCATGATGCCTTTGACTTCACCCAAGAAATCTTCTGCCTGCTCATTACCAATACTGCCACTCATATCAAGTGCAATACAGATATCAATAGTTTCGTCGAAATTCATTCCAGGCAGTACTGCACCAGTATGCCATCCTTTACGACTGGGACGAGCAAATGTGTAGTCGCTTTTGATAGTACTCTGAATTTGCTGCCGCAATAGTTCACGCCAGTTCATCTTAGGCTCGGTAAGTTCTTTGATCATACGCTGAACACCTGCAGGAGTGTTACCAGCGCCTGCTGCCTGTGCGGCATTAATAGTTGCTTCTTTGATCTCGTCTTTGATCTTTTTTAATTCTTCTTTAGAATATTTTGCAGGTTTTTTACTAACACTATTACCGTTGCTGTCTTTGCCTTCTTCTCCGTCTTCACCTTCGTCGCTTTCGCTGTCAAGGTGTTCATCCAGCATCTCGCCTTTTTCGTCTAATTCTTTTAACAAGTCGGCAAGTTCTTTGCCTTGTTCTTCTACTTGCTTGAACAACTCTTCGTATACTTCTTCTGACGTCCATCCTTCGTATTTGAAGTCTTGGAAGCAGTCTACAATTTTAGGTGTCTCGCCGATTCGATCACGCACAAGAGTGTTGTTAACAATGTAGTCAGCGGCAATGTTGTACAGCATAGGATTGCGGTCATCTCTACGTCCTAGATGATCAAACACCATGTGCAGAATTTCGTGTGCTACAACAAACTCAATCTCTTTATTGCCCATTGCATTAAAGAACTGAGTGTTGTAATACAAGTTGCGTCCGTCTACAGCCGCAGTAGGCAACCATTCATCTGCTGCCAAAATGCGCAAACGTGTAGCCATATTACCAAAGAAAGGATGACGCAACAGTAGCCCTACTCGTGCAACAATAATGCGATCAAGTACTTCGACACGCATTTTTTCAAGTGCTTCTGGTGTAATATCTGGGTCTGGTTGCCAATTTTTAAGTTTGCTTGCTGTGTCTTTAGCTGCCATGTCGCACCTTTATTGCTAGTTTCTATAGTATAACTATAACAGTATTTACAAAGTTTGTCAACCTAGAAAAGAAAAAGTGGGCTCGTAAGCCCACTTTTGGAACATTATGCAGACTGTGCTGCCTTAATGTATTTGCCATAACGCTCGTGGAATTCGTCAAAGCACTCCACTTCGTCTGGATCAATGGGCAATGCATACTGTGTTAGCGCGAGTTTAATACCCATAACAACCAGCTCAGTATCAAAATTGTCCATTGCAAAGCGCAGGAAGTTGTTGACTTTGTCATCAAACTTCTTGTCGCCGTTGTCGCAGGCTTCTTTTAGTTCGTAGCAAAGAGACACGGTCAAGGAATACATAGCACTGATTTCTTTTGCCTTCATCTCTTTTACTTTGCCTGCAAGAATATCAGTTGGGTTGGGCATACTCGCCGCTACTTTGCGGTGAGCCATAAACTTGACAGCCAAACCTTCACCAACTGAACCTGACACAAGATCAGTAGTAGTATTTTCGTCCAACTCGTCTTCGATAAGTTCGCTTACAAAACTCCAGCTACGTGGTGTTGCAAAGCTACGGCTTGGACTTTTAGGATCAAAATCATACAAGTCTTTCTTACTAAAAGTAAGGAAACCTACTACGTCTGTGTGAATATTGTTGTTAACAGCCCACTGGAACCAATCATCAAAATCCACACGCATTTCCAGGTGTACAAAGCGATTAGCCAACGGAGCAGGCATACGATATGTAACACCTTTGTCTGCTTCACGGTTACCTGCCGCAACAATATAAACGTTGTCTGGCAAGTGATACTGTCCTACCTTGCGGTTAAGAATCAGCTGATATGCTGCCGCTTGTACAGCAGGAGCCGCACTGTTCATTTCGTCAAGAAAAAGAACAATTGCTTCATGTTGTGATGCCATTTCTGCGTCGGGTAGTTCTGCAGGAGCACCCCACACCATTTTGTTGGCATTGCTGTCAAAGTAGGGAATGCCTTTGATGTCAGTGGGTTCCCAAAGACTCAAACGAATGTCGATTACGTGAGCGTTAATAGTGTCCGCAATCTGGTGAACAATATCGGATTTGCCGATACCTGGAGGTCCCCAAAGAAAGATAGGACGCTGTTTTGCAATAGCGTGTTTGATAGAAGCCTTAGCGGCGTTCGGGCTTACAGTACGTGCAGTATCCATAGTGTATTCCTCTTAGTTGGATCAGTGCTTATTTCTAACTATGTAACTATAATAGCATCACTACAGCAGATGTCAACTGTTTTCGTCTTCTTTTTTCTGACGATTTAATGCTTTTGTTAGTCCATACTTGCGTAAATCGCCGGAAAATAACGTTAGTTCTACTGCTTTCTTTTCATTTGTCACAGTTATGCTTCTATTTGTAAGATAGTAGGGACAATCAATAAATTGATCCAAGAATATAATAATCTGTGTGGTTAGTGGCATTTCTTTTGGATAAGGAATATCATATGTTGCCAAACCTATTTGCTGTAGTATGTTCATGCCTTCATCGGTCAACCTTAATCCGCCAGCGCCTTTATTTCTAGTATTTTGCCACCAAAGAGGCATATACTGTTTTACATTTGCTTCAGACGTAGCCTGCCCTAGCTGTTTTAAAAAAATTTTAGTATATGCCTCTTTCCAGTTCATTCGGAAACTTCTTCACCTGTTGTAAGTTTACATACTGTAAAGTCCTTACAATTAAAAAGGTCATTTAATTTTTTAGCAAGATTATGAGCATGTCCAGGATTTGAAAAACTTACCTTTTTATACTTGGGTCCTGGATAGTTTGTTAGTGCATTTGAGCTTTTTAGATTAAAAGGTTTGCCTTTGTAAAATACAGCCCATATTGCTTCAGCTTCTAAAATTTGTTCTGACTTATAGGTTTTATTGTTTATGTGTTCTAATATAACATTTGGCTTAGGCCGACTCATATGCATAATCCTTATTAACTACGCATATATTTATCTTTTTAAAGTTATACTAGCAGTTTACTTCCACCCAGAACCGCCGTCTAATTGAACTTGGATAACTTCTTCAGAGTCACTGGATTTAGAGTCTACCACCAGTTTTTCTAAATCACCATGCAATCTAGACATAACCACGCCCAGTGTGAATGCAAGATTTTTTGCCTGTGTAATGTCCAATCTGACATCTTTTGAACGACTGTTTTCTGCATTTTTTACCTGTTGTATAAACTGTTGTACAGGTGCAGTATTTAACGGATCAACTGCTGGCACGATTTAACTCCTGTTTCATTTCAAAGTCAGTTTTAAATGGACCACGTGTTTCGTAGCGTTCCACAGTGATCAATTTTGGACAAAATGACTTGACCCATCCTTTTTCAAATCTAATAATATAGTAGCCTGCACAATACAGACTCTTAGATTTTTCACTTTTTGTAAACAAAGGCAATTTGCGTTTTACATCATACATGCTATTATACGGAGTGACTCTAGTTGGGTATCCGTGTATTTGAAGATCTTCAGGAACAATCTTAGGAGTAGTAAGCTCGTCTCCCCAAACAATGACTCCGAACTTTTTCTTTATTTGTCGTTCGTTGTCGAAAAAACATGTTTCCGATTTACTCGAAAATATATATCTATCATCGTTCCAAGACAATGTTCCTATACGTTTTTCGTCTTGTTCTACAATCCAAAATTTATCTTTAAGTACAGATTTTGCTTTTAATGTCATTTAGGATACCTCGCTTGTAATGGTTCTGCATAAAATTGTGCCTGATCTGCAATACGTTGCATATCCCATTTAGCACAGAACTTCATAAGACGCATACCAACTTGTGTAATGTCTTTAGGTTCTACTTCTGCAATAGTGTTATTAATTATCTCTCGAATGTCTTCAGGCTGTGCCGTTAAGTCACACAACACTACATTCCGATTGTAATCGTCCAAGACTCTGTGTTCATCACCGTTATGATCAGTCCAACGCTGTAGCATAAGATTATTCCAATTATAACCTTTTGTAGTTTTGTCTTCAAATGCTTCTATTAGTCCTACTTTATTCTTTGTGCCTTTCTTGCGTACACCAGGGTATGCACTGAACACGTTGTCACTTGTATCACCACGCATACACTTTTCAAACAGCATGAACGCAGGATCAGGAGCAGGCTTTGCTTCCTTAGTTTTCTTGTCAATTACAGGAGCACCTTTGTCATCAAAGTATCCTTCGTGTGTAATTGTAGTATTACTAACACCGTTGTACTGCTTTACGTTAGGAGCAATCAACTGTGCAAAGTCGCCATCTGTACTAATAATAATATGTGTATCATTAGGATGTGCTTGCACCCAGCCTGCAATCAAATCATCTGCTTCTAGTTGCGGATGACGCATAACAGTACAGTTAGTTTTTTCTGTAACAAAGTCTTTAAACTCGTCAAAGATTTCCCAAAACAACGTGTCTTCTTCTTGCTGTGTAGGAGTCATTGCATCGCGTGTTTCCTTGCGGTTACGCTTGTATGGTTCGTAATAGTCCTTGCGCCAACTGCGACCTTCAAGACAGAACACAACATGATCTGCATCGAAGTCTTGCCATGCCTTCTTAACACTGTTGAGTGTAATGTGCAATGCCATACCTAGTTTTGTATCAACATCGCCACGCACAACGTGTCGCGCTCTAAAGAATGTATTTGCTGTGTCTACTAGTACATATGTACTCATTGAATTGCCTTTTGTTTGTGTTTGCATCTATAATGTATTATAACAGTTTCTCTTATAAATGTCAACTTACTTCACTTTTGCCTTTGTCGATCGGCACAACATTTATGTATCCTGCGCCTCTATCAGTGTCCATGCCTTCATCAGATAGCATGTTATATACGATATCTCTAAACCATCTATCGACAATTTCTTCTTCTGGATCGTTGTCAACACCATAACCTGCTTGTATTAATTCTTTGATAAAGTATTCATTCCAATCCATTTCGAAGAATCCATTGCGTACATTATCCTCATTGACTTTTACATCCAGCACACTAACCCAAGGCTCCTTGCGGCGTGTGGCATATTCTTTTGGATCTTTCTTTTTAAGAAGTTGCATTTCTTCCTCTGCAATACGTGCTTCTTCTGCTGCCAGTGCTTGTTCTTTAGCAGTAATACCTGTCAAGTCTCTTACTTTTTTATTCCACCATCCCATTATATTTGTTTCCTTATCTTGTCGTATTGTTCTTCGGTAATCTTTCGACCTTGTAGAAGTTCATAGTCTTCTTTACTAAGTCCCCCAGGCATTCCCGAATAGCGATATGTGGAGTCGGGGGCTGAATCGCCATCCTCGTTGCATACAGAGTTCCGCGACTTCTTGAACATTGAGGGTATATTCTTCACTGCGCCCGCCCAACGGCATAAGGTAGACCGGACAGTCAACTCCGGCATCTCTATAAAGCTGAACAGCTCTAGTAACTTCGTCAACATCGTCTTGATCGGCAACCACAAACTTAAAGTAAATGTCACTACCACGTACACCAGCGTATTGGCAAGCAACTTGAGGCTTAATAGCATCTTCCCAAGATTCTCCGCTAACGGAGAGCTTCGGTGAGCATGAAAATGTAACTGTGAAGCGTTCTTGAGTGTTGAGGTATTCTGCAAAATCGCTATGTAGCGGTTGTGTTGTATTTGTTTCAATAGTGACATTTTTTAAATCCTTCATCTTAGGATGTTCGAATAGTTCGACATACAGTCGTTGCCATGCAAGCAAAGGCTCGCCGCCTGTGAGGATAAGGTGAACATCTTGCCCATTATCCATAGTCCACTTGCCTTCTGGAAGCAAACTAAGCAAGTGATCCACTACTTCGTCAACTTCTGCCAACTTGTTAAAGTCTTTAAACTCAGGATAGATACTTGCATATGTATCGCAACCTGTGTGAATAATAGGCAAGTCTTCAAACTTCTCAGTTGTTTCATGCACTTTCATGTCAATCAAGTTTTTAACTTCTGCATTGTAGCGCTGACCCTTAGCATGTTGCTCCCAACGACTACCAACACTTTTGTCAACACCAAAGTTCATACAGCGGAAGTTACAACCAAATGTGCGTAGGAATACACTGGGTACTCCTACAAACTTGCCTTCGCCTTGTACACTGTAAAACGCTTCACTATATCGTAGTTTCATTGCTGGCTTCCTATTAACTGCTTCATATGACGGATATCCTTTTTCAAATACTGGAGCTTCCATTAGCAACTAAATTCCTGTTGTAGTTTGATATTGTCAAAGAACTCTTTCTTTGTGCCTGCATCATCTTTAAATGCACCTTTGAGTACAGTTGTTTGTGTGAGACTGCTGTGTGCCATAATACCACGATTTTCACAGCATCCGTGTGTTGCTTGAATGTACACACCCAAGTGTTCTGCACCTGTTGAATAAGCAATCTCACGTGCAATATCATTTGCAAGTTCTTCTTGCAGTGTACCACGTCGAGCGCACCACTGTGCAATGCGTGTGTACTTGCTCAGTCCGATAAGTTTGTCTGCGGCAATAATGCCAATGTATGCAACACCGCTTACAGGCTGGTGATGGTGACTACACATGCTCTTTAGTTCTGAACGTACAACAAGCATACCTTCATAGCGATCTTCGCTGTCATTAGGAAATGCAGTTGCATCTGGACGATAGTCATAACGTCCTGCCATAATCTCATTAAAGTACATTTTAGCAAGACGTCTTGCTGTACCCTTGCTGTTAGGATCAGTATGTCTATCAATAATCAGTGTGTCTAGTACAGTTTCAAAAGCCTCTGTAGCTTCATCAATCAGTTTTTCTTTATCGCCGTCTTGTAGCAAGCGAGCAATGTTATCGCCAGCCCAGTAACGCTTGTCTGCGGCTTTACAGCGTTCGATAATTTCTTCGTATTTTTTCATCTAATTTCTCCGAGTTAATGCGGTGGATCGCAAAAAATATGGTATACTCATATTATTAAGTATACCATATATTTAGGTTTTTGTCAAGCGTTAAAGTATTTTTTTGCCATTTCAAGCATGTCATCATATTCTGCAATCTGCTTAACTTCACATTCGATTGCTTCGATAATGTCTGAATGCTCGCCGATGCCTGCTGGATTATGCAAGTATACTTCCACGTTTGCTACGTGTTTATCAATGTGTCCTTTGGCGTGAGACACAAATGCCTTTAATAGTTGTTCTCTCATTTTAACATCCTTCCAATGTTTCTACTGCGTATTCGGTGAATCCTGAAGACAGTCTAGTGTAGTCTCCTTTACCTGGCACACAATGTCTAATGCCGCCTTTTGGATTTTCGCAGTCACCGTCTCTGCGAAAGATTAAATGTACGTGAGGATACATGCAAGTTTGTCCTGCACTAGCTCCTGTGTTTAAACCAATGTTGTAGCCTGTAATATCGTTTGATGCAGCGGCAACATTTTGTTCGCCCATAGTAAGAGCAAACTTAAAACACTTCATTACTTCTTCTTGATTGTTTATTTTAGGCACTACTAGAGTGTGTCCCTCTGTAACAGGAAAGCCATCATTGTATACAACAAAATCTCTAGTATCCACTTGTATATCAGACCAAGGCGCTCTGCCTTCTTGTCTTGCTTTTTCTAAAGTATCGCTCATCTATTTAAATCCTTTGTATTCTTTGCTGTAGCACCCTTATTAGCATTTATCATATGCGAAACAAGTGCATTAGCTAAGTCTCTTTCTTTGTCAGATACAAGTCTTTTTTCTTTTTTATTGAATAATTTTTCTAAAAAAATCATTGTCCTACATTCTCCCAAGGATAAACTAGCCAAACATCTTCTTCTGCTTTGTTTACTTCGTGCGCACTGTATCGTACACCGCCAAAGTCGCTTGATAAATTTTCTGTAATAGTTGCAAATCTTACATTTGCTATGTCGCCATTCCAAACACTATTCCAAGCATTGTCTTCGTTGGGCAAGCAACTGCTCTGCCAATCTTGTTTAATCCAGTTGAACGTAGCACCAGTATCGTTGATATCATCTACAATGAGAATTTTCTTACGCAGTTTTGTATCCCAACGAGCACCAGTGACACCAGTTTCTTCAGGATAGTTGTAACCAAACGCATCTTCGCTCATCCAACAGTTAGTTTCTGGACCTACACTGTCGTCACGCAAACTAACCTTTAGTGCTTCACAACGAACGTCCAGCATGTTACTGAGAATAGTAGCAGGAACGTTGCCACCTCGTGTAATGCCTACAATGTAGTCAGGACGCCAGTTGTCTTTGTACATCTGTAGTGCAATGTTTACACAAGCGTCTTCAACGTCTTGCCACGAGTAATAATGTTTCTTAATCATTTCATTGCTTCCCAAGTTTTGTATTTTTCAAGTTGTACTTCGTACTCATCCTTTAGTTCTCGCAGTTTAGGATACTTAGCTTCCATATCTACGTCACGCTTTAACAATAGCAGAGCATCACGCATTTCGTCAAGTTCTCGCATAACGTCTCTGCCATCTACTAAAAGCGGAACGTCAACACGCATACTACCATTCTCACCACCGTCTATAGTAATAGCACTGTCTGCAATACGTGTAGTAGTACTAATAGTGCCGCCAGTATAGCCACTAGATAAGTTCCCGATACCGGATCCATATGCATAGTTGTTATTATTGCTCATTTTCTGTTTCAATTCTTTTGACTATTTTTCTTTACGCTTCATTTCTGCCGCTTCTCTTTCACAGATACGTTTTATGTAACTCTTACTCGTCTTTGGCACCCCTAGCAAGGTATTGTTCATTGTGTATCCATTCTCCGTCTTTGATAAATCCCCATTGTCCTGCTTTTTGTCCCATGAAGAAAAGACTCCAGCAAGGAATTTCGTTGCCGTCAGTATCTCTTTCTAACTCTAAC
>Ga0209953_1000102_pt1 | contig 34069 bp, 53 predicted proteins | sample SalPonred_H2O_MG_FD_185713 | JGI IMG/M metagenome (GOLD analysis project Ga0209953, IMG submission 185713) | Salt pond water microbial communities from South San Francisco under conditions of wetland restoration - Salt Pond MetaG... | ecosystem: Environmental > Aquatic > Non-marine Saline and...
AACGCTCATCGTCAGATTCCATATGGTCGACGGTGACTGATATCTCGTACCAGCCATCGTCAAAACACCATGCATACATCAGATTTCACAGCCGCCTGCGTAACATGCTGTTGCGCCTGTGGTGTCTATGTCTGTGTACTTCCTTTGACTCAACCCTGTCTTGAAGTCTACTGGGCTCATATTCTGTTGGATCTTGGACCACTTGTGCAGTAGGAACACATCCTTCAAACAATACTCAGCCCGCTTCTTGTCGCCGCCAAAGTAGTTCTTGGCAAACTTCTCGAAGCGTCGGATCCACTCAGCACCAAGGTCAGCTTGTTCGCCACGATGCTCTTCTTTCTGCTGTGCAATAAAAATAGCAGTCCAAAGATCGCCAAAACCTTTGAAACTTTCAACGATTAGTCCACTTGCAAAGATAGCAGCTCTGCCGTATTTGTCAACAATCTGTTCTTCAGTAAGGACTTCTGTGAATGGGGCTTGATTGTAGTCTTTGTCGCCGCTTGCGGACAAGAAACTGATGCCTGCAAAACTATCACGATTTTCAAAGAGATACTCTTCAACTTCTTCCCACTGGTCATTTGCAACTTGCACTGTGTTTGACACATTGTGGCGCACTGTTGGGTCAACACAGAGATCCGTGTCTGTGCCGGCCTCGACCCAGCTCTGCTGTACTAGCTTTACCTTTTCAAGAAGATTGACTCCATAAAGATCACGCTTAAACAAACTATCTTCTGGTGCAATCACAGGAAAAGCAACCTGATAGTCTGTGTTGTTAGTTGACCAAACGCTTTCTTCAACCATGTATGGGTTGGTGTCTTTGAGCAACTGTGCAACCTCTTGGTCCTTGTTCATCTGTACGTGACGGATGTAACGTGGGCTGTGGTCACCATGAATGCCACTTGATGTGCCGAGAAGAACGCTTGCATTACCGCTTGGTTTGACGCAGGTTGTACGTGCTGCTGGATTGATGCCCAGTAGAGCTGCAACTTGCTTGTTGACACGCTTGACCATTTCTGCACCTTCACGCAAGGTCTTTTCGTTGAACAAGATATCTGGATTGTTCATCCAGCCGGTGAGGCTGACACCGATCAGTGCTTCACGGTCAAAGATTTTCTTGCTGACGCCGTCGAGAAATTTGAAGTCAGTGTAGCCTGCCTGTAGTGTGCCAAGGATGGCGGCGGCGCGGCAGACCTTGAAGAATTCTTCTTTACTGGTGCACTTCGCACCGTTACCTTCTGATAGGTTACAACCTTGCCAACCTGATATCTTGTTCCCCTTCTTGTCGATCCATACTGGATACTTGCCGATTTCAACACATGGGTTATATGTGTGCTCTGTGCTTTCAGTGAACACAAAGCCTGGTTCTCCAAATTGACGAATGCTCTTCATGATTTCAGCAAACTGTTCACGATCGGCTTCTTTGCGGACAATAACAGCACTGTTGTTGGAACGGCCACGCTGTGGGTTATCGATATACCAGTTGCCAGTTTTAGCTTCAATCATTTCCTTGTCATCTGGGCTGAACAAGCAGATGGTAGCTGAACGGCGAACACCGCCAGCTAGAACAGCGTCGGCGGCGTGCATACAGATGTCATACACCTCAATTGGCTTGAGTGTGTTGCGACCAGCAAGGACGGCGCCTTGCAGTAGGTGCTCAATCTTGTCCAGGGCGCGGCGAAGGGGTTCTGGTCCTGGGGCTTTGAAGCCGCCTGAGATCATCGCGCCGCGTGGTCTTACTTTGTTGAGGTCGAAATAGACACGACGTCCTGCATACTCTGGGTGCTTGCCTCCCTTCTCAAAGAAGCTTGACATCAGCACATCAAGTGCTGTTGCCCATCCTTCAATTGAGTCTTCAACTTCGTGAATCTTGGCCTGGCCCTTGCGCTGCACTACCTTAGGTAACTTCGCAACGTGATGTTTCTGAACTGAGAAGCCAGCCCCAGCACCACAAAGCAAAACGTAGAACAGTTCACCAAAGAATGCAGGACGATCAGCATAACTAGAAGTGCAGTTATACATACGCATCTGGTGCTTGAGAATCTGATCACCACCAAATTGTAGAGCGCGCTGGGCGCCCAACACATACTTGAGTTTATAGAGTGCTTCTGCTTCGTCGATGAGCAACGATAGTTCGTCATTCATGCGATCCTTGTAGAACTCGCGATGCATATTCATCACACGAGTCACACTCTCTTCCCATGTCTCGTAGCGTCCTAGTTCATCGCTCCAGCGTGAGTAGCCTTCGTAGAACTTAGCGTCCGCCATAAGGGCACGAGTATCAATATCTTTCATTACAGATCTCCTTGTTATTATTGATTTTGTAATAGACAGAGGTCGATTGGAAACGACTCTCTGATCTCGATGCTTTCAACATCGTGGAGATTGATAATTTGTTTGTGCTGGCTGTTTACGGCTAGTGAGCCCCAGGTGGCAATCATGTACTCGTCACCATACTGATGATCGTACACACGATGTACCGCTACGTCGGCTTCTGGGTCAATGTAATGAATGTTATACGCCATCGCAAGGCCCCTGCTATACTTACAGCATTCACCTTGATGGATGATTTCCCAGACTGTTGGCCATGATTTAGGATTGAATGGGTCGAGTGCTACGCTTACAATCGGTGCTTGCTGCCACCAAGTGCTGATAGCCCCAAGTAATGACAAGGCATCACGCTCGCAATCATACTCTGATTGCAATTCAATCCTAAATTCTCTCCAACCTGCTAGTCGTTCATCGGGTGAACGCAACCACAAATTTCGTAACTGACTAATGTTCAGCTGTTCCACAGTGTTGATTACTATATTTTGTTTTCACAACGTATAGTGCGCAGACATCATATACTAGATATAGTTGCGTCTATCCCGCCTTCAATGTTTATTTAGCTATTTGCTAGTTATTATCGTTGAAAATAGCATATATCCTATTGATTGTAAAGAGGTTTTTTTGTAGCTAAATAGTTGTGTGGTTCGCGGACCGGCATCCCAACCACTCTATAACACATAAGGATATTACAGCATGAATACTTATACGCCATATGTCTATCTATTAGGATGGTCGTGTTTGAACAAGTGGTATGTCGGCGTACGACATGCTCGCTCATACAACTGTTTATATGAATCTGGATGCCACCCAGATGAGTTGTGGGAGACTTACTTCACCTCATCAAAATATGTGAAACAATTTTGTCAGGAAAATGGTGACCCTGATATCAAGATAATCCTCAAAAAATTTCCTGGAAATGCTAGATTGGCGTTAGATTGGGAGTCGAACTTTATCAATAGTTTTTCCTTACATAAAAATAGTCATTTTTTGAATAAGACCAATAACCAAGGAATACCTCCTTTGCATTCATTACCAGCCAATGTTCAAACAGAAAGAAGTCAAAAAATTTCCAAGTCAAATAAACGACGACCATATAACAAATGGTCTATGTCTACTGAAGGTAAATTGAAAATAAAACAAAAACAACTTGACTATTGGGATTCAATCAATAATGACACGAGAACAATCAGAGGCTATCAAATGTCTGCTGGCAGAACTAAAGCTAAAGCAAAAAAATTACCTAAGTACCATACCCCGCATGGTAATTTTGTAAGCGGACTTGATGCAGCTAAGGAGGCAGGTATTTCGCACCAAGCGTTTTACGAAAGATGCAAAAGTGATTCGTTTCCTGATTACTATAGATTGTGAAATTGTGAAACACGTTCTGCCCATAGTATGGACATGCTATCAAACCGAGTTTCATCAATTTCAAAATGTTGAAACTCACAATCACGAGAACACATGAAGATATGACCTGTTTTGATGTCTGTTCCAAATAATTCATTATGTGCCAATGCATATGCAACTATTTGAAGCTCATAATCTTCAATCCACTCACGCTTTTTCGGCTTGTTTGTTTGCTTGAAGTCCATGATTGCCGGTTTGCCTTTCCACACCCCAACAAGGTCAGTGGTACCAGCATAGAGCCCAGGATAGTGCAAACCTACCTCTGTGCCCCAGGCTTCATCTAGGTGTGGTTCGATATTTTCAACCACAGTCTCTGCCATGCGATTGGCAGTAATATTGAGCATGTTCTTACCAGGCGTCCAACCATCCTTTAACAGCCAGTCTTCGAGAAACTTATGCATCAATGTGCCAACGGTTGCAGCTTCACGAGTGATACGTGAGGCTTCTTCATGGCCGACACGATTGCGCCACTCGTTCAACTTTTGAACGGCTTCATATGGTTTGGTCTTGTCAAGGATAGTTGTTACACTAGGAAGGAAGCCGCTCTCGGTATCATAGAGCCGCTTGCCTTCTACTCGTGTACGTTTGATTTCCTGGTAAGGATATTTTTCAATGATCATAACAATGATATTACACTGAAGTCATTGAAAAGTCTAGTAGAAAATCAGATCATGCAAATGAAATAATACAGTATGGCATCGAATGGTGAGATTCTTGGTTGATATCAAAATTTACCACAGCGTCTGGATTTATTTTTTCAAGCATCTGTATTAGCTGAGAAACTGTCATGCCATCAAGTTCGTTTACATTGTATTCTTGGTATGACTCGACTAACTTTTGTGATCCTGCTAGTTGTCTTAATCTGTCAATATCCATTGTTACCATCCTCTGCGTAGATCTGAACGACGATCCATTTCAGTGTCACCGGCGTCGAGGTCGTCGAAGTAATCAGGGTCTACGTCGTCGTCCTCGTCATCATCATCGCCGTAGCGTTCTCTCCAATTTTTATCAGTGTAAAAATCATCCTCGTCTTCATCCTCGTCTTCATCTTCCTCATCATATGGGAAGAATTCGTTGGCGTGTGCCATGTCTGCAACTTCGTCTTCGCTCATGTATTTGAGCGCGGCTTCTGCAACTGTGCGTGGATCAAGAATGCCTTCATCCATTGCGTCATAAATACGATTGGTTGCATTGCGCACACCTTCTTCAATCTCAACTGATTCGTTGAGCATACCTGCTAATTTTCTTAATCTGTTAATGTCCATTTTCTTTCCTTTATCTAGTCAAGACCTGCGTGTTTTGTAGACACTTCACGAATCTTGTCGTTGTCTTTTTCATCCTCGTCAATGACAACTTAATCCTCAGGAAATTCATCATCATTCATAATTCTGTTAGCAAAATCTGTTACAATTAGCGTTGCAACTTCTTTAGACATCATTCCTCCGAAATTATCACGAAAGTCGTGAAAAAGTTGATCAGAAATTTCAGCAACATCATCCTTGCTGTAATCAAACTCTTCTTGAATCTTAACTGATTCATTGAGTGTGCCTGCTAGTTTTTTTAGTCTGTTAATGTCCATTGTTTACTCCGGGTTATGTGGTACACTTGTGTTCGCTTTTGGTCTTATTTCGTAATCAGTGCAGCCAGCTAATACACTATTATTTCGAAACTTCTTTTCATAACGGCCAGGCCGTTTAGACCTAAGCATAGCACGGTCAACATATGCTCTAGCTGCTTCTTCACTATCAAAAGTAGCCACTACTTGTTCATCTGTGTTTGTTTCACCAGTGTAACCACCATAGCCATATTCAGCTTCGTCTGTAATGCCGACCAGCTCATAAATTTCTCCGCTTTCACGTATACCAGATAAGGATTTTAGTCTGTTAATATCCATCACCAATAAATCTCCCACTTGATAACTTCGGTGCTGCTATCTGTGTTTTTCTTTGCCAAAATGCTGTAACCAAGATTCTGGAAATGGTTAACAACCTGTGACAGTTCGTATGATTTCTTGCGATCCTCGCTGATACCTGCCCATACCTGATAGTATTCTACTGATTCAGGTGCTGGTGCATTGTATGTGTCTGCTGTGATACCGATCGTTGTGTTGCCTGAGTCTGCGCTGACAATCAATCCCCAGTTTGCTTGTGGTGTTTCATATGTGAGTACAATCTGATCACTTGCGTTCTTGCTGGCTGTAAGTCCTGCTGGACCATCATCGTTGATTGCCGCAATAATCTGGTCAATGTCTGAGTTTGCTGCCAGTGTAATTGACGTAGCTGCGATTGTCAATGACTCACCGCTGACACCAACTGCTGGGTTAGCTTCTGTACCAGTAATAGTTACAACTGGAGTGCTCTCTGTCATTGTTGTGCCATTGTCAACAGTGGCAGTCAGGTTACCTAACAGCGCCTGCTCCATGATTTCACGCTGGATTGTGTCGATCTCGTTGTAGATAACAAGATCAGTTGTGCTTACTGTGCGGGCTTGTGATGCTGTTAGGTCTCTGGTCATTTTAGTAAGTCCTTCTTGGATCATCGTCGAGATTCATTTGGTCAAACCTTATATATTGACCTAAACTATCTTTGACTAATTCATATGCTTGCTCAATTTTTTCTCGAGATGAATAAATTCCCATGACTTCAGCGCCTTCATATGGTTCTTGATAACGCATCAACCAAACAGTTTGGTTTCCATGCATTTCTTCGACCTGCGAATCCCACTCATCATCACCCCATTCATTGATGCCTGCAAGCTTTTTCATTCTATCTAGATCACGTGTCATAGATCATCTCCAATATCGTCTGTGGCTTTCTTAGTGGCTAGGCTATCAACACGATCAGCCTCAATCTCGTCTGCATCTTGTCCTACCATCATGTCAACATCGCTGGTTGCAATATCAATAGTATCTGCGCTGGCTGTTTGGACGATTTCGATCTCATCTAGCAAGCCTAGTAGACTTTGTTCATCGATAGCAAAACCCTGCTGCTCGAGGTCGCGCAACAGGTTCTGAGTATCAACTTGATTGATGCCTTCTGCGCTCACGGCTGCTAGGAGAGTGATCACTTCTGAACGGAGATCCTCTAGATAATCGCTCTCTCTGAACAGCTCCCTTGCTCGCATTAGCCTTCGTCTTTCATCTCGCGTCCGGTTGGATCATCACCAATCTCAGTGTCGTCGCCGCTGAACTCGTCATCAATGTCCATGTCGTCTTCACCGTCCATGGCGTCCATGTCGACTTCCATGTCATCCATTTCATCACCGCCATCAAGGTCAAAGGTGTCCATGTCTGTGCCTGGTGTTTCGCCCTGTGCTGCGCCAATGGCGCCGTCATATGCTTCCTTGGCGCTCTTGAGGCTATCTACTAGTCCTGCAAGTGCGCTGTCTGCTGCGCTGCTGAATGCTTCTGCTTCAGCTGAACCGATTTCGCTCTTCATGGCGTCAACGATTGGCAACAGATCTTGTACCTGCATCTTTGCTGAATCTTCAATCATGCCCTGAATCTTATCGCTGAGCTCTTTGGCAGCAAGGATGACCTTTGCTTCTTCCATGCTCTCGTCGTCAAGACCTTCTGCAACCATATCAGTTAGCTCAGTTTGGATATTTGCCTGCATCCATAGGTCAAGGCTTTCTGCAATCATTGCGAACTTGATACGTGCATTGACGTCTGGGTGTTCTGCTGCTCGTTGTTCTGCTTTTTCAGCAATACGTCGGGCTCGCTTTTTGTTCATTCCCTCTAGATCGAGGTCATAGTCATAATTTTCTGAGAGGGCGCGGGTTAATTTTTGCAACCTATTTGGGCCCTTTGATGTAAATTCCTTTAGAATCATGTCAGATCTCCGTTTGTCTGTATTGTATTTATGCGAAACCCACGATCAAATGGCCTTCAAAATTTTCATCTTGGTAGCTTGTAATCTGCTCTTAGCATTAGAATATTTTGCACTGACAACGTCATGCTTACTTGAGCTCTCATCCAAACGCTTAAGACGGCTTTTATATCCATGTAGCTCAACCACAGAATTAACATACTCTTGATCCAACGCTACCAAACGATTCATTTTTTCACCGTTGTGTGTGTAAAGCATGTGTTTGACCATGCCCATTGCAGTTTCAAACAACCCAAAGTCCTCATGTACAAGTTCTTCTGTCTCGTTGTCAATCACATGATAGAATGTCTTCTTGAGACTTTCTCCAATTACCTTCTTTTCAGTGCGTATTGAATAGCGTGACACCGAAACACCATCATTGGTGCGTTCAGTTTTCCAGGCCATGTCAAGTTCTGGGTCTGTGCTGCTTTCAGTAACTATTTCGCGCGCGGCGTCGCCTGTGGCATCTTGTAGTTTACGCAATACGTCTGCCATTGCGTCAGTTTGCGCTGACTTACTTGTTGGGTCTTCGTGAACCACTTTGCCATCTTTCCTAGTTGTGCTTGATGGTGCTTGCCCTTCAGCCGCTGCGTTCATCTTGCCGAGGATATCGGCCATTGCGTCAGTCTGCTGTTGGTCTGTCATTATTCTACTCCTGTGTTGATATTCTTCATGTAATAAATTCCGCGGTCACCATCACTGAAACGCTGTAGTACACCGCGACTGGTTAGGACACGAGCAATCTCTGCTTCACGTTCATTCAGTTCACTCTTATATATCGTATCACCATGCTCGAAGTTTTCGTCGATGAAATCGCTTTCATGACGGGCAATGAATGTTGGTATACCGCCTTTGACAATTACTGATTTCATGCAATACCTGCTCTACGCTTCAACCATTCTACCATGTCAGTAACATTGTTTTCTTCTAGCAAACCATTTTTAGCATAATAATCGTAATAGATCCTGTCACCATCATCATCCACTGGGTCCATGTAAGCAATAGTTTCGCCGTCTGGAGTCGTTGCTCGCTGTTGCATCCATGTTGCGCCTAGTTCTCGAATACGCTTTTCCAATTCATGCTTCTTGCTGAGAGGGATTTTTACAAAATCGCCTGTGTCTTCCTCTATGCTCTCGTATGGATTTTCCAAATAATCACTTATATCATAGCCAAATGCATCCGCCATTTCATGCATGTCTGCCAAAATTTCATCTGGGTCTTCATGATACATTCCTGCCATTGCAGCTTGATATTTTTCTGCCATATTTCGAAGAGCTATGTCAACTGAATCATGTTTAGAAGTTTCTTCAACTGGCTCTTCAGGATCCTGCATTACTGCATCTGGATCTTCATCGTCGATATTTTGTGTGGTAACTGCATTTGCGGCGCCTTGGTTATAGTTACGATTGGTTTGGGTCACGTCTTTTGCTGGCGCCTCTTTGTCTTTTGCCTGTGGCTTTTCAACACGTCCTGGCTGTGGGCGGTTGCTAGCCATGCTTGATGCCTGACGGCCCATGCTGTATTCTAGTTGTGGGAGTGGGCCAATGATCTTACGAACAGCTTCCTGGTCTCCTTCAGTGTAGGCACGGTCAAGAGCAAGCAAGTCGCTCAGTCCTAGGTTACTTACAATTTCGTCGATAACGTCTTCATCCAAATCTTCACGGAACATTTCAACTATCATTGCGTGAATAGCTGCATGGACGTCATCACCCAAGTCTTTGATATCTTCTAGTAGCTTCATCGATTGAGACTCCTCACCATTTTACTTGCTGGATTTGTGCGCTTAGTACGCTGTGCTTTACGTGTCATGCGAGAACCTTTTTGTGCTTTGGTTCTGCGCAGGGTGAAACGCTTCTTCATGTCCACCGGTGCACTGCACTGGCTTGGATTGCTCACTGTACGCCCAGCTCTCTTACCAAATGTGCATCGATATTTGCGAGCAACTTTTTTGCCTTTACGAGCCCAGACCATCTTGGCTTCCACCAAACTGTCCGCCTCACCTGTAATATCTGATAGCTTCATTGGTTATCCTTTTGGGTATTTATGCAATCCAACTAAAGAAACACCGCCCCGTGAGGCGGTGAGTCTGTAATGCAAGAGTGTGTTATAGGAACGCTATTAGTATGACTACCATTGTGCTCAGCAGGCCCGCAATAACGGTTGATGCTGCACCCACAAATAGCTTGTTTGTTCCTTGTGATTGTACTGCGCTTTCTTCTCTTAGCGCTTGCATGTTTTTAGCATGTTCTTTTCTAAATTCACTGAGCTCAAGGATAATAGCATCCATGCGTTCATCCAGAGTCTCAACCTTTTCAGAGAGAATTGCGTAGCGTTGACGACTCATGTCAACGTGTACTTCTAGGTTGGTTTTTTCAACTTCACTATAATGATCTGACATTTAGTTTCTCTCCTCATCTATATTTATTCTGTATGAGGGAGAAATTACAGGACCAGTTAACTCAGGGTGTAATGGAAAATGCAATATTGGGGTTAATCTGTGTGTCAAAGATGTTCACTGGAAAATCAACCGTGTTGTCTAGATCACTAGTAATAGCTACACCATGAATGTCTTGTTTCAATAATCCAAGTGGATCATCACCGTCACGCCAAACATCTTCGCTCTCGACATAGAAATGCAAACTCCAAATTCTAGCATGATCATCTGGGAACATGTTACCAAAACCAAACAAACGGTTAAGGTCGGAAACCGCAGCAAGTGATGGATATATCTTGACCACAGGCTCAAGAGGTTGTGTACGTAAACTGATTGTCTGTAGCAATACGTTAAGATTTTGCTGTTGATGATATTCTTTGGTATTGTTATCACGAACACGGGTTATGCCTGTGTTGGTGATATCAACCAATGTCAAAATTTCTATGTTTTGCCTCATCAAAACCTCTTCCCGGCAGCACGACCTGCCGCAAAACCACCGGCAAATGCTGCGGCACCCATGGCGACCTTAGCACCAGTGCTAAGCTCAGGATTCTTGGCATCTTTGGCTTCGAGGTTCTGTGTTCTTGCAAGGTCTTTGAGCATCTTGTAGATCTCACTGCGGCGCGCGTGTACACGATAAAAGAACAGCATACGTGTAATCACTGTGCGCTTCTGTGCAGTTTGAAGACGAGGCCAATTCTGAGCCAAACGGCGGGCTGAACGATAGTTTGAGTTTGAAATGTATAATGCATTTTCAAAACGTTGCAGACTCATACGTGCCATGCCTGTATTCATGTTGTTACTGGCTATACCACGAAGGTAACGCACTAGCTGACGCTCGTCAAGTTCAATTCTACCAAGCAGAGCGGTATCTGCTTCATCAGCTGAAATTAGTTCGGTCTTTCGCTGTGTGAGTATGTGTAGGTTATGATACAGGTCTGTACCCATCTGGCGATAGTTTGTGAATCGATTAAAGGTTGCAGTTTCTTCAGCATATTTGATAGCTCTTGGAGCAAATTCAAACTCGTTGTAGAGGATCCATAAGGCAACCAGGTCCATAAAGGCAAAATCAGCCACTTCTCGCGCTGTAGTTTGTGCAAGTTGTGCTTTGCTACGGTATTGATGACTTTCATTGAGCTGATTGATTAGTTTGAGATCCATTATTCAGTCTCCAAGGGCATCATGTCTTCAGGCAATACAACATCAGGCAATGGAGTAGGTGAGAACCCTGTACCGGAAGGAGGGCCTATGCCGTCGAGAATTGCCATGCGTCGAGCTATAGAATCAAGACGAGCATCGAGACGAATCAAACGACGCTCAAGGTCGCGCCCTTCACGTATTATTAGATTTTCTGTACTACGAACTTCATCGCGCAGGAGATCTTCTATTTCTTCGATTTCATTCTCCAACATTCTCATGTCACCCCTTATCTCTGCAATTGCAGATGCATTACTGTTTACACGGTTGTTGAGGTTAGTTTCCTCTGCTATGTTGGTGCCGTAAGAAATCACCAATGCAATAGCACCACTGATGATAGGCACCAATATAGCTGCAACATGATTCTTGATCCAATTCCAAAACGTCATTTTTCTTTTCCTTAACCAATTGTCCATTTATGTCTTGGGACCAACTTCACCTTGTCACGTGCCGCAACATATCCTTCACCGCCTGGTTTGTTACCAATGCTTGCCTTTACATCAACACCAGATTTATCAAAATGTTCAATCACATCATTCTTGAGTTCTTGAATGCGAATTACGAGATCGAATAATACAGGGTAGTGTTTGAAATCAGGAGAATTCAATATTTTTTCTTGCTTTTTTTCACTCACTTTACTATTTTTCAGCCAGTCAGCAAACCCAGTTTTGAGTTCATTCCAGCGTTTTTCCCTTGACATTTGATTTACGTATGTGTAAATGATTTTTCGAATATCAGTCAAACCTGGTTTCAATTCAATTAACTTGTCAATTATATTGGCTTTTTTCTTGACTTCTTCACGCAGTTGTTCAATTTTTTGTGAATCAGTTTGTGGTTTATCTTGCATTATAACAGGCGGCATAATGAATAATTTGCCTTCACGTAACATATCAGGATCAGCCTTTTCAACATTGCCACCAAGTGTTGTGTGAGTATGAACCACAACACCAACATCACTATTGGCAATACGCCTACCAATATCACTTTTTTGCTTGACTGTATATGTTACCTTGTTTGGTGTAAAAATAAATGATCCATTTTTCAATGGTGGTGTATCAGTATACAATAAATCACCATGAATAAATCCACGAAAATTTTCTGGTACTGCTGATTCAAAAGCTGGCCAAATCTTTTTCATATTTGCAGCAAATTCTCGACGAGAGTCATCAACATCACGTCGACCACGACTCAAAAGCATTTTTTCAAGTGCCTCTGGACTTTTAACACGTCCGTCATAACCCTTGGCATTGAATCCCGATATATCAGTTAAAATGAAATCACCATTTTCATCACGTCCGAATATTACCGCTGGTGTACCGTCCCATTTGATGCTAACATCACTTGTATCGCCACTAAAGCGTTCAAGAATGTCAAGCGCTCGAAATGCACCTTCACTACCATCAACAAAAACCAAGTCTTCGAGGTGTTGAAGGTTACGACCTACTTTGCTTTCCATTATGAGCTGATAGTATCTCATTGACTTTGTTCTTTCCAATTTGGATCGGACCGGAGAGCAGCAAGCAATTCGTCACCTTTTGCACCAAGTGCTGCCATCATACTTTCAACACTACCAAGGTCCTCGGCTGTAGCATTATTTCCAAGAAGATGCCTTGCAACCTCATCTGGATCCTGTGTAATGAAGTCGCCCTTCTTGCCTTGATCATTACGTGCAAATAGACCTTGATACGGTGACCAAAGCATATTATTCTGTTTAGCCAAGTGTGCCATTGCTAACTGCTTATTGACACCTTTAAATGGGCTACCTTTCGGAATATTGTGTGTATGGAATTTAGCTGCGGCGGCTGCATTTGGCACAACCATAATGTCAACTTGGTGGGCTTCATCACCAACAGGAACACGAACATGGACACTTACACCACTCTGTCCTGTTTCAAAGCCAGCTTGGTCGTAAAGTGCCCGTAGTGCTTTCTTGATAGCGGCGGGCTTGTTTTCGCCTGTTGCTTTGGCAACTTCTTCTTGGTCAACAACCATATCAAGATCGCCACTAACTTTGCCTGGTGTTGGTGTAGCGCCACTGCCGATAGGGATAGCGCCAGTGCCAGCGGCCTGCAAAACGCCATTCACAGATTTCATAATGGCTGGAATTTTTTTATGATCGAACGGCACAACATCACTGAAAACATTGCCGCCCTCTTTTAATTTGATAGGGGCAAGTTCAATACCTTGTCTACGCTTATGCCGTGGTCCTCGCCAGTTACGACGACGATGGCCCCCGCTTAGAATATCTTCGACCTTCATTGACTTTCCTGATCCCTCGTTCAAACTTCTTAGGATCCTGGGTGCGAATAGCATTTAGCAAACGCTTGGTCAAATCATGTGCAGTTTCTTCATCGTATGTTTCGTTGATGAGATTTAGCAGATTTTCTGTTCCAGCAATGATATTTGCTGCTTTGCTCTCAATGAAGTGCTCTTTGTCTTTGTGGATTTCAATACGACTGATCTCCTCAAGAATACTCCGAGTACGCTTTTTCACCATTGATAGGATCCTTTTATCTACGAGTATTTATCGTGTCACTCGGATCTGCGCAAGATGGCTTTGAGCTTGTCAGCGTTATTCACAGCGCGAGTGGTTTTATCTACTACATTCCCATCGTCATCAACGATTTCGAAGTCCTTGACAGGGCCTTTATCCGTTTTGGCCAGCTTTTCGTAGAGTGCATTGCTGGTTGCTGTTTCTGCCCCTTCTTCATCTTCTTCAAGATCACGTATGCGTAAACTGTCGATGTCAAAAGCAAGGTCAACCTTCTGTCCAACACCACTGCTAGATCGTGTCTTCATGAACTGGATCTGTACGCGACCGCGCTCACGCATTGCGCGGCTAGAAAAGATACCAATCACGTTGTCTGCTGTCTGAATCTTACTGAGACCACCAGCAATATGACTGTGGTCAAACTCTACCTCATCAACAGCACCACGGTTTAGCTGGCTTGCTGTTGCAAACAGATAGTCGCCTTCCATTGCAAAGTTGCGCAATTCTTCGCTGACGTGTTTGTCTTTGAGGAAGGTGTTGTCTGCACTGATCTTAGCTTTGGCTGGCATCATGAGATCCAGGTAGTCAAGCAAGATACAGTCTACCTTGAGATCGTTTTGGATTTGGTACTCTTTGATGTAGGCTTTGAGATCGTTTACGTCGATGCCGTTAGGCAACTGCACAATCTGCAAGCTACCAGACTTCTTGCTCTTCATAGAGATCTTAAGGGCAACGTCGTTGATGTTCTTGAATAGCTGCTTGGTGCTGTAGCCTGTGAGCATACTGTCCAAGCGCATACCGCACAGGTCTTCGCTAAGCTCAAGGCTGACATAAATGACATTGAAGCCTTTTTCGACCCAGTTGAGCGCTAGGTTTTGCAAGAACAAGCTTTTACCAGCACCACTACCACCAGCAAAGATATTGAGCTCGCCACGGTTGAAGCCGCCATATAGCTGGTAGTCAACGGTGGTCCAGCCAGTGCTGGTGCCGCCCTTCTTCTCCATGATGCGCTGTAGACGTGAGGCTGGATCTTCCCAGTAGTTGGTACCTAGCTCTTTGGCCAAACCAATTTGAACAGCTTGTTTGATGAGATCTTCAACAGCACCGTATTCTTTGCGCTCTAGTTTATCTGTAGATTTGAGGATAGCTGCTTCAAGTGCCTTGTGGCGGCAGAACTTTTCAAAGTCGTCAAGGAACCACTTACGGTGGTCTTCGCCTGCCTTGCCTAAGTCCTGCAACTCCAAGCCTGTCTTGGCTAGAATTTGCTTGCGCTCTGGTACTGCGCCGTATTCATCAGCGTATTCTCTCACGAACTTGACGCTGTCGCGCACACCACGATCAAAGAAATTTTCATCTAGAATGCTATTACAGCGAACAAACAATTCATGATCGCTTACTAGAAACTCCAAATAGAGCTTTTGTAATTCTGTATTATACTCTTCTGCCATTAGCTGTAAATCTTGCCTTTCCGTATTTTCATCATGTCCATATCACTGAAGTTACCGGCCTCCAATTTGAACATTACGTATTCTTCTTCAGTCATATACAAAGTATGAGTGAAGTAATTCATCCTAAAATCATCTCGTGTAGGGCCTGTAAACGATAGATTCCTCACATTGTGTGAAATCAGAGTAAATTTCATTGCCCACGTTCGCCACAAAGATGTACCATACCAACTCCAGCGCGGTTCCTCGACCCAAACATCTGTTGGATCGTTTATGGTTATCACCCTCATTGATTTCATCAGGTCATTTCAACATCTTCTTTGCTAGCACACGAATCTTGGTTGGGTTATCGGTTGCTGACATCAGCACACTCTGCAATACCAATGGTCTGCCTAATGCAATACTGGCAGCGTTTGCATCTTTAAACTCTGACATCCATTCTGGAAAACTCACAGCCCACCCCTGCTTAATTGCTGGCTCGATCAAACCTTGTCCCGCTGCATCAGCGTCAGGTAATACCACCACCTTCTTGTTTAGCTGATTGATCAAGCTTGCTTGTTCGTCGCTCACGCTGTTGGTACCAACAGCAACACCATCGATACTTATGGCGTCATAGTCTCCCTCTGTCACTACCACAGTGTTTCGGTCAAAACTTTGTCGGTCAAGATTGAAAACAAAATGCGGTGGCTTTGTGACAAGGTATTTGGGTGTCTTGCCATCTGGTGGGTTTCCAATATATCTGGCATTGTAACCAACGATCCTTCCCTTGTAGCGATAAGGCAATATGAGACGCTTACGAAATTTAAAATCGCTAGCGGTATGTGCCCAATCTATCCAATGCAATAGATCACGATCAGCTATCATCTCAATGCCTAGTTCAAAATTGCGATGCATTTTTGGTGGTGGGGTATCTAGCAACAATGACGCACCTTCAGGCAAATCTACTTCAGGCCAATTTGGCTTGAAAGCAGGGGCAGCCTCAGGAAGAGGACTGAGTAAATTAGCTGTCTCTTCTTCTCGCATCAGCTCAATGCTGAGACGTTGGATATCGCTGCGATCGTAACCTAATCCTTCAAGTAAGGTACGATTACCCCAACTCATTTTCTTGCCAGCTTTCCAGCCAGTTGAAAAACCACAGTTGAAACAGTGGTAGCCCCACTCGTCATCACCAAACTGGAAGCCGCCGCGCTGCTTACGGTCAGGCCGCGGCTCACCCATGCGAACACAGACAGGACAGTTGCCTGTCACCCAACCACCACTTGTGGGTCGCCAGCCATTGAGATGGCTACGCAGGAAATCTACAAAGAAATGCATTTGATTTCAGTATATTACATGAACAAACAGGTGTCTATCACTCGTTTACATCTATAGTCTTTTGGTCGATCACTTCAACAACAAAGCGCGGAAGGCTACGAGTGCTGGTTTGTGCAATGGTAGTGCGTCCAAACTCATCCTCAACCTCAAGTATCATGCTGTAGAGATCTGCCTGCATGAGCTCAGTCTGAGCTGCTGTTAGCACTAGAGCTGCGGCGCCATCAACTAGAGGATCAGCTGTCAGTGTTTTGCTGAGAATCTCGACATTCTCCACGTTGAACATTCTAGCCGTGATTGTGCGCCCAATAGTTGGATAGGGTTGTTGACGAAATGTTCGAAACGCAAAATGCATCACGACATCCCAACCACGATAGATCTGTATCGGATCAGGGCTATCGCTACCAACGCGATATGTACCTGCGCGGCGATCATTGATCGGTGCTGCGGCAAAGGGAGTATAAAATGCATAGACTGTCATGCTGATATTTATCCAAACCGGCAAGATGTTTTGAGTATAAATAAACACATGACAGCAAACAATAAACTAGAAGAAATGCTTGACGAGTATCCGTTCCTTACCGTAGCACTCTACGGCAAAAACGAGTATATTGGCATCATCCAGAATCAGGATGCAAACCTGATCAGCATGTATATTTTTGACGAGATCAAAAGCCCAGAAATGCGACGTGAATTTTTGGAGTACGGGGCTGAATGGTGGTGGGAGACAAATCGTCTTATCCCAATCAATATCATCTTGGGCAAGCGATTTGCACCATTCAAAGATTGTCTCAGAACCTTCAACATCAAAGACTTTGAGATCAAATATGGTCCTAGCGTTTGTCTCAAAGACATCATGCAAAAACGAGTCAAGCGCAAGAACGTTCAGCTGATCAGGCGTACTGACTAGTCTCGTATTGCATTACATCTTCAACTACACGTCGCTCAAGGTAGTTCAATAGCAGCATGTAACGATTATGCTCTGTAACGTTAGGCATTTGACTATGCAGTGTTCGAGCATCCCAGAGTAGTATGTCGCCAAACTCAATCTTTGGCTGTACACATTCACTCAAGAACACATCAGTGTATTCACCACGATAGCATTTTTTGATGTCCCAGGCTTTTTTATGACTGCCTGGTAGAAATGCTGTTGTCCCTGCATTTTCAGCATAGCTCTGCATAGGTATAGCTAACTGCACACCTAGGCTGTGTGTGATTTTTTTATTCCAAGGAGCATGGCGATATGGTGTGTCAACATGTGGTCTGATCATGCTGTTGAGTGGCGTGAGTACGCTTACGTCTGCGTGATAAAAAACAGGCTCCACAAGGAACCTGGCCACAAGTCGATCTGTCACTTCTCTTACGTCAGCAATGCGTGGATTATCATTTAGTGAATCAGTCCAATAGTTTGCCCACTCAACGCTTTCTTGATATTCCCCATAATATCTGCCATCACGGTCGTGACCTCTATTAGGATGATCATAGCTTTCCTTGTAGTATGCGAGATCGTAAATGATCTTTTCATCGATTCGTTTTGGCCATACACTGTAGCCCTGTGTGAGCATCTGCTCCATTGGATCCATTGTCATCTTGTCAACCCTTCTACTAGTAAATTCATATGAAGAACCACAGTCATTGCATAGGCGGTGGCATGGCTACGTTTAAAGTAGTATTCGTCATCTTCCGGACGTATCCATACCATACGCATAACCTGATCCCACGGCTTACCAATCAGATGACGTTTAGCTGGACGAATCATTGCCAAGATTGCAGCCAGTTCTAGAACTGTGCGTGGGCGCATCTTTTGACAAATCTCATGGTGGCCTCGCATGTGAAAGAGCATGTCACAGAACTCTTCTTCTTCTAGCAACTCCCACATGGGCTCTCGCTCTAACAGTTCGTTCATATGTGCTTCGTCACGCACGTCCTTGTAGATACTAACGTTGAGCAAGTCGATCTTGAAATAGCCTTGCTCTTCTGCATCACGGTAATCAAGGCTGCAACGCCCTGTGATTGGGTCTTCAGGAACACGATGAAAGTAGACACCAGTGTTATGCTGTTTGATCTTGTTGCTTGCTACTGTGTGTGGGAAAAGACGTAGTACCTGCTCTCTGTCAGGTACGTCGATGTCAATATCTGTTACTGCTGGTTTCATATACCAAACCTCAATTTGAACATCACGACTTCGTCAATTGAGTTAAGGTGTATACCTCGTAGATGCAATGTAATTTCATATTCTTTACACCATTTAATAATTTCGTCTTCATTCTGTCTATACCACCGTAAGTCATGTATTACGATAACAGGATAAGGCTCAGGAATTACTTGGTAAATTGGTTTCATTCGAATATCATCCGTGCCATTATGTAGGTGCCTACATTAGGAAATTCGTAAACAGCACCATCATATTTTACACCATTTTCTTCTGCCCACTCATAAAACTTATTACGGCGTTCCACTGTAGACCAGACTGGAGAGTTACTTCCCATCATATATCCTAGACCGTTGTAGATGTTTTCTCCCATTGGAATAAATGCACAACGCTGGCGTTGCTTAATATCCATTGCAATGAATTCAGACATTTCTGTCATACAGCAAGACCCTACGTTTAGGTTCTCTCGTAATTTATCGCGCCGCCGCGATGCATACGAGTTTGCCCACGCTCAAAAGTATACGGGTCTTGATTCAACTGATCGGCAAGAGCTTGAGCGTTTTTTCTACCTTGTGTAATAGTAAACACTTCGGTACCACCAATCATAACATCCCAAAGATCTTCTTGGATTCGCTCTGATTGTGTATTTGGTCGTATAGTAAAATCTATATGTTTCGTTTTCATGTTAACTCCATCTAAGTTTGAACATCATGGCTGTTTCTTCATCTGGCAATGAGACCGTCATACCTGAAATACTGCCGCCATATTCAGCACACCATTCATCAAGTCTGGCTTTGATTTCTGGATGTCCCCAATAGTTATAGTCACTCATAATCACCATCCATGTTTCGCTACTGTAGTCTGGATGCAAGAGTAGATATTTTCCTTCATCTGAAGATAATCGTGACACAAATTTTTCCTTCAATTCCTTCCTGAATGAGCTCTGTAACTCTTCATTGTTCATTACCCATTGCTTAAAAGAGTGTTCAGCCATTTTACTGTGGGTCCATTTACTTCTAGCTTGCGCTTCCAATAACCCAAATCAATGGTATCGGCAACGTCGTTCAGCATCTCCATGGGCAGTTCATCGAGAACTGCTTTTGCATCGTCATAGCCCAAGAACACCCAGGGCGATATACGCCCCATCTTGATGTCGTTGACCACAACATGCGGAGGTGCTGCGCTCCAATATTCGGTCCAGTGACGCCCAGTTCGATCACTCCACTTCTCCGCATGTAGCACGAAGCGCTCTAGCGCTCTCTCAGCCGTCTCGTGCTTGCTCTGCTCTGCTAGGTATGCTGTGTATACACTGTCTTTACACCAGCGGTCTACAGGCACTTTGGTTTTGATCAGCCACTGTAGGTAGCGCTCTGGGGCGAAGACACGTGCCTCCAGGATATAGAGTCCAAATCGAACAAAGGCACCATAATACTGGCTACGCATAAACGTCTTGTAGTCCTTTTCACCAGTTGCACCCATGGCAATGCGATACCAGTCGTTGAACATCTTGAGTCCGATTTTGACATGCTGCTCGTCCTTTTGCAGGTACCTGCGCTTCTTTTCGCACATGTGCGCAGCAAGAGAACTCTCGCGCTTGAACTCTTTGCGACAGTATTCACAGCGATGACTCATTTGAGGTAGTCTTTGACCTTGTTCTTGGGTACGCCGGCCTCCTCGAGCATGGCTTTGATCTCGTCGCCGCTCATGCTGTCTAGTGCAATAGCAACCTCATCATCCTTGAGATGCGGGAACAGGCTGAGGTAGAACTCATTCAGCTTGGCATTTCCCTTGGCTGATTTCTTGCGCTTGCCTGGTTTGATCCAGGGATGAAACTGACTGCTACCAATACCCACGCACTGCATAAGACGCATCTGCAACTCTGGGTGATGTCGCAAATCGTTGAAATGTATATTGACCAATTCATTGGTCATTGTAAGATAGTGGTGATTGATTTCATCCACTCGGCTGCCAGTGCTTGAGCAATAACGCATGAGTACCCACATACTCAGTCCTTTGCGATCTTCCTCAGTTAGACTAGAGTACCAGCCGAACTTACGAAAATCAATTGCTGCCATCTCTTCTTTGATTGTCGGCATTCTAGATGTCTCCTTGCCCAACTGAAGAATTGTTCAGACCAGGGCTCTTCATACTTACCACCAAGTGTAACAGTGGTGTAACGGTTTCGCAAAGAAAATATTTGACCAATAGGCCCTGTCATTGGTTGAGCACCAATGAGATCTCTCGCGATCATATCAGGGACTGTGTTACGAATCGTCGATATCAGTATCTTCTGGCTTTGTGTCATATCGTGTATCAAATGCTATCCGAGCCACTCCGTCCCGGTTTGGATAAATCATATTCAATGGTATGTATGGGCAATAGAAAAATGCCGCATCGGTTTTTGGCTCTGGTCGAGGATTCAATGATCTAAATCTGACCTTTACCATAGCTCACTTATATCCATTACATCAGGAACTTTACTGGTTTCCTTCACAAAGAAGGCACATTGGCTTCCAGGTTCCTCACCCAGTGGCACAGCTAGTAGATGACCTTGCTTGAGCTTGGGAAAATGCCATTTGACTTCCTGGTATACGTTAATGATTTCGATCTGTTGATAGCTTGGCATGTAGCTGCTAATAGGATTGATAGTAAACGCTGTGAAGCCTCTGTCGTTAAGCGACGTAATAGGGATCACTTCAGGTTCACCGATCTCACTGTCGCATATGATTAGACTCCAGTCAATGGGCATCTTAAACGTATAGTCGCCAATCTGTAACACTGCCGCTGGTGCATTGAAGATCTCGAGGAACACCAGTGGCATGAAGTAGTAATCAGGGCTACTCTTGTCGCTGTAGTCCAAAACGCAATAGCGAATATCGTCAATCTCTTCAGGTACAAAATCTAACTCGTAGGTTTCGTTTTCACTTGTTAGGATTTTCATTTTTATACTTTCGCAAATATGACATTATGAATATGATTCCTTTACTCGGAATATATTACATAACGGATATTTCACAACCTCATTTGAATCCTTAATATATACACAATATACACCGCCTTTAGAATAAGCGTTTTCTACATTGTTGTATTCAATAGGTTGCGATTGTTCTGTTGTATGTATTGCTACTTTCATTTCTTTACTCTCCTGTCAATTTTTTGAATATGGTCTTACTAAGTCTCATATCCTCTCGCCAATCCACTTTTGTGATCTTAAATGGGTAGCCGGCCTTCTTGTAGAACTTCTTGCGTTCTGTGAGGTGGCGTTTGCTGAACTTGGCGCTGGATGTAAGATCAAGGATGTTAACAAAGTCCTTGTCTTTAGCGCGGCGCAAGCCACGTCCGATACTTTGAATCACGCGAACAAAGCTCTTGCCTGGTTCGATTAGCATAAGGTTAAAGATACGTGGCACGTTGATACCCACGGCTGCAACACCGTATGTAGCGATAATGATCTTGTCGTCATTGCTTGAGATATCTTTATAGTGTTCTCGCCGCTGTTCGTTTTTCATTTCACCACTAATAAACACAGTACGGTCTTCTGGCAATCGCTCTAGAAGTCCTCTGCCTGACTTAACACGGTCAACCAACACAAGAGTATTGCCGCTCTCAGCTGCTGCCAAGATCATCTCTGCCATGTAGTCTAGTCTGTCGCTGTCTGTGGTGAGGTATGACAACTCAGTCTGATAGTTGTCGTAATGGACACTGTCTTGCATCTGTATGATGTCGACGTGGCAGTTCGCAAGGATGCCGTCTGCTTGTAGTGTCTGCGCTGCTAGTTCGCCAACTGTGGGTCCAACGCCTACTTTGAGGCCAACTGCGGCGTGTTCTTCTGGTGGTACTGTTCCTGTTAGTCCCCATCTGATTGGTATATTACGGAACGGTCCAATCAACATCTTCTTGAGTACGTCTGCTTTTGCACCATGTGCTTCATCTACAATAACAGCAATAACGCCCTGTGTGAAGTCCTCTAGACTCATGTCGCTCTTGCCGTTCTTGTGATTCTTCTGGATCACTTCCAAGCTTTGCCAGGTACAAATGGTGTGAGTGCGATCAAGCTCTTTGCGATCCCCATAATATACACCAACGTCTAAGCCAAGGTTCTTGTAGTCGTCTTCTGTCTGTGTAACGAGGCCTTTGTTGGGCACAATGACGATTGTACGAGCACCGCCATCCAAACCAGTGGCCATTTTGTACATTACTAGCTGCTCGTCCGTGAGACTGCGCTGAACAAGATCGCTCAGCGCTGCGGTGATCAGTGTTTTACCAGCGCCTGTTGCAACCTCTTGTACGCTGGCTTGATTCTTGAGGAAGTTGTTGACGATGTTCAGCTGGTAGTCGCGCAGTATGATGGGCTCGCCTTCAACAGGATGACCTTCAGGCCACACACGGTCGCTGAAATGGTCGACATCGATTGGTTGTAGGTCGATGTCATATCTCATGCGGTTGTCTATCAGAGATACCTCATATCCCTCGTCAACTAGAACAGGGAGAATGTCTTCAAGTAGATTAACGTATGTTTTGCCACCTATTGCGAAGAAACTGACTTTACCGTCCCACCTGCCCATTTTGAAGGCAGGGACGTGGTAAGCATGAGGTAGCATATAGCTGAATCGATCATAAAGCTTGCGCCGTGTTGACGTTGAAAGCCCATGTATTTTGCAGTTGACCTCGTCGAGTAGTTCGATTTTTGCTTCCATGTTGATTATATTACACTTTTTCTCTATGAATGTCAAATACTTATGCATAGAGATTGCGGGTCGGACTCATGTCCGACCCGCTGTACCAACCAGGGACGCAATGATGGAAAGGAGATGATACTGGCTGGTTGATTACAACATAACTGATTTATCCAAAGTTGTCAAGAAGATATTTGGGATCGCAGAAATCTTCTAGGTCAACGTGAAGGATCTTGCACTCTTCGCCGCTCTGTCCCCAGTCTTCCACATAATGAATACTCAGCTTGCCTTGATCGAATGGTCCAGTGTCAACCTCTGTAACATAGAGCTCAGGATAATATCCTGTTTGCGATCGACCGCCCATGCTTTCAAAAGGATCTGGCGCCTCAGCTTCAACGATTCGCTGAGCAATCTGCAAGACTTGGTCGTGCATGTCGAAGTAAAGTTGAAGGTCGGAGATGTTCATCAGATTTCCCAGGTGTTGCTATACCACTTGCCACGCACATCGACTTTGAACCGCTGCCCATCGCTTACTGAATATCCTTGCTCAAGAAGGTTTCCGATAAAACTATCTGCTTCTATTTCAGCAACTTTCATGGCTTGTTCAAGTGTTTCGCAAAGAGCAATACTCTGCTCATTGCAATCACGCACACGGTATTTCCATTTAAAACCGTTACCCCACATATCAGCGTCCTTTCAGGCAAGTCTGGTCTGCGTAGTCACGCCAGCCAGTGGGATCCATGTTCACCAGGTCAGCAATCTTCTTGACCATCCGAAGGCTGAGCTCCCGCAGGCGGCGGCTGTTGGCTTCGATGTATTCAAGGATCTCGTTGATCTGGAAATCATCGAACTCATACTTGTCGAGCATACCGTCGCGGATGATCTGCTTGCACCGCAGAAACTTCTCATGTGCGTCGTGGATGCCCATGTCCAGGTAGTGGCAGCGGCTCACGATGGCCTTGAGGTGGTCGCCGATCTTACCGCGCGACTTCTCAAAGTCAAGGTTGGTGATGAAGATGATCGAACCCTTGAACTCGAAGCGGAACGGAATTCCGAGATCATCGAGGATCCGGCTCTCGGTACGCCAGCTCATGGTGCGCTTCTCACCACTGTCAGTTGCGGCCTTGAACATGTTAAGACCAGTCTCATCGTAAAGCAGGCTGTCGCTGTCGTCCAGGACCAGTACACTGCCTTCTGCACGATACTCATACAGCAACTGGTACAAGCCAATGGCGCTTGCGCTGGCTACCTTCTCGACTCCGCGCTTGACTTCACCGTCAGCATCATATTTGTCAGTGTCGCACATCTTGTCCATGACGTCCAGGCTCTCGAGAATCTTCTCGACGCCAAAGCTCTTGCCCACACCAGGCGGTCCGGTCACGATCATTGCACGGACATGGCCCTCAACTGCGGCAAGCGTCATGCCGTCCAGCACGCCGAACTTCTTGCGCATACGGTCCATGATCTCTTCGTCAGTCTCTTCGACGATGGTCTCTTCAACCTCTGCCTCGACTTCAGGCTCAGGCGCAGCTTCGCGCGGATCGATAAACGTAACGTCCTGCTCACGGTCAAGCAGAATGCGAATCTTGCGCTCAGGGTAACCAAGCGGGTCACCAAGCACCGTAACGTAGAGGCCTTTCTTGCCCTGCTTGGGCGGAATGGTCATCTTGAAGCGACGGTTCTTGACCGTGTCGCCTGCGTAGGTGCCTTTTTTGACGATAATCTCAGTCATATTGTCCTCATCATTGCTTACCCATACACTCTAGCAAAACACATTGGTCCAGTCAAGAGAAAGCCGACCACTAGGGCCGGCTTTCTTTACTGTGTTTTCAGCAGCTTAGACTTCAATCTTGACACGGTTAAACATGGTCTCCTGACAACCAGTGTGCTCATTGATTTCCTGCTTCTTGACAGTGCCAACCAGCGAAATGGTCTTGCCAGTAATGGTCTTGGCGACCGTGCTCAGCTTGTCGTTCATGAAGAACTTGGCAATCTTGCCACCATCCGTGAGCATCACTGCAAGGTGTATGTTGTGCTTGGGTAGGTACTTGACGTCCTTGACTTCGCCAGTGATCTTGATGCGCTGGCGAGGTTCGCCGATATAGCCACAGTCACGATGATCTGCATAGAAGCGATCCATTTGGTCACGCTTGTCTGCCATGCGGCGGCTGTTTGGAAGGCTGGAAACCATGGCCAGCTCTTTGTTGATGTCAGCCTCGCCGCGATCAAACATTTCGCTGAGGATCAGGTTGTAGTCATTGACCTGACCATCCTTGCCACGCTTGACAAGGTTGTCACCCATCTTGTCCATAAGGCAAACCTGGTCAAAATAGTTGAAGATCTCTTCCGCCTTCTCGCGGTCAGCGTCAGTGACTTCAACAGTGTCGTAGGGAACACCTTCGTGATTGGTGTCCGGACGGCCTGCAAGGTTACGCAGGGTGCGCAGTGCCATGATGCGGTTGTCTTCGATGTGCACTTCACGATCAGGATCGTAGTAGCCCTGGCCGCTCTTGACAAAGCCCTGCACACGGTCAACAGCAATAGCCACGGCTAGCGCCTCGAGGATCGGGTATTTCTCTGTGGTGGGACGGTAGGTGCCACGACGTGAAAAAAGATCGTTTGAGCTATACATTACAGAACCTCCAGAAGGGAACCTGCAACCCTCCAGGTGACATTGTCATCACCCTTCACGATCACAGTTTTGCGGTTGACCTTTTCGACGGTGCCGGTGACCATTGCACCACGGCGACCTTTGAACTTGACACGACGCCCACGACCCAGCGTGGCGGTGTTCATGCGCGCGATTGCATCGCGGCGCGCTTTCACAAGATTGATGACGAGATTCACTTCGCTGTTGTCGCAGCGGTCCAGGATGTCACGAAGAGCGCGAACATCTTTGTCATTGATAGCCATGAGTTCTAACCTTTGTTTGCTTCTGATGTGTTGAGTATAGTGGCTTGCTGTGATGGTGTCAAGTGATCTTTTCAATCGCGGTGGCAATGAGCCACAAGATGAACACCACGATAGCAAGGATGAGGATGATGAACATGAAGTGTATGAACAGCATGAAGGGCCAGAATAGAAGGTAGACCCAGGTGATGATGTGTCCCCACTGTGTTGCTGTGATAGTCAAACTGAACAGGCCAGCAGGAGCCAGTAGCAGACCAACCACGTAACCAATCACCAGGTAGAAAAGAGTGCTGAAAATCTGTCCCATGTTATTTCTTCTTGTCCTCAGTCGTTGAAGATGGTTGCAGTAAGCCCTTGGCCTGGGCTGACATAGTGAAACGCCAGGATGTCTTCTCCGCCAGCGACACGCTCGGTTTCGCTGAGAAGAAACAGACGAGTGTTTCCGGTACGCGCGCTGCGGATATAAAAGGAACCGAGGCGCTGTCCAGGCCGGAGGCGAAGTTCGCTGGCTTCAGCTGTGAACTTTTTCGCTTTCACACTGTAGTCGAACCGGCGGCTGGAAATCTCAAACGCCATCACATTGCCTCCGCTGCGGCGACACGGATCATCACCGACTCAGGATAGTCAGCACGGCTCTCAGGAAGGGTTTTCCAACCAAGAAGTTCTTCGATCATCTCATGCCACATATACGGATGGACCGGGTTGTTGAAGTCTTCCTGGTTCAAGATGATCGTTTTCATGTCTTATCTCCTTTGCTTACAATACCAATATAAGCGAAGTGTCTTGGTTTGTCAACCTTTTTTGGATGAAAACTTTCCTTTGATTTCTTTTAGATAACGTTCAGACATGATTTTGTTTGCTTGGTATCCTGGATGCTCGCCATCTTCTGCTAGTGGGTGCTTTCTTTTGAGTTCTGGTACATCAAAAAGATACGCTATGTCTATTTGATTCCATGCGGTTTTCGACAATTGTTGATATTCTTCAGTGGGCCAGACCTGGTTCATAATATATTGAACTTTGAGGTCTTCCAAATGATGATGTATATGATTAGCTCTTCCAAGAAGGTCTAGTGCTGCATCGTAAAAAGTAAACATGTCGCCATAAAAAATCTCTAGGAAGTTTTTGTCAACTGGTACATGTTTCTGTTCCAACATACCACCACGTAAATCAACACGAGTGTTCACATCAGTAAAAAAGCAATGCCTGGTGGTATACGTCCATTGAATAACAACCAAATCCCCGTCAATAAAATGTGTATCCATGACTGATCGCCAGATTGCTTTATTACTGCCTCCTGGTATTCCGTGGTTGACTAATTCAATGCCTAAATCATCCGCAACCAACTGTGGCCAAATAAGTTTTTTGTTTTCAACACCATAGCCAGCAACCATACTACAGCCATATGCATGTAACCTTTTGAAATCCATGATCAATCTAGAGAAATATCCTCTAGTCCTGCTGTGCGAAGTTTAGTTATGTTGTTGATTTGAAAACTTTTTGCATCAAGACCCTTCATCACTGCCAAATACTTGTTTCGGACGAGCGCAAACTCGTTGACGATATGTTCCATGTCAATATAGTCTTGCTCGCCCTCAGCAAACTTGTCAGCGTCACGGCTGCTCAAGGCCTTATTGTAGTGTTCAAGGTATTTGCGATAGTGCTTGCGATGCAGTTGACGAAGTTCAATATTGAGATGTTCAAGGATGGCTTCAACTTCTTGTAACTGTGCGAAGCGATGAGCTACGATACCAGGTAACTCACGGCTGTTCTTTTCCAGTATGCCTGACAAATATGTTTCCTTTCGGGCGGCCACCAGCTCTTGTTCAAAGTGAGTGATTGCAGGAACCACATTTGCAATGTTGTCTTTGACCTTGTTGTACCAACCGGCCATTTACTCTTCCCAATCTTCATCAAAATCTTCTTCATCGTATCCGTTTTCTTGACAATAGATACGTAGTGCTTGGTCAAATGTTTCACAGACACCGTATAGTTCGGTGCTGGCGATGCTGAGATCAACCAGTCCAGCATCATCTATTGTTGCGATAAATTGTGTCGCGCAGTCACGTTGGTCTCTGGCGGGCACATAGTTTTTTATGCCCGCCCAGATCTCTACCAACGCAACTGATTCAGTTGCATGTAGCTTCATGAGAGCCTCTTATTGTTCTTGTGAAGTTTCGTCTTCGGCGCTATTTATATCAGCGTCGTCCTCTACCACGTCATCAACATGATGTTTGTGATATTCGCTCATAATCATATCCAAGCAACCGTCAACGTTTCCTTCCCAATGCTTGCGGAATTCTTTGAATACTTCGCCAGTCTCTGGGCTAATATATTCAAGCTTGTTTCCAGTCTTAGTGAGAAGGCCTTTCCCTTCAAACAAATCGACCAAACCGCTGTATGGGTCCATGCCACCATCCCAAGGGATCTTGACCTGAACACTTTCAAACGGCTTGCTGTAACGTGTCTTCATGATCTTACACGCTGCGCGGATGCCATGAACCTGACTGGTTTTGTTACCGTCAGCATCTTCTTTCAGCTTGAGCTTACGCATTGCGACAACGATGCTGGCTGCATACACCATACCGCTACCACCTGAGATCTTGTCATCAGGATCGAACATGTCTTGGCTCTGGTACGTGTGGTTTGTACACACCATGCCGATATTGAGATCGCCAAACATGTTGACGCAGTTAGTAACCAGTGCTTTCAGCTGACGTGCTTTACGACCCATGTCGCCCTTCATGTCACCCTTGCTGAACTGGTCAACGTCCGTGGGTGTGAGCAACATGCCAAGACTGTCAACAACGAACAGGACCTTGGGACGTTCTTCCATTGGAATGTCAAGGTAATCTGCACGGTATTCTTTGACAAAGTCGTTGATCACTTTTGCTACTTCGTCGATCATAGCCATGTTCAACTTGAGTAGCTTGTCTTCACCAGTCTCAACACCAAGTGCATGAAGCCACGATTCGTCCAATGCATTTTCACTGTCAATCAAAACGACATACACGCCTTGTTCTTGTGCATTGCGAATCAAGTTGCCGGCAGCAATGAAACTCTTGCCTGCGCCACTTTCACCAGCGAACATGGTTACTTTGCCAAGTGGCACTCCTTTGTAGAAGTCGCCGCTGATAAGATTGTTGAGTGTGTAGTTACCTGTTGAAATCCAGGTATCAGGGTCACGGAAGCCTACACTGAGTCCCGCAACGCTTTTTGTGATATTTTTTCTAAACTTACTGATATCGAAAGCTCTAACCATTAATTTCTCCTCATTGATAAAGTAGGACGGGCCATCGCGGCCCGTCCCTGTTAGTTGAGTGTGAAATTAGCCGGCTTCCTTGCGAGCGCGGATCGCTGCAAGAATGTCCTTGGCATCCGTTCCACCAGACGATGGAGTTTCAACTGGCTGTTCAGCAGCGGTTGATGTTGTCTCCTCCGTCTGGTCATCCTCATCATCCTGAGCGGCTGTGGCAGGAGCAGCCTTGGGAGTTGAGGTTTCAGTGTGAGCGGAACGACTGCTCGCACCACTGTTAGGCGCCTCGACGCCATAGGGGCGGTAATACTCTGCAAATCGCTCTGGATCGTAAAGTTCACCGTCAACACTTGACTCAAACATCTGCATGATGATGTTGAGCTCTTCTTCGTTTGGCTTCTTGGGCATGAAGTCGACTAGATTGAACAGTCCGTGCTCTGCAATTGCGTCACGCTCTGCTTGGTCTAGGCTGCGCTCTTTACGTGCCCAATTGCTTGTGGTATAGTCTGCATACTGGCCCTTCTTGGTCTTTGTAATGCGGAAGTCAATACCCATATCATAGTCGGTTGGCAGATGCTCACCGAAGTCAGGATCCATGAGCGCACTCTGGATAATGTTGTAGATCTGTGGGCTCATAATGAATCGGCGAACTGGGTTCTCAGGTTCTTCGTCTTCAACGAAGGCACTCTTTACAACCAGACCTTGGAAAATGTAGCTGCGCTTTTTCCAATACTTGCGCGCGATGTCTTCCATGCTTGGGTCCTTGAACCAAGGACGAATCTCTTCATGAATTGGACACTTGCCCATGCCATTCCACATTTCAACACATGGTACCTTGACAGTGACGGGCTTACCCTCATCCTGTCCTTTGACGCCGCTGAATGTGAGATTGATCATCTGACGCTCGCGCCAGAAGTAATCGTTGCTATCGTCCCCATCAGGGAGGAAGCGTATTACTGATGTTTCATTTTCGGGGGTGTTCCAGTGTGGATAGATTGCGTTGTCACCGCCACCTGCTTTTCCACCTTTGTTCTTCTCTTGCGCGAGAAGTTTTGCTCGAATTTCTGCGAGTGTAGCCATTGTATTTCTCCTATATTAGCCTATATTTGTTACCGGTAATCCGGCTTATATTAGTTTCGAGACAAGCGAGTCTTATCTAACTCCTTGAATATACACAAAGAATCCAGCGTTGTCAACAACTACTTGATTTCCTGTGCACTTTTATTTATCAGAAGAAGCCTGCGAACTTAGGATGAGATCTGATAATCTCAAACTTTTTGTCATTCAATCCATCATGGATTTTGTCAGCATAGATCTCTAGCAGGTATTGATCTAGCGGTTCAATATGGCTTGTCGTTGGTCCTTGCCATGCATCCATTGCATCAGGCATTTCACGAATCTGCTGCTTGATTTTTTCAGCGGCTTCTTTTTGACCACTGTCTAATAGTTTATCGTATCTGTCCCAGAGCGCTTCTCTTTCGTCATTGTAATCTTCAATGAATTGGTGGAGGCTTTTGTAAATCTTGCCAAGCACGACAAATTCTTCACGCTCACGTTTGTGATCTTGTCCTCTTGATTTAGCGTTAGCATAGCCCCAGTTGAAAGGCATGATCTTGTAACGTTGTGACAATTTTGTTTGATCTATAACATAAACGATATCTGCCCAATTCTTAGCATAATTGATGTCGCGTGTGAGGCTAACACCTTTGAGCCAGAAGCTATCCTCATATTCAGGATGATCGTCTTTCAATCGTCTACCGTCTGGCCAGAACCGTTGAGTGGTTCTGCCTTCGATTCGATTTTCTTTTAGTTGCTTTACTGCATGATCGAAACGCACCCCATGATATAGGGGTGCGTCTCTGCCTTCAGTTATTTGATGTAGTCTCATGCGCCGAAGAGGGGGCGTGTGTCGCTGAGGCGGCTCAAAGTTTCGTCGATTCGATTTACTTCACTCTCGTATGTTGACTCTTCAAACCAACCCATGACCCATTCTTTGTTGGCTTCTGGGAAGCCATACAGGCCTAGGTCCTGGTCCTCTTCTGGAGTCTCTGGTGCTACGATCGCAAAGAACTGTTTGCTCTGCTCATCAGCGGCATCGCGATAACGTCCGACACGATCGTCATGACCGGCGTCTTCGGCACGGCGCGCTTTATCTTCATACTCGAGGTATTTCTTGACTGCCCTGATCGCACCCATCATTGCTTTTGGATCAATTTTCTTTTCTTCACCTAGTCCTTCACTCACCTGGCCATTTTGACGAACAACCTTAAGTGCTGCCGCCGCCATCTTGACGTGTTGTCCACCAACCTCATGGATCACATCTGCTGCCTGCATCAGCTTGTTAGCCAATACATCGTCCTTGATCTTGGACTGGATATAGGTTACCCATGCTGCAAATGCTGTTGCTGGGTCACGGAATTTGCGGTTGCCTGGGCTTTCAGGATCGGTCTCGTCAATCTCGCTGTGAAGTTGAATGTTGTCTTTGTTGTCCATGACATATTTTGCCAAGTCCATGATGTCTGCTTCTCTTGCCTGACGGCCGCGCATGTTTTCAATCACCCTTGCTACATATGGTAGGCTACCTGAAATAGCCTCGTCGAAGTATGATATAGTAACATTGTCTTTCAGTTCGTCAAGCTTTTCTTTGCCAATTTCTGCGCCTTCACGTGTGAAATTTTCAAAGTGATGTGCATAACCCTTGACGCCGGAAATCTGTTTGAGATTGCTGCGCAACTGGGTCACGCGGCTTCCGATCTCTTCGCTAATGTTGGCATCTTCAAAGAAGTCATTACGACGGTTCTTACGCTGGAAGACTTTCAGCTGATTGAGCTCTTCCATGGTCTCGTAAATGTACTGGCCAAAGTCATCGTATGGTGTTCCGCCTTCTTTGACGTGTCGCACCATGGCCTTGGCGGCAGTGATGTTGTTTGATGGAAACTTGAATCGTTCCCCTTCATTGTTTTCAATGAAGATGCTTTCGATTTGGCGTGTACGGGCACCGCGCTTTTCTTCATCTACGCTGCGCTTATGTCGCACGATGAGGCGGGCATCACCTAGTTCGTTGATGCTTTTCATAGCTGATCCATGCCAGCCACTGAAGCCTTCGTTTACTGATTCAGGCAACTTACCAACTGGATAACCTCTATTGCGTTTATCAGCACGGTCCCATGTGTTATGTTTGTTATTATAGAACTCGCGGTCATTACCAATACGTGCAAGTCGAGCATTCTTGTTTCTTTCTCGGCTCGCTTTGCCTGCTTTGACTCCTTTGTCATACGCTGAAGCGGTGCCGCGTGGTGCATCAGGGTTTGACATCATCTTCTTAGCTCGTTTTACACCGTCAAAATGATCGTTGTAGTCGTTGTAATCGTCCGGGTCGTTCTTAGCCCATCTCTTAACATTCCTAGAAGTAGGTTCAGTGCTCCAACCACGGCCACCAGGAGGATCAGTAATTGCACCTTGCTTCATAGCTTTCTGTCGTGGCGTCAATTCATTTAATTGATCTGTTTCTTCGACACGTTTCGGAGCAAAATCAGGATCACCAGTCTTGGCAAATCTACGTGCTGCTTTTTCGTCTTTGAATGTTTTCATTGTGCCTTCCTGGTTCTTTGCCCACCAGCCGCCATCCTTCAGTTTCTTTACAGTGCCTTCAGCTTGTGCTCCACCCCAACTTGATTCTCTTACCATAATAGTGAATCTCTTCCCAGATCTAGTATTTCTAAATTCAACATGTTTACCAGGTTCAATATCCTGCATGGCTTCCCACTCACCATCTCGAGTTTTTTTCATGACCGCTTTTTGAGTCATCTCTCGTGCTTCAGACACAGTCTTTCCAGCACCACGGAAGGGCTTTCCATCAAATCCAGCATTATAGAATTTTGACCTCTTGCCTCCACCAACTTTAGCAGAATTTCGTTCGTAACCACGAGCTGCATCTTGCTTACCAATCTTGTATGCTCTTCGATTCGCGGTATCGTTATCACTAAATGTATCTGCATAATCAGATGCACCTGATCTCGCTACTGTTTCATTTGTTTTGTATTTTTTGGATTCATCAAGAAGACCATCAATTTGACCCTTAATTACTGAAAGAGGGGCCGCATCAAGGGATGGTCCGCCGTCGTCGGCAGGCTTTTTAAGATTGTAAGCTTCCCAATATTGTCCATATCCACCATACGTTGGATTGTATTCTTGAACACGTCTGAGTTCCCATCCACGATACTGTTTGATGTCACCGGTATCACGATAGGCGACACCAGGATTGTCACTATAGGTGGTTTCGGTTGTCTTCTGCTTTGCCATGAATGAAAAGTCCTTAGGTCCAATTGTTTTGCCGAATGTCTTGACTGTGTAGTTCAGAATGAACTGGTTTGCCAGCTTGCGAATGCTGTTCAACATCGGCTTGACGTCACTAATGTCTGTATCCTTGCTGAGATTGACTGCTACTTCTTTGGTAGTCTCGTCAACGATAAGGTTGACCATCATCTGCAAGTCAGTGGCAAAAAAGCGACGAGCTTCTGTTGGATCAACAGTCTTCTTGCCGTCATCAGTGAACAGGACAATGGTGTGACCAAAGCCCTTGATTACTTTGAATAGCTT
>Ga0209953_1000103_pt1 | contig 33993 bp, 58 predicted proteins | sample SalPonred_H2O_MG_FD_185713 | JGI IMG/M metagenome (GOLD analysis project Ga0209953, IMG submission 185713) | Salt pond water microbial communities from South San Francisco under conditions of wetland restoration - Salt Pond MetaG... | ecosystem: Environmental > Aquatic > Non-marine Saline and...
CTCGAGCAAATGCTCGGGGTGACTGGAAGAAATTCCGAGTTAGAGGACAAGTATCCAGATCTCAAGGCTATTGGTGAGCAGATGGATCGTGAAGTAACCCGTGTCTGGCGTGAATCAGCCAGCAAAGTAAGTATGATTGCAAATGAATATCAAGATTTCATTGAACAATGTCAACTCATGGACAAGCTTAAGGAAAATAATGACCCCTAACAATCAAGATGACAAGGAACAAAAACTAGAAGAGCTTTTTGATCTGCTTGAACATATGGCAGACAAAATGACGACCATCGAGAAAAATACCCATGACCTTGAAAAGGATATGCGAGACGAAATCAAAAGACTAAGGGAAGAAATCAATCGTGACAGGTAAACTACGAACCATTGCCGGCCCAATGTATGCAGGCAAGACATCTGAACTACTGCGCACCATATTATGGGAGCAGCATTGTGGTAATAAGGTGTTAGTGCTCAAGCCCAACATCGATAATCGTTACAGCACAGACCATATTGAAACACATAACCGCTTGAGTTTTCCGTGTTTTGCCATGGATGACTGGGACCAGGCACTTGACAAATACAACTTTAAGCCATATAATTACCATACAGTGTTCCTGGACGAAGTTCAGTTCATGAACACCAAACAGACAGTTGAAGTCGTCACCAATATGTTAGTAGATGGTGTTAATGTGGTAGCTGCTGGTCTTGATCAAGACAGCCGCGGTGTACCATTTGAAACTACCGCAATGCTTCTCGCACTGAGCGATGAGGTTACAAAGATACAGGCAATCTGCACAGTCACAGGCAAGCCAGCAACCAAAACACAACGTCTTGTCGAAGACGGAGATCGAGTCGCTGTTGGCAGCGTGGGCATGTATGAACCAAGATGCCTTGAACATTGGATACCAAGATGAGTGAAGAAATTGACTTGAGCGCACACCAGTTAGTATACGTACCACACAACGCACTCGAGACGCCCGTGCCTCCATTTCCTGAAGGCAACAGCGCATACCGCATGGCGATCAGCCGTCACATGAAACAACTCACGGAACAATACCGTGGTATTGGATTGGCTGCTAATCAGATCAATCTCAACGCCGCAGTGCATGTGCAGATGATTCAGCAGGACATGATTACCATGTTTAATCCACAGGTCATGGAAATCAGCGAAGATCAAGTACTCATGAGCGAGGGCTGTCTGAGTGATCCTGGATTATATCTCAAGGTCAAACGACCTGATATGGTCAAAGTTCGTTGGGAAGACGAAGCTGGAGAGCTTGATGAAGCCGTGCTGTTCGGCATGGACGCAAGGGTATTTTTACATGAATACGACCATTTGCAAGGTATTCTGTTTACAGATCGTGTTGGCAATGTTAAGCTGAAGGCAGCTCGCAAAAAACAAGCCAAACTGATGAATCGTGCTGCTGACCGCATCATAGCGAGTATGTCATGATAGACGATAATTATGTTATTGACGGTATAAGATTCCAGGATGATGAAAATCCCGAGGTGCTATACTGTGGGCCAAATAGCCCAGTTGATGCTCTAGACAAAGGCATAACTTACGATGACATTGTTCGTGCCACTATTAGATTCCTCATTGATGAAGAAGGCTTTTCACCAGAATCATTTCTCATAAAAAGAGATAATTCAGACGAAAAAAAGAATATGTTGGTTAAGGTTGAATTTATCAATGACGGCATAACGATGGCAAAAATTAAAGGGTTAATTGAATAAATATGGTAAGTGAAATTCGATATACAGAAATTTTTTACTCGCTGCAAGGTGAGGGTCGGTTCGTGGGTGTTCCAAGTATTTTTTTTAGGACGTTCGGGTGTAATTTCAGATGCAAGTCATTTGGACTACCACGTGGCCTCGAGGTGGGACGATACAACCCAGAGGTAGAGAAATTGATACAGGCTGGCGTCCACGAATCGACTGAGAAGTTTGAGGATCTGCCGCTAGTGCACACAGGTTGCGACACTTACGCAAGCATCTATCCTGAGTTTAAGCATCTCAATCAAACAGCTGAAATAGCCGATTTGCCAGAACGCCTTTTGGAAAAAGTACCTAATCAACGCTGGACACAACCAAATGGGCAAGACATTCATCTGATCTTTACAGGTGGTGAACCACTATTGGCTTGGCAAAATCTCTATCCTGATTTACTTGAGCAGTCAAGGATGCGTGATTTGCAAAACATCACGTTTGAAACCAATACCACACAAATGCTCAAAGAACCACTGTATAATTACCTAGACAACTATCATCGTCATTTCCATGTTACATTCAGTTGTTCGCCCAAGCTAAGTGTCAGTGGTGAATCTTGGGAGCAAGCTATTCAGCCTGAAATAGCACGTCAGTATATTAGCTTGCCTAATGTTCAACTTTACCTCAAGTTTGTTGTGGCTGATCGCCAGGACGTTGAAGAAGTTAGACAAGCTGTTGATGAATACAAGCAAGTTCTTAAACGTGACGTACCTGTCTACTTGATGCCATTGGGCGGAAGAAGTGAAGAATATCAGCTCAGTGTGCAAGACGTCGCTGATCTAGCAATGGAACAAGGATGGCGTTTTACACCTCGCTTGCACATTGATCTGTTTGGTAATGCGTGGGGCACATGAGCGAAGACGTTGAAATAGGCAGCAACCCACTGCCACTAGATGTTCAAGAAAAACTGGGCGAATTTTTGGACTGGCTTGATAAGTATTATGAAGCGGACCAAGGAAGTACCGCATTGTATTGGCAATTGTCACATACACTCGCACCCAGGATCAAGCCCCGTGCCCAAGAAGATACAGACCGAAGCCCACTATGACCGAGCTATGTCAAGGTTAGAAGAGCTCGTAGTGGGTGGATGTGATAATCGAGACAAGATCAAAGAACTCAAAAAAGCTATCAACCAGTATGAAAAACAGCATTGCCCAGAACGACGAGCGCGCCGAAAGAAAAAACGTAAGGTGGCGGGTTCTCACGCGGGTAACAAAAGCTGAGTACGACATGGCCGCCGCCAGTGACTGGTTACAAAAATTTTTACAAGAAGAAATTGATAATGAAGTTGTAACCTATATTACAACAAAAGGAACCAAATGACATACACATTCACATCGGAGAGCGTAAGCCGTGGACACCCTGACAAAGTTGCAGATCAAATTAGTGATGCTTTACTCGATGCAGCGCTCGAAGCGGGCGACGAAACAACTCGCTGTGCGATCGAAACTCTCGTTACAACAAATATGGTCACCCTTGCTGGGGAAGTCAAAAACTTCAATCTCAGCAAAATGGAGGTTGAACAAATCGTACGGGATACGGCCAGGTCTATTGGATATCGAGATGGCGGGGGGTTCGACTGGGCCACGCTTCGCATATACAACGAACTACACTCACAATCCTCAGATATTGGATTGGGCACGGATGACTTTGGAGCAGGAGATCAAGGCCTCATGTTCGGTTACGCAAGCAATGAGAACTCTGAGTTTATGCCCACCCCCATCTACCTCGCACACCAGCTTCTCAAGGAATTGGATGGAAGAAGGCTGTCCGGAGATGACTTTCTCCTTCCAGATGCTAAAAGCCAGGTCACAGTCGAATACGAAGGGAACAAGCCTAAAAGAATTGCAAGCGTGGTGTGCAGCCACCAACACACCAGTGGTAACATCGATGCAGTCCGTACGGCCATCAGGGAAACCGCTTTCGAAACGTTCAGAGATCTACTTGACGGGGATACGCAATGGCACATCAACCCGACAGGAAACTTCGTAATCGGTGGCCCGGATGGAGACGCAGGACTAACAGGTCGCAAGATCATTGTAGACACTTACGGAGGCTGGGCGCCACATGGCGGCGGAGCATTCAGCGGCAAAGACCCCACAAAGGTTGACCGCAGTGCTGCATACGCCGCTCGTTGGCTGGCGAAGAATGTTGTCGCAGATGACATGGCTGACTGGTGTCAGATCCAGCTCAGCTATGCTATCGGGGTCAAAGAGCCAGTGAGCATCTATGTTGATTCAAACGGACATAATCGCAGTATCGAACGATTCATCCGCAACGAGATTGACCTCACACCCAAGGGTATCATCGACCGCTTTGACCTTTTCAATTTCCACAAGTATGCAGATAACTGTGTCTACGGACATTTTGGCGACAAAGACGTACCATGGGAAAAAATAGGCTGGGAGAATAACAATGTTTAAATGGTGGAAACGCTGGAGGGCTGGCAAGATCGAGGACGAAATCCTTCGTGAAAAAACGTTGGCCAATATCGATAATGAGCCTTGGGTTAAGGTCGTTTCCGTACAGTTTGAAGATCCTGAACGACCAACAACCGGTTTCTTTGAACTAGACTGGAACAAGAAATTTGTCGAAAAACTGTCAGACGCAGGCTATAGCGGTCGCACAGACGAAGATATTGTTGACATGTGGTTCAATGATATCTGCCGCGGCGCTGCGGGGATTGAACCAGAATGAGCGACCACAGACACTGGCGGATTGTGCATACCTTTACCCAACGCTATCATGGCTGGGACGGCACTGACTATGATCGGTTCGACGCCCGCATAGGAACCTTCGACATACTGGAACATCTTGACACATTGGAGAGACAAGTGTATCGTGATCGAGAATACACCATGGCCAATGAGATGTTGGAGGCTATCCATGACCGACAAGGAAATCATCGCTGATCTGCAAGCTGACCTGCTTATCGCTCGCAAGACTGTTCTAAAGGCGCTTGCCAGGGACAATGCACAAGAATACTTTGATGCTCGCGAGAAGGTACAGGAAATCGAAACCATGATTAAACTGGCCCGATGAAATACAAAACAGGATATTATGTGCCTGATTACAAACATCGGGTTCGATATAATTTTATGTCTGAAACTAAGCGTGGTCTGATTGATCGACCAAATGCAGTCAAACGTCGCAATGCAGCTATGAAATGGTGTGATGAACAAGGTATTGATTTCATATGGGATGCAGGCGAAGTCTTGTGGCGGTTTCGGTTCCGTACTGAAGAAGATGCGTTGCTCTTCAAACTAGCATGGGGCGTATGATGTCTGGATTTGAACCTTACCCTCCTAAACCAATACCATCTGGCATGCAAGACTGGGGTGACGAAACCCTAATCAAGCATACAAGAGATCAAGGCTATAACTATTTTGTCGTCTACAACAATCCCAGGATAGGTTATAATCGCGTTAGCGAAATTGAACGACGCAATATCGCGGTAGAATGGTTAAAAGAAAATGAAATTGAGTTTACCTGGGTAGGTGGACGAAGCGCATTTGAGTTTGCATTTCAGTCTGAAGAAGACGCGGTGCTATTTAAGATGGCATGGGGATGTTGACATCTCTAACAATCAATGCTAGATTGAAACAAATAAGGATACCTCATGAAAAAGTTTTTGAAATATTTTGGACTCACTCTTCTTGCGCTAATTGTTTTCAGCATTGCAGTGCCAAAAGACGATGCTCCAATTGTCGACATTCAGCCTGAATCAGAAACGCTTTCTGATTCAGAAACAGATACATTGCTTTCCGAAGCAACAAACTTATGCGAACGACTCGTAGTCAATGCTGCTATCAGTGCTGGCGCTCGTGCTAGTTTGATGACGCTAGAAATGGGCAATGCTGAGCGAGTGAACAGAGACAACATTTTTGTTCCGTTCAGTCTCCAAATCGAGAACGTTGGCTTCATAGAACCAATGTCAGGATCATGCGAGTTTCACGAAGCTTCGACCGGCGAGCTACTCATAGCTGATTTGAATTTGACGCTTGAAGAAATTATTTTCGAGTAGATCGGTTCACAGCCTTTTTGTGATCCTTGATATTTCTGACCGCCTTCGTCATACCACTTATTGGCTTAGGCGGTCTTTTCGTGGCCGGGAGGGCACTGTTCTTTTTCAAGTCTTTTTCACGCATCGACTTTCCTATATCCTTTGAAGTCACGGCCTTCCTTGAACGCCTTCCATATACCACCATATGATATATTGTTCTCGCGGCACCAAGTCCTGAGTCCAGTCACTTCGAATGTTCTGCCTGTATTTACGTCAAGTATGGTAATCTGTTTGGCATTGTGCGGCATACAACCCTTTTCAAAACCATAGCCGTTGAAACCACGCTGCAACGCTGCCTCGCTCATCTTTTGTCTTGTTTTAGATGAAAATGTCCGACCTTTGAGCGCTGCTGATGTTTTTGCTTTGGACTCTGCCGAACGTCTTTTACCTGTGTTCTTGGCTACACGTTTTGCAATGGTGTCAGCGCTTTGCGGACCGCGCTCAATATTGCGGCGCCCAATTTCACGACGCTGCTCTTCAGTCCATATCTGCTTGCCCTTGTTCCAGGGAACACGACCCTTGCCAGCCTCGCCGATACGTTGGCGGACTTCAGCAGACTGTCGACCACCATCACCACACTCTTCTTTGAGGTTGGCCCATCCGTCGCTCTCAACGATATCCCAGAGCTCAGTATAGTACAAACCTTGCTCACGTACCTCAGTTTTATCTTGACATTCGCAAAGAATTTCAGTATCGTAGTCATAACCGTGTTTCTCTAGATGCGCGCGCCAATATACGCCACTCCCGTGGTAAGTATGTGGGTCTTGACTTGTGTAACCGAGATATTTCAGTCCAGTTGTTCTGTGTGTCTTGACATATAAGTAAAGCATGTGTTATCCTAAGTTGATGCGGCAAACATATTTATAAGGAAATCCATGACCTACATCTTGGTAGATGCCCAGAATCTTTTCCACCGCGCCCGTCATGTGGTGCGTGGTGATGACATCGAAACGAAGATTGGCATGGCGATGCATATCATCTTCTCCAGCGTGAGCAAGTGTTGGAGAGATTTTGACGGCGGCCACGTCGTCTTCTGCTTCGATTCAAAGTCATGGCGTCGCGACTATTACGCACCCTATAAGGCCCAGAGGCGTGAACAGAGGGCGGCTGCTACACCTGCTCAACAAGAAGAAGACACACAGTTTTTTGCCGCCTTCGATGCATTCAAGGACTTCTTACATGAAAAAACAAATGTCACTGTCTTACAGGCTCAAGGCTGCGAGGCTGATGACTTCATTGCGCGTTGGATTCAGACACACCCTGACGACGAACATGTCATTGTTTCAAGCGACAGCGACTTTTATCAACTCATCAGCCCTAAAGTGTCGCAGTATAACGGTATCACCAACCAACATATCACTATGGAAGGGATCTTCAACGATAGGGGTAAACCCGTGGTTGATAAGAAGAGCGGCGAGCCAAAGCGAATCGGCGATCCAGAGTGGCTTCTATTCGAAAAATGCATCCGTGGTGACACAAGTGACAACATCTTTTCCGCGTTTCCGGGTGCACGTAAGAAAGGTACCAAAAATAAAGTAGGTATGACCGAGGCATTCGAAGACCGCCACAAAAAAGGATACAACTGGAACAACTTTCTCCTACAAACTTGGACGGACCATGAAGGTGTTGAACATAGAGTTCTTGATGATTACAATCGCAATAAAACGTTGATTGATTTGACGGCACAGCCCGACGAAATCAAAACTATTCTCGATGAAGCTATCGTTGAGGCGGTGCAAGCTGAGCACAAGAAGCAGGTAGGTATCCACTTTATGAGATTTTGTGGTGCTCATGACCTTGTTCGCGTCGGCCAGCAGGCTGACAGCCATTCAAGATACCTAGGAGCAAGCTATGCCCAAAGAGCGAGCGGTTGAAGTAATCGCAGACAAGCTGTGGATCACATACGATTCTGACGGCAACAAGACTGGTACTATGCGTCCATCCAATGATGGCGACTGGTTTGTGCAGTATTTTACTGATGGTTCAAAGCTCGCTCATGATAGCGACGATGCTGACCAGTTTTTTGATTTTGAAGGTAAGCCTGAACCCAGCAGTTGGCACCAAGAGCATGTCTACGGTTATCCAGTGCCCAAGATTGAAACGTTCAAGATACAAGAACGTGAAAACCTGCCTTGCTTTACCAAAACACCTACCAGCAAGGTTTACTTTGCTGCTGGTTACTACGGCATCAACTTTGAGAACGGCGGATGGATGGATGCACTCTGTCCAAAACTAGCGACTCTGCGCAAATACGAATACATCGGACCGTTCAAGACACCCACCGACGCACAGATAGCTATCAAGAGAAAGCAAAGAAACTATGAGTAAAGACAAGAGCAAAGTCAAAACCACAGCGTTTGCTAGTGTATTTCAGCAGAAGCTTGACAAGCTGATTGATCGCATCAAGACCGAGTACAAAAAGCCTAAAGCTAAACGAGATAAAGCAAGTCTTAAACGTATGGCAAAGGAAGCCAAAGAACTGCGGGACCTACTCAAAGAGTGCAACGTCACAATGAAGGAAGTAGAGTGTCCCAAATGTGGCCATGAGTTCAAGGTAGTACATGACTGCTGACGATAAGACACCACAGTTTCTGCAACCTGTCAGGTGGGTGTCGGCAAAAGGCCGCGACATCGACGAGATGCGTGAGAATTTGCTAAACGATCTTGACGGACAAGCGCTGTTTCAAATGGGTGATGTCAAGCTCGTATGGGTCAATGAATCAGACATCATCATGCAGGATATGAACATCTGGGTATACAACCAAAACATTGCTTTAGGAACGTTGGACGATCCCGAAGACGGTATCTAATTTTTCTCCATTCTAGCTAAATAGTTAAAGCTAGATTTAATGGAGAATGACATGGCGCGACCCAAACCACGTGTTTTGTTGGAGCAAACCGACAAGAACTTCCGAAGCGAGCAGGTGCTTGAAGCAGACGCAATCTATGCTGTATTCTTTCAAGGGTCGCCAGTTAATCTCAAAAGCTTCAACAGCCTTACAGACAGCCCTGGAGCCAAGTACAAGAAAACCAGCTTCAGCAATGCCGCGCATTGTTTTAATCTTGCTGACAGGTTAAACAAGAAATTCAAAACAAATGAATTTAGTGTTGTAAAATTCTCAGCAGAAGGAGCGCAAAAAATTGAAAGGCCTGACAAAAATAATTGGTTCTAACCTTTTTTACATTTGATACCATGCCATCTTGTATACATGGCTACACTGTATTCTCCTCCACAGTTCTCGCATACTTTTCTTGGATGAACTATACCTTTTTTTGCGTCGCTCATTAATTTTCTAGTATTCTCAGAACGTGTGATGCCAACTAATGATTCGGATACTGCTTTTTTATGTTGTTCACTAAGTTTACGACCGCGCATCTTCGACGAAATAAGTGCTTTTGTTTCTTCAGAATGTGTCAACCCAGTCATGCCGCCGCCTTCATATTTTCTTCCTTTGTTCCATGGCACTCGACCAATAACAGCATCTGATATTTTTTTCTTAGTTTCATCTGAATGTTTGTAATTGGTTTTTCGTTTCGGAAGTGATTTGAGAGTTTTACTAATTTTTTCTCTTATTTCAGGTCGTTTCGATGGATTATCATTTTTCATTATTTCACTATATTGATGTTTCAATGATTCATACATCTTAGAATTTATTTTATTTTTGTTCATAATGGCCATCCCAAATGCTGCCTTAACCATTTTATATTTGTGATTTTTATTTGACACCATTTTAACTAAAAGCAAGTGACATATAAAATGTTCTCTAGCAGTTAATTTGATTATGTTATTTTTTGAATCATCTCCGCCAAGAGAACGAGGAATTATGTGATGTTTTTCACCATATTCATTTTCTAATACAGAAGACGATAATCTTTTATTAACAATCTGATAATACCATTTTGTATATTTGTTTTTAAGAAACATAAGAACTCCTATAACTTACTTATTTATAAAACTCACTAAATAACTTATGCGAAAGATTGAACGCTAAGTTCAACACAGATGATTTTACGGTGATTAACCTTGTCGAAGGAGAACAAATCGAAGAGGACCTTGACGGAGGAGATTACCCAATGGCTCCGAAAAGAGATTGAAGACTGTGAAGACGCAACCATTAAAACCATATTTGGTGGTCGCGATTATCAAGTAGGCGATTATTTTCACCAACCTGATAGTCTCCGTCTTAGGGCTGCTGGATATCAACTTCTCAAGATCTTCTTCGACCATGAAGAATTTAAACACGAGCGCGGCTTCTACGCAGGCGAAATCATCGCACTCAGCAAGCATATGAACGCCCCGTTTTACATCAACCGTGAAACCATTGTTCTCTTCAGTAACGAACACATCGTGATGTGTAAGCTAGCCGGATCAGTCGAATCTTGGCTAAAGAACTTCCCTGACTCTTGACGCCTTGGTCTTGAAAAATACATTGACGAAGTATGGCATAGTGCTTATATTAGATATAAATATCAGCACACGTGAAGAACGTGAGACAGGAGAAGCACACGATGTCTACACCAGATAAAGCTTTTGAAGATTTTGCCCGAGGCCTAGTGCCGTCGCAAAACAGTGTTGATCCTGAGACCCTACGCAAAGCGCGTGAGTGGTACAATTCATTTGCAGGCGCACATGCTGTACCAATGACAGATCGCGACATGGTAGAGATTTATCTCGAACTCAACTAACTAACTAACTGATTTCTAAAGATTGAAAGCCGGCCTTTTTGGTCGGCTTTCTCTTGACTAACCAAGACACTTCGCTTATATTATAAAAGTAAGCAAAGGAGATATACACATGTCGACCGAAACCCTCAGTATCCTCGCCGAATATCCTGCCGTGCTGGTACTGGAAATCCCCGCAACCATGGATATTCAGCTGACCAACGACAAAGGGTATGCGCGGACTGCCCCGTTTGCGATTTACCTCAAAAGCTTTCCCCGTGACCGTTACGAGTTCATCCGCAGTTTCACCATCGGGTGCGATGGAGACAATCCTGAAAATGTTTGGGCATATGGCAACGGCAGTATGCTCACTGCTGAAGAGCGTCGTCAAGAGACTGCTTTTGGTGTCGAACTTGGACAGGTGATTCGGGTCGAGGGCCGCGAGTTTCGGGTCGAGCCCGACCACAACCACAACATCAAACTGACGGAAGTATAATAATGAATACTTTTTTCAACAATCTTTATCAAAATGGCGAAGGCTGCACTGTCACTGGGTTTTACCGTGAGCAACCCTTTCATGGCAAAATCAGTAATGTTCGCAGCACTTATGGTGGTGGGTTGAACGTTTATGTTGAACTGGACCATGAGTTCACGATCGAACGCCATGAACGTGATTCTCTTGTGCTGGACGGCGAAGAGTTGTTCAACGGCAGTGGTTCGTGCACTAAAAATCTTCACGTTTATTTCTGATTTTGGTTGACATCACCAAGACGTTTTGCTATATTGGTCTTGTAAGCAAAGGAGACAGACATGGCTTTCCAGATTCACGCAGAAAACATCAGCGGTGCGTTCCAGGAGAAGGACACTGGTAACTGGTTCGAGTTCAGCGAGAATCCTGAAATGCTTCTCGCTCCGCCTGCACATGGCGGACGCAACATTGTTTTCCCCCACGTTATCTGGACTGGCGATGGCTATCGCTATGCCAAAGTTGGCAAAACTGTTGTTCACATCATCACCGACGAAACTGAGTTTGGTTGGGTGGTTGAAAAGTGGTACATCAAAAATCTCCGTGAATATGCAAAATAAAGGTTAAGACAATGCACAGTATTCGCGACATCCTGTACACACAACGAACTGGATTCTTTTCTGGACGCGGCACAACGCTGGGTGATGCAGTCATGTTATTGGCGTTCGGACCGCCAGTTGATCCGGTTGCCCTTGATCTTTACTATGATGTCTTCGGCACCACCAAGTGGACAAAATATCTGCGTTATTTTGTCCGGCATTATCGTTGGCTGTATGCTGACAAAATCAAGAACCGTGACAGCATCATGATGATTCAGCATACGGTTTTGAATGAAACATTCGAACTGCCGCTTGAAGCCTATACTGCAATCAGGATTGACACATTGCTGGCCTACAGGGGTTTGATCAACTGCCCTTGGGTGAGCATGAATGGCGGTCATAACCGAATCCCATCGTAAAAAGTTCTGATTTTGGTTGACATCACCAAGACGTTTTGCTATATTGGTCTTGTAAGCAAAGGAGACAAGACATGGCTTCCAACCTCGAAATGCTCGCTGCACTGAACCCGAACTGCAAAACTGATGCACTTCCTGGTGGCGAGTGGAAAGTCACCTATGCTAGCATGTTCACTCACCTTACTGGCGATGAGCGCAAAGAACTTGCTCGTGGCACCTATGGTGAGATGATCAAGAAGATGGCTCTTCTGCCCAAAGGCAAGTATGCAGATGTCAAGCTGGAGCCTGCATAATGGCTATTAAGTCAACCCGTCACGCACCTGGCAGCTACGTCGTTACTGACGGAGTCAATGAAGTCGACGTCTACAAGATTGAACTTGCGGACGGCGAGTGGTGGATTGCCAGCTGCTTCGTCAACCACAGCGATCCTGTTTCCACGTACCGTGAAGCACGGGAAAACGCTGTCTACATCCTCGAGAACTGGAAAGAGCTCGCAGCAATATGACCCGCAACGAATATATTGCACTGATCCTGCGCGATGACGCTGTTGGTACCCGCGCTGTTGGCAAAGCCCTTGTTCACCTTTTCCGTCGGCAGACGGAGGACGAGCAGGCCAGCAATGACACCCGTCACCACAACATGCGGGGCTTCACAGGTGCGGATGCTCGCCGCGGCAGCATTACCGCCAAGTATTTTCTCAAGCACGGTGACCTGCTTGACTGGCAACTTGAATACTGGCGCGCTCCCAACCGTCGTGGTGTTCCTCGGCTAGGCAAGTATTACGGCCAGATCGCAGAAGAAGCACAACGGAAGGAAACGGCATGAACTTCAATCTTGATTATCGTGACTACGGCCGCCGTGATGAAGAGCGTGGCGATGGTGAATGGGATTATAGCTGGTCGGAAGATCACGACTATCATTACAATGGTGCTCACATTGTTGAAGAAGGATATTCAGATGTAGGTTTGTTTCCGGGAGAACATGAGCCCCGTCTAGGTGATCGAATCTTCGTAGTCTATGTCAGCTATGATAGTGGCGATAGCTTCGGTAACGAGCGAGGCCGGCGAGTACATTTGTGGGCATTCACTGATGCTGAGCGCGCTGCTCGGCTGTGTGACCTGGTCACACTGGATGCTGAAACCACTCCTGATTACGACTATGATCACAAACCTTTGATGTTCGAAGGGGTACCGATTTCTGTCAATGAATGGAAGGGCTATTTCGAGCACTTCAACCATGCTGATTATGAATCTCTTGAAATCAAGCGCAAAAGGTAAATCCAATGGAAAAGATTGTAAAATCTGTGCCTGCATATGTTCAGCGGCGGCTTGATGCCGAAGCTGAAGAGCAGGCGCAGCGGAACGCCGCCCTTGAAAATCGGAAACGGATTCGGCAGACCGAAATGATAGTTGACCGTGTCGGTTACCAGCCGCCTGAAACTGACAATTGGAAAACTCGTGTCGAGCGGGCTTTGCTCAAATACAAGATGGGTGGAGACGGAGGCTGGGATATTCTGCGTTACACCAAGCAAGGCCGTGTTGAAATCGATCCTGTGATTTTCGGCACCCTCATGCAAGACTGGTATCCTAAAAACCCTGATTATATCATCTTGGAAATGGCCAAGATGGGTAAACTGTCCTATAAGATGACTGACGAAGAGAAACTTGCTCAACTTGAAAAAACAGGTTGACATCACCACCGTTACCGCGTAAAGTGGGTAACATAACGCAAGCCATAGACCAGGAGTATACAAATGGCAGATATTGTTGACCAGCATCAGGTACGCCTGAGCGAAGCAAAGCGCTACATCAAGCACGCCAGTGTCAAGCGCAAGCGCCCCGTGTTTATTTGGGGCCCCCCGGGTGTGGGTAAATCCGATGTCGTTGAGTCCATCGTGAAGGACGCGGAGGCCGAGGGCAAGGACGCCAAGCTTTACGACATGCGTCTCAGCATGTGTGAGCCCACTGACATCATGGGTATTCCCTACTACGACGCAACCGCAGGCACCATGAAGTGGGCGCCGCCCGCTCTGCTTCCCAAGCCGGAAGATGCTGAGCGTGACCTGGTTGTGCTCTTCCTGGACGAAATGAACGGTGCTGCACCGGCTGTGCAGAGCGCTGCATACCAGTTGGTTCTCAACCGCCGCGTGGGTGAATACGTTCTGCCCGACAACGTTGCTGTGGTTGCTGCTGGTAACCGTGAAAGCGACAAGGGCGTTACCTACCGTATGCCCAAGCCGCTCAGCAACCGCTTCATCCACTTTGAAGTCAAGGTTCACTTCGATGACTGGGCCGAATGGGCAACTGACAACGGTGTCAGCGCTGACGTAGTTGGTTACCTGACCGCCAAGAAGAACGACCTCTGGAAGTTCGACCCGCGCTCGCCGGAACATGCGTTCCCCACTCCGCGTAGCTGGGCATTCGTTTCCGATATCCTTGGAGACTCGGATGACTTCACTGAGGGTGAGATCACTGACATGATCATCGGCACCATTGGTCAAGGTACGGCGCTCAGCTTTGCTGCACACCGTAAGACCAGTGCACTACTGCCCGACCCGACCCTTATCCTCAAGGGCCAGGTCAAGGAGCTCAAGACCAAGGAAATCAGCGCAATGTACTCGCTGGCAACCAGCCTGGCATACGAGCTCAAGGCACAGAACGAAGAAATCGGACGTTCGATCGACAACGAAAAATTCCAGGAGTATATCGACAACACCATTGGCTTCTGGATGGATCACTTCGAGCCTGAGATGGTTGTGATGAGCTTCCGTATGGTCATCAAGTATGGCATCAAGATCGACATGAAGCGCATCAAGAACTGGAAGGTGTTCTACGATCGTTACGGCAACCTGGTCCGTGCCGCGTAAGCGACACCGCTTACCAACTAAGTGGGGCCCTTTGGCCCCACTCTTTTCATATGATCGAATCCTTTGAATACCTGAATTATGCCTTGGAGAATTCTGCCTTGAGTGATGTGCGTTTACGCCAATGGGAAAAACTATACCCAGGCTGCACAGAGCGTTTCGGTGAAATCTTCAATACACAGTTACCAACAACGGCTGACGTTGCCAGATGGAAAATGAGTTGGTACGAAACAACCACAAACTACATGGTATTGGAAGATGCCCAGCCGTCAGAGCTTGTGGTCAATCCAGGCATCAAGGAAGAAATTTACCAGACATGTCATCGTCTAGGTATACATCCCTACTTCTGGGAATATTGGACACATCGAGAAACACTATGGTTACCAGACTTAGATCGTGTTGAGACTGCTATTGAACCCAGAGTGAGCTTTTTTGAAGAACAAGACCTGGTGATGTTCAAACTTGCCTGGAGAAATGAATGAGTCGTGATGGTAAATACAGTAAAGAAGCGCTTATAGAAGTGTTTGGTACGCCCAACCCATCACCTGACACAGTAACACGTTGGCGTTGGTCATGGAAACACCACCGTGGCCGCGTAAGAATCAACAACTTCAACAGTGCAATCAGGATAATGCGAGAAGCAGGTGTTGACCCACTGTTTTACCAGATGGGCGCTGACATAGAGGGCCAAGTTGACGATGCGGCCGAAGTCTACTACATCATCTTCTACAAAGAAGAGCACGAAGTTTTCTTCAAGTTACATTCAGGTATATCTTGACAAGCGACACATATTACCTTATCATAGAAACGTAATCAACAGAGGTATGACATGACCCAAAAAGCCAATGAAGACCTGAAACGCCACGAAGGCAAAGAATACATGACCATGGAGATCACAGACGCCGTTATGAATCAGGCGCGTGAGACTCTTATCAAGGCACGTATGGGTCTGCTCTTCAAGCACCCGTTCTTTGGTCAGCTTGCACTCAGGCTCACGCTGACACCAGCTGACCGCAAGTGGTGCCCTACCGCTGCAACTGATGGCAAGAAGTTCTATTACAATCCTGCATTCATCGCCAACCTGGACGACAAGGAAAATGTATTCCTGGTCGGGCATGAGCTTGGTCACTGCATTTACGAGCATATGATTCGCCGTGGTGGTCGTGATCCCAAGCTCTATAACATCGCTGGCGATTACATCATCAACAACATGCTCGACACTGAAATGGTCCAGGGCAAAGACTATGCCCGCGTGATCACCTACGTCAAGCCGTTCCTTGACCACAAGTATGATGGCTGGTCCAGTGAAGAGGTTTACGACGACCTGCTTGAGCAACAGCAAAACGGTGGTAAGCCTGAAGAAGACGGTGACCTGATCGACGTTCACATTGACATGACTGCTGGTGGCGGTGATGGTGATGGTGATGGTGACGGTGTTGAGGTTGAAGGAGCCGGAGCCGGTCAAGGCGACGAAGACGGTGACGGCAAGGGTCTTGCTGGTAAGCCGGGTCCGATGAGCGAAGAAGAGCAGAAGCAGCTCAGCAACGAGATGAAAGACGCTCTTATCCAGGCTGCACAGAGCAGCGGTGCTGGTAATGTTCCTGGCGACATCAAGCGTATGATCAAGGATCTGCTTGAGCCTGAAATGGACTGGCGTGAAATCATCCGCGCACAGATTGAGAGCTCGCTCAAGAGCAACTTCACGTTCATGCGTCCTAATCGTAAGGGTTGGCACATGGGCGCGGTACTGCCCGGCATGGACCGCGACATGATGATCGACATCGCGCTTTGCATTGACACCAGTGGCTCTATCAGCCAGCAGATGCTCACTGAGTTTGTCAGCGAGGTTGCTGGCATCATGGAGCAGTACGAAGACTATCGTATCCGCATCTGGCAGTTCGATACCCGTGTTTACGGCTACGACGAGTTCACGCATGACGATGGTCGTGAGATCACTGAGTACGAGATCAAAGGCGGCGGTGGTACTGATTTCATGGCCAACTGGACCTACATGAAGGAAAAGGAAATCGAGCCTGATCAGTTCATCGTGTTCACTGACGGCATGCCTTGCGGTAGCTGGGGTGATCCTGATTACTGTGACACTGTATTCCTGATCAACCCGGTTTATGGTAAGCCCGAAGCACCGTTTGGCCAGACTGTTTACTATGAGCGTGGAAAGACTGCCTAAGGTGAAGTGGGTACGTCATAAAGTTATCAATGATGATGACTTCAAGCTTCTTCGTGGTAGTCCATCCATGGAGAAGCTTCAAAAAAATCGTCTCGTGTTCACGCTCGATCCGAATGACACACATCCGAGCACAAAAGAGCTAGGCCTTTATGAAACCAAGGGCCTAGTTTATATTCGAAATCTGTCCGGCCGTAAAGACACGGTTGAAGTGATGTTCGAGAAAGAAGAAGATTTAGAGATGCTCGAGCAGTATCTTACACAATACAAGATGATCATGGAATAAACTGCTACTTTAATGTGATAAATAAACGTAGCACGAAATCCAGACATTGTATTGTCACACCACAATAGTGGTGGAACCTATCCACAGGAGAAGAAACCGATGGCAGAAGATACAGCCACCGAAGTACAGAACAAAGAAGCTTCTGCGCCAGAAGCAGAGGCTCCACAAATTCCAAATTTGGAACTACGCGATCTTGCAGTAGTCCTAAACCTGCTCAATGCAGCTATCAAGCGTGGCGCATATGAGCCAGATGAGTTGACCAGCGTCGGCGCAACTTACGGAAAGCTTGAGGCATTTCTCAAGTTTCAAGCACAACGCCAAGCCGTATCAGCTGAAGCTGAAACTCAAGAAGGAGAAGCCTAATGGCCCAACTTAAACATGTCGGTCGAATCAAAAATACTGGTCGTCGTTGTGTCGTGGTTTTCCGCGAGATTTACGACGATAATGGCAATGTTATCGATGATGACAACTGCCTTATACTTGAAACCGAATCACTTCCTGATGCAGAGCACCAGGACATTATGCGCATTATTGAAAGCGAGCCAGCACAGTCATCACCTGAAATTTATGATGTTTTTGCTCGCAGCCGACTCGGGTCTGGTGTATTGGCACTAAACTGGATGGTATCAAGCAACCGTCTTCGAAAGTTTCCAACCAGCAATATTGAGCTGACGCCCGACTCTCAAACAGTTTTGGGGCTCGATACGCTAAATAAGATTGTGAAGATGCAAAAAACTGGTGCAACTGAAGCAGACATAAATCGTGTTCTACAGGACGACACTGATATGCCGCCGCGCCAAGCTAATATGATGGCGGAATCAATTGAGCCAACACCAGAATCTGGATCTTCTACACAGTCAGGCGACGACGGTGTAATGGATGATGCTGCAATTGCGCAAAGCTACGTGAGCCAAGCTGAGATGTTTGAAAAGCAAGCTAAAGAGCTTCGTGAACAAGCATTCGAACTTGACCCATCACTAAAGCCAAAGCGTACACGCAAAACCCCACCTAAGAAAGAGCCTGCTAACAAGAAGGCGTAAAGCCACATGGCAATTTATCAGCGTGATAGAGACTTTCACAGAATTTTTTCTGAAATCAACATCGACGTTGTACCTCTAAGATTCATCAAGAATATCACCTGTCTTCTAGAAGACGGTAGGCAGGTAGTTCTTGACGAGGTATCACTTCGTGAAGCAGATCATGGCCAATCCGATGATCTTGAAAACCTTATTAAAGCACTCGACTTCTACGAAGATCTAAACGATCTTCAAATTCGAATTGATTATGATTTGGTTGAACGTGATGTTGATGATCGTGTTAAGGACATACTTAATAAAGCATCATGATCCAAGCAATTTTAGCTTGCGATGGTCAAGGAGGCATAGCACGTAATGGTGTTATGCCTTGGCCTCGCAATGAATTAGATTTACGCCACTTTCGTGATCTCACACGCGGCGCAGTGGTAGTAATGGGCCGAGGGACATGGGAGGCAACTGATATGCCTAGCCCACTGCCAGGCAGAACGAACATTGTGGTGACACGAGATCCTGAATATGCAGCGCCTGGTGCCACAATTCTCACAGACAATCTTGAAGAACACTTGACAAATCTTGCTCATAAGCATACACTGTTCATTATCGGTGGTGCGGATCTATTTGCACGTTTGATTGATTCAATTGACGTTTTTCATTTGACGCGCATTGCTGGTGACTATGACTGCGACACTTTCTTGCCATTAGAGCAGATTGCCCAACGGTTTGAAGTTGTCGAAACAGTAACACTTGACAAGAACACTGAGGTGGAAAAACATGTCGCTAGAGACAATCGACCTATCTGATGAAGCATTGGAAGATTTGCATCTTGCTGCTGTAAGTGCCTCAATCTCTGCCTGCAATTGCGGAACCAAAAGTCCAGAATTGAAATTTCATGACCGGTCCTGCAAGTATCGTGTTCTGATTATGCAGGACTCTATCATCTGGGCACTCAGAACTCAAATTGTACTCATGAAAGAGGGAACATCATGACATTTATCCCAGTCAACACTCTCGACGAAAACGGCGAATTCAAGGTAATCAAAAAACGCCGTAAAATCCTCAAAGAAGGTGAAGTCCAAGAGGACGGCAGCATAAAAGGCAAGGCGGAAATCAAGCTGGAATATGGCACGTTGACACGAGAAGACCTCAACACAGAAGTCGGCAACCTGTACGCTGCTGAAGTGTTGGCGCTGGAAGAGTTTGAAATTTTCTGGGGCATGGGAACACCTCCCTTGAATCATGTTGATCCCGACAGTCATCTTGCGCATCGTATAAGTATGGCGGCGGCGAACATTGGAGATGCTACCAAGCGTGGACGTGGTAACACAGTGATTTGTCATCCCACGCTGCGCGACAAGGTCGACAACTGCTGGGACAAGATCAAGACTGTTAAGCAATATGATGAGAGTGTTGACGACATGGTTGATGCCCAGCGTCCTTATTTTCAAGAGCCGCTAGAGGTCATCGAACATGATGCTGCACCTGATGACAGTGTGCTGGTCCTGTATCGTGGTGAAGACGACACAGACCAACCTCTTATCTACATCGAAGGCGAAGGCTTGCTGATGAACAGCGCCATCACTGATGTAGAAAATTATGGAAAGTTTGTACGAGTTACATGAAGGCATATCACGACGCATTAGAGCATATTCTAGAACACGGAGAGACAAGAACAGACCGAACTGGAGTCGGTACTAGAGGCGTATTTGGTTATCAAATGCGCTTCAACCTTTCAGAAGGATTCCCGGCGGTCACCACAAAAAAACTGGCGTGGCGACCTGTGGTAGCAGAGCTGCTATGGTTCCTCGAAGGCAGCACAGACGAGCGTCGTCTAGCTGAGATACAATACGGTGTACGTGACCCAGCCAAGAAGACCATCTGGACTGCCAATGCGGACGAGCAAGGTGTCGCTCTTGGACACATGAACACTGATGATGTCAAAGAGCTCGGCCCAGTTTACGGTAAACAATGGCGTGACTTTGGCGGCATTGATCAAATCAAAGGTCTAGTGAACAGCATCAAAGCAGATCCTTATAGCAGACGACACATCATGTCAGCATGGAATGTGGGCGAACTGAGATTCATGGCGCTGCCTCCTTGTCATGTCATGGCACAGTTTTATGTCAGCAATAACAACAGACTTAGCTGTCAGCTCTATCAGCGCAGCGCTGACATGTTCCTTGGTGTTCCGTTCAACATAGCCAGCTATAGTCTACTCACACACATCATGGCGCAGCTAACTGATCTAGAAGTAGGTGATTTTGTCCACACCATTGGTGATGCACATATCTACCTCAATCATGTAGAACAGGTGCGCGAGCAGCTATCGCGTGAAGAAAGAACAACACCCCAGCTAATTATGCCGGCATTCAGCAAATTGGAAGATGTGCTCAAGAGCAAGGTAGAAGATTATCAGCTAGCAGGCTACAACCCACACCCACCCATCACAGCACCAATGGCAGTATGAAACTAGAGATCCCCCAAGAGTACCAGAGCATAGGGTTGATGTTCAGCGGCGGCATGGACAGCACCCTACTGCTCTATCACTTGGGGCGTCAGTACGCAGATCGTGACATATATGCTGTAACTGCTGGCTCATGTGGATATGTGTCTTATCCGGTTCATATAGAATTCGCACAACAGGCATTCAATCGTGTTAGCCAAAATCTTGGCTATGGTGCTGTCAAATATCATGTGGTTCACTATCTTGACGATCGCGAATCACATCACTGCAATGAAGTCATGAAGGCATGGGATCACATCGACTGCTGGGTAGTCGGGCAGAATAGTTCACCGCCGCCTGGCAGCGTTGTCGTAGACCCATATAACAAGCATCATGATCTCTACGAGACCTGCCCAATGCCACATCGCAAAAACACAGAAGGCGATGTTTGGACTGAGCAGCATGGGCGACCTGTCTATCGTCCCATGATGCACATGAACAAACGAGATATCGTGCAAGACTATCGTGACAACCAAATCTATCACCTGATCCAACACACCAGAAGTTGTCCCAAGGTCTGGAGTCCAGCGGAAGCCGCTGACTTCGTACCACACTGCGGATACTGCTGGTGGTGTTTGGAACGCAAATGGGGTCTACAGGATGAAAATGAAATCAGGACTTAGGCACGTCGAAGCCATATACAACGATCTCAGTGAAACGTATGAAGAAAAATACGTCGCTGGCAGATTACAGAATCCATATATGGCTGACGAGTTTCATGCAGGGACCTGGTGGCAGTGGTCACGATTGAAAGGCCGTATCGTCAGTCTTGGTGTTGGCAGTGGACAAGATATTGAGATCCTGGGCTATCCAGATCCAGCTGACTTTACCGGTTACGACATCAGCGAAGGCATGTTGGCAAACGCCAGACAAAAGTTTCCTGCTTACGCTGATCGACTTTTACATTTTGACTGTGAGCAAAGGCTTCCAGGGGGAATACAGGCTGATGTGTTGGTCAGCATGTTTGGTGCGCCCAACTATCTTGGCGCCGAGAGATTGCTTAGACATTACGACGATCTTGGATGTAAGGGCGCATTTTTTGTGTTCTACAATGAAATGTATGATGATGGCTTGGATGTCGGTACTATATACTATAGCAAACGAGACCTATTCGATATCTTTACACCATTCTTTCCCACCATGAATGTGATCGATCTCTTTCCTGGGTCAAATTATTATGTGGTGATGTGGAATGAAAATCAAAATTTATAACCCAATACAAGACGCTGGTGCGCTTGAACGTTTCTTTGCTGAAAGTGACGTTGAAAACAGTACGAGCCTGGATACGCTAGGGTACAACAAACGTCCCAACAGCCTAATGGTGCTCACTATGGATGGTGATGTCATTGCTAGCCTGTGTTATGTTCATGATTTTTCTGAATACTATACCAACACATATCGTGCCTTCACACGCACGACGACGCTCTCTCGCTACCGAGGAAGGGGGGTGCCAGCCCAACGTAACTGCGCAAGCGCGGCGGGTATTAGCGCACACACAGCACCGTTTCAGGTTGACTACGCATTGCTGAATGGCGCTGATCATGTGTTGTTCACCACCAATGCAACAGGCGGAATGTCCAGCTCACAGAGACTGGACCGCTACCTACGTCTCATTGAACCGCATGACCCACGGTTCAGTTATTGGGATGAAGGTGAAATATACGGTGTGCGACAGACGGTGTGGCGTCTCAACTTTCGCGACATTGTCAATATGCGTTATCCGATCTGACTGCATACTCTCCGTAGCGGGCATCACTGCGCTCTAAGAGAGCTTGATGGCGCGCATCGTCAATGATTCCTACCACACTCAATAAGATCTTTTCACCTGTGGGCGACAGCGCACCATGGGTGGTTTTGCTATTGTTGAAGGCGAACACTCGGGTCTGGTCTGGAATGTCAACCACCCGTCGCTGATCACCATCCCGCACCCAAAAGGTATTGTGCTGTGGGTCAGTGAGATAGATCAGATAGCGGCGGGGCTCTTGCGGCTCATTTGGATCGTAAGTGTCACGATGCTCAGCAATCTCACCCAACTGACGCATCATGCCTGCAACACCAATCTCACGAAATGGCAACCGCTCTATGACTTCGAACAGGCCAGGAAAGCGCGCTGTAAAGCCTGGTGCATAACGTGTCATATTGTTGGGGTTATACTGGTAACCTTGGGCTTGCCAGCTAGCATAGGCGGCGACACTACGCCAATCAGTTACTGGTTGTCCTGATGCTACCAGAGCCCACTCGTGCTCTCCGTCACGAAAATTCCACTCACCTAAATCTTCGATTCGATTCTGTTCAAACCAGTCAACAATCTCATCTTGATCCGGAAGATCAAACTCGACGTCAATGGGCAGATATAAGATTGACATCTTTTATTATTCCTTGTTCAACAGTTATATTAGGATTTTCTAGAAAATGTCTATCTATTTTTTCAATCAAACTGTCAAAAAGGTCATTATAATTGCAAATAACCTGTTTCTTATCAGGAGATCTGTAATAGGTATAATCGATATTTTTATCGAACAAAAAATAGTCAGACATTTTTTCTTTTGGATCGTCTTCATAAAAGATATTCAAATCATATTTGATTTTCAATTTGTTATTCATTAATTTATCAATATTATTGATATGCTCAAAATATAATTGATATACTCTTTTTTCATCTAACGAAATGCTTCCTGGATTTTCAATATAATTTTCATAACACCAGGTTGATGATTGATAGGCATATGCCCAACTAATCACAGTATCAACTATATTGCGCCGCATTAATCTTACAAATATGGTATTATTTTTTATTACTTCAAGCATGTCATTATCGATATTCATTAAATGAGTAATATGCGACATCATTACACAATGCTTAGATAATTGTATATCTTTTGTAATTTTTTCGAATGTTCCTCTTGTATGAAAATGCCTATTATAAATCTCTGGACCAAAAGGTTCATTATATGATAAAACTTCACCTTCACCATATTTGTCAAATAACTGGTCAGTCAACCATTTGTGTAATACAGTTGAACCAGACCTAGGATGCCCTACCAGATGTATTTTCATTTCTTAATCCAAGGATCTGGCGTTGCATCGTAATATTCCGAAAACTCAGGAAAATGCTCGACCAGATTGGTATTGCGCACCTGATCATATTTCTTGAGTGTTTTCATACCTTCCCAGAAGTCAGCCTCACTGTCCTGTGGGCTCTCAAGAATCTTGATCATGCGCTCGATGTTGTTGAGATCTTCCCTCACAATGACGTGCTCACCTAGCTTTTCTAGATATTGCTGTTTGATGTCAGACGGTAGGTTGATAGCACGCCATTTGCGAGGATTGGTGACCAGATTGTTCCATGAAATAAACTTTGGGGCAATGCCAAGATCGTGATATAGGTAATCGTATATGTCATCAAGGTATCCGATGTTGAGCATCTGTGTTGCTACCACGAAGCTATTGGTGATGTGAGGATGATCCTTGTAGATGCGCATGTGACGATCAAACGTCTCCCAGTTCAAACCACTACGCACATAGCTGCCACGTTCATAGACACCATCAATGCTGCACACCATGCTGAGGTGTCGGAAACGGTGCGCATTGTCAAGCACAATCTCAGGGACACGAGTGCCATTTGTGATGATGGTTAGATTGAGATTGGCAGCATTTGGGTTTTCAATGAACCTCTCAAACAGTTCAATGAAGTTGGGATGGATCAAATTTTCACCACCCACAAGGTTGAATTTTTGAACGTTGCTGATAATCTTATCGATCTCATCAAAATATTCGTCTTTGTTGTCATCAGTGAACGGATTGATTTCAACCTTCTTGTTGGGGTTATTAGAGAAATATCGTTTTTCTTCAGCTGCGATTTTGCTTGAAGCACTGCTACCACACATGATACATTTGAGGTTACATATATTTCCCAATACCTTGAAGTTCACATAGAGCAAGTCGCTGTACTCAAAAGTTTCTCCACTGAGGTGTTTTTCGATATTGGTTTCTACTAGCTCATTGTCGCCATAATGCTTGAACTCTTGTACCCGCCTGCTGGTGATACCACTATGATGGTTGCTGATACATTGTGAACAGGCGTGCTTGGTAAACTCTGAGAATTTTTCTGGATCGCCTGTGAGCATGTCACTTCGAACCTGCTGCATTTCAGGTGTATTGAAGAACTCGATGGGTGTCATCTCTGTGGTCTTGAACTTGCTGTCACGATGAACCTCACCAATACAACACACACGGTAAAACCCGTCTGCTGTATGCGCCATTTGAATGAATGGGTCAACGCACCATGTCTTTTTTTCAATATCAGATGTCATTGAATTATTTCTACCTTATCAATTGTTTGGTGATTGACTAGCTCATTAATAACGTCGTCGATATCATGTATTTCTGTTAGGGCTGCGACTGGAATGTAACCGATAGCGTTTTTGGGGTCGCCTTTGGTAAATCCTAATGCTCCAAGATAGTTATCGTTTTGATCCCACCATGAGTCCATGGCTGTTAAAAAATTGTCAACCTTGTAAGGCTGTGTATTGTGAAAGTAGAGTGCGAAGTCTGGAGAATAATAACGCAATGGTCGAATGTTATCTTCTCCAACAACGTCATCACCGTCTTTGAAAACATCATACAGTGGTTTGCCTACTTCACAATAGTTGATGTAGACTTCGCCAAATTGACGATGTAGAGTGAAATGTTGGTAGTCTGTACCAAGCAACGGCACTCGTTCACGATTTTTGAATCGACACACAACACGTGGAAAGTAGTTTTCTCTTCCTGACGTGTTGTAAAAATTTTCAGCTCTGTGTATAAGAACATTGTATCTTTCCAACGCTGCTCTTACCTCGCTATTTGCCATTGTCCAAAATGAACCTGGATTGAGAACACCACCTCTCAATGTTTCAAAATAATGATGAAGAACGTTCAATCTTTCTTGCGACATTCCAATTTCAGCTGATTCTAAAATTCCAGCATTTGCTTTATTCAATCTTGCAATACACAAATTTATTTCAGATACAATGTGTTCTTCGGTCCAGACATTGTCTGGAAAATTATAGAAGCGATCTTTTTCGTAAATTTCTGGTTCAAACATACATTGATAAGACAGCAATTGAGCCCAACGATTTGATATGTCGTTATTGTATGTTTCATAATCAAGATGATATGTGCTATCTAAATTGTTTTTGAATATTACCCTAAACTTCATTTTTTGTCCCATATTTTCGTTTTTTCAACTCGGTAATCAATTTGATTATCAGTGCCGCATGTACGTATACATTCTTGAAACGCATCTCCTTGCCAAGAAGAAGAAATATCATCCAGCAAACCAGTTTCTAATATGTTTTCAATATCGTGTAAATCAAGTCGATTGAAATTTTCATCATAACCAAGATCTTCATAAAAATGATCTGTAAAACTGCAAGAATGTCCATACCATTTCTTTTGATCAACCGAATTTTTGACCCAACAGCATGGCCACATCTTGAGGTCAGCTGAAATATAAATTGACCGGTCGCTTTTTGCTTTGCATATTATGCAAGACAGATGTCTTTTTGATTTGAATGTTTTGTCTTCACCACGATTTAGATACTCTATGTATTTGCTCGGCGTGGAATTGTCTGATTCAAGATGAAATGTACGCTCAGTAACTGATGAACTCGGTGAGATCCTATAGCTTTCCTTATAGTGTTTATCAACGACAACAAGATCTTTTTTATGCCATCTGACAGATGGCTTTGCTTCAAATCTGAAAAAGTTCATACTATCAGCTAGATTCTTGCATTCCTGAACCTGGTGTTCGTTGTGTTTGAAAATCAACATCGACCATGTTGCTGTTCCACCAGCATTGATATAGGTTTGTGCATTTTCAATTACTTTGTCCCAACGGGTATTGCGCCGATATAAATGGTGTGTATCTGAAAGCCCATCAATTCCGAATTCTACTTCGGTATTTGGCATTTTACCAAACCATTCCCAAAATTCCTTTTTCAAGCCTCCACCATTTGTGTTGATTTTTATCCATGCATTGGGGGTTACTGACCTCATTGAATTGACAAATGCATATGGATCAGGATGCATTACAATGTCTCCCAAATTACCATTGACGTGAAACATGGTCACATGTTCAAAGAAATCTTGTCTCAAAATTTCTTCAAATTTTTCTGAATCAGCGTCATACTCTTGTAATTCAGGCAGTGTCTCAAGACTGGCGCCCATCGTTCGCAAACATTGCGGACAACGAGCATTGCATCGGCTTGTTGGTTCGATATGTACCTTGGTGATTGGCTGTTCATGAAATTTCATATTGGTCTTTAAATTCTTTCAATTCTGGATAAACTGAATCAAAGTTCAATTGGCGTCGTTGATCATATTGTGTAATAAATTTAGCGAAATCTTCTCGATGATGTTCAACATTATCAATTTCAGACATTGCAAATTCCAGTGTTCGATTAATTTGCAGTAGCTCTCGCTCACTAAATTCTTCCGAGCCAAAAGCAAGCTGCTTGGTTCTTTCAACCACATTTTTCCTGATTTTCCTGGGAAGTATACGAATATCAAGATAGGTTGGATGCCTTACTTCATTGCTAAACATTTTGAATTTGAACGGCAATCTTCTGTGTTTGAAATCGATAATCAAATCCAGAAATCGGTCAAAATCAGTAAAAGAAAGAGCATTGTTCGCGGTCACTACATTGACGAATACATGTTGAAATTGTGATATTTGGTCAAGGTTACATATAAATCTGTCATATTCCATGCCGTGACGTCCATACTCAGCACGGTTTCCGGTTGATTCAAGACTGACAGAAACTTCGATTTTTTTCTTGCCCTCAAGCTTTTCGACCATTTCGATAAATCGTTTCCAGTTTTTGTCCGGAACACAAAGATTTGTATTGATATTGATTCTCAAATTATAATCATTTTGTATTACACGATCAAGAACTTGAAATGTATTTTTGCTAAGCAAAGGCTCGCCGCCGGTGATTGTCAAACGTTCAAGATTTTCGGCAAGCCCTTGATCCCACCATTCCCAAAAAGCATCAACATATGGATTTTGATCACGATTTGGTATTGTTATCTTTTCAAGTTGATCAAGAGGAGTCTTTCGATATGATGTCTCATATTCACCATTCCGTCGGATATCGTCTGCCCATTTGCTGCTGTTTTGCGGGCCACAATAAGCACAGGCAAAGTTACATGTGTTTTCAAAAGCCACATCAAGTATTTTTGGAAAAGCAGTCAACTTGCTAAAAGATTCATTTGGCCTAACACCCATTGAATCAATCAATTGATCGCTTTTAAGCTTGCGATCACTAATTTCACCAATGGCTTCTTTTTCCCAGCAATAGCTACATTCATCAGGTTTCTCTCCATCGAGCATTTCTGCTCGCCTTTCTTGAATATATTTTGTATTGGTCAAGGCACTGGGATCTTTTTTTATTTCATCTCGGTCAATTTGATGGGCGACGCAGTGATGACAACTATATGTGCGACCGTTATATAGTCGCAGATTAGTACGATGCCATTTTGCTAGACATTGTGTACTGTTTTTAAAATATGGATCAAACTTACTTGTCTTGTTTGTAGTCATCGATATATACGACCTCATCTTTGATTTGTGATAGTGAGTTTACGATACGGTTGGTCCCTCTGAGGTATATTGGAACATATTCTATTGGACATACTTCAGGATTTTGAAAGTAGTTTTCAACAATTTGCTTTACTTCCAGTGAAAATTCAGAATCTGGTTTACCCATACATTTGAATTTGATCATTTCACCAGTATTTGCTTTAATGGCCGCGTCCTTTATCCCGAGCAACTTATCAAGAATTTTTCTAGTTGTAAATTCTGGGTGAATTGTTATATCTGATCTCACACCATGATCAATCAACCACAAATACGTGGCACGTGATCCTGTTCCGTTTGTATTTACCCTTATTTCATTCATGTGGTAATCATTTTTCGAAATGTTAACCAGTTCTTTGAGGTCTTTAGATATAGTGGGTTCTCCACCTGTAATAGTCAAACTTCGTTCACCCACATGCTCACGGAGTCCAAGTAAATCAAAAAGATATCTAACTTTGTCAAGAGATATGAATGGACTATAATTATCATGCACTGTCGGAGGACAATATGAGCAATCAAAGTTGCACTTTTTGCCCCAATCTAGATGCAGCTCAAAACGGTTGTCGGTAACGTGTTTCGCTCTACCAAATGCCAAAATAATATCATCATCTGATATCCCATGTTCAACCTGATTTAGATCAATTGAATTGCATTTTGTCAAGAACTTATCATAATGTTCTTTATTGACTGCTTTTGGAACCATAAGGTCGGTTCCGCAAGCACAGGTTTTTCTTTTGAATGCACAATGAAAGTCATCTTGCCAAGAAATTGACATGCTTTCTATATCCCACCATGGTGAATCAGCCGTAGCTATGCTTACTTCGCCACAAATTCCTGATTTTAATGATCCATCATGCCTGGCAATATAAACATGACGATGTATTGGACAAAACCATCCAGTTAAATCGTCATTTCGATATTTCAAATCAGATGCAAGACATCCTTTGATCTCGCCTTTTTGATTCATTATGTACAATTTGTATTCTCCCTAGCATTAATTTCATTGACAATGTCAATACCAAATTGCCGTTGTCCTTGCTCACCTAGGTGTCTATTATCTAGTGCTGTTGGATACTCATTTCGATATTCATCAAAATACAGGTCAATATTATTCTTAGGATACCACCATTTGTGTTCCTTAGCCCATTTCCAGTTACTGGAATAAAGAAATGGTATTTGATAATATCTGATATTTCTTTTATCAAAAAAATCCTGTGCAGCCTGTATTCTCAAAAGCATATCAACTTGCAAATCATATGGGCAATAAAAATGTTCATAGAATATGTTGTCATGAGGCAAACACTTGTCTTTGAAAATAGACTTTCCAACCATATGTAAATTAATTCGTCGATAATTTGGGTGTATTTTTTCTTCAAGTTCTGGAAAAAAGAAAACAAATCTCTGAAAATGAGACCATTGTATTATGACCAGATCATCATCATGATAGTCGAAATTAACAATCGAGTGCCAAATACGTTTATTAGATCCACCTGGCCATCCTTTGTTAACTAATTCTCTATTCATGGTTTTAGCTACGTGTCCGGCCCAACTAAGTTGACTCGGCTTAAATGAAGTATCACGTTTTTTGCAATATTCTGAATCCGGCAATCCAACCCCAAAAGTGTGACTGCATCCAAACGCAACCAATCTTTTATTCATAGTTAAATGGGTCCTGTTTCTTGTATTCTTTCAATTCTTTTTTTCGGCGACGTTTAAATTTAGCAATTATCCACCATTCTTTTATTTTACGAAACATCACTTTATTCCTATTCGCATAAATCGCATATACTTATCGAATTCCATTTCACCGCTGTAGTAGACTTCACTCATGGGAGTCTGAACAGCAAACTCATAAAGATTAGCTGAGGTATTTACATGTTCATCGATATCATCATAATCGTTGCTCTGCAATACAACTAGTCGTCCTTGAGGTATCTTTGAATACCATTCGTCGAAGTTTTCAATATGCTCACAACTGGTATTAATTACGGTATCGGCAGTATCTGTTAACTGTATACTGGATCCATCAGAACGAGTAACAATGTAGCTGAAGTCGTTATATTTAAGGTCGTGTATATCAATTTCTGATGGTTTGAACTTCCATTCATTCTTGACCCACGACAAGTTGAATTTTTCTGCTATTGGTTTCACGACAGGGTCAATATCAAAGCTGCGCACACGATTGATTTTCAACCCATTTTCAAACATGAGCACTGACAGTATGCCATACCATCCAGCACACAAAAATACAGTTCCCAGATCAGCATCGATATCCTTGAGCTCGTTTATCAACCACATCTTGCTACGCAATTGCCCTTGACTCAATGCATCCTTGTCAAATCTAGTGCCGCTAGCATGTAGACTCTTGATGGCTCGAACAATTTGCGTATCCTGGATATTGAGCAATACCCGATACAAACTCCACACATTGTCATTCATGATAACTTTCTTGAAATCCATTGGATCTATATCATCGTGTGGGAAAGTCATGTCTGAAACAATACTGGACGCATCAGGATCAAACAGCCTGAACAGACTCCACAAATTATTTTCCAATGTTGCCTTGCGTAAATCATCATTAATGTCAGGATGATCAGCTAGTATACGGAATACAGAGTAAAGATTTTGTTCAAGGATTGCACGACGCTCATCATCGAAATTTGCATCCCAAAGATAATCTTGTATACGAAAGACACTGCTCAAGTCTCTGTCAATGTATGCACGGCGTAGATCAGAAAACAATGGTTGGTCTGGAAAGAGTATTTCCATCCTGTTTAACAGTGCACTCTTAATCAACATGCGTATCAAATACCTCTCTTAACCAAGCAAAGTCGTTGATACGTCCAAGCGTCTTTGGCTTTTCACGATATCGCTCACCGAAATCACGGCCCTGTTGGGCACCCAAAACAGCATACGACCCAAACGGTCTCTTGATACCTCGTTCGCACCAAACCCTGAGTCGGTATTCGTTGTCAGTATTATCTCCGTTCGGAATAATACTACTAGCAAGTTTTGTACACTCCCTAAAGGCGCTTTTCCAAGTGTTAAAAGGATCTGTGTTGAAAGCCGTAACATTGGAGATTTGAAATTTTGGGACAAAAGGGGCTCCTATTGTGGTAGTCATGTCGACATTCCAATGCTCTGCCTCGAGCAGTTTCTGCTTGGGGAAAAGCTTTGCACCACCATAACCATAGAGCAGATCGTTTACTGGATTGCGGCTGCGCCATACAAAGACACATTCAGTCTCTGGTACGGTTTCGTACACAAAGCGGTCTGGCTGTGGTGTGAATTTGAATGTGAACTCTTCTTCGATGACAGCGTCAGCGTCGATCACATAGAAATGACTGGTCTTGCTTTGTCGGGCACATTCCTGGTGTGCTTCAAAGATACCTTTGATGCCATGCACACGCTTTGCATTGGGTGCAAACATCTGTAGTATTTCAAAATTTTCGTCGGCGAACGCCTCGTCATAGCTCAGAAAGAAAACGTCGAGCATATTGATTCCTTTGATTTAATCTAGCTTACCTTGACTGATATGTCAATCGTAGATGTATGGGTCTTGCTTGGCTAACCGCTTGAGCCTGCGCTTGCGTTGCCATTTGCGCCATTTACTCTTGATCCAGTTCATTTGGATATCCTCACTTTCAGTCCATGAAGATCACTCCAGCGTTGGGCATCTTCAAGGGTATTTACTAGGGGCTCATCCTTGATGTTGAGACTGGTGTTAAGCAACATTGGGCATCCTGTTCGCTCATACCAACGACGCAATAGCTGGTAGATATCTCCGTCGTATTCATCTACAGTCTGTACACGGCTGGTTCCGTCTACATGCACGATACCAGGAAACTTTTGAGGCTGTAGACAGGGTATGGCAAACTGCATGAACGGTGCCTCAAAGTTTCTGCGTGGCACCTGGAAGTATTCATGTACATGCTCTAGTAGAACTATCGGAGCAAACGGTCTAAATTCTTCTCTCTGTTTGATGGCGTTGACCTGATCCTTGACATCCAAGATTCTTGGGTCTGCAAAGATAGAACGGTGGCCGAGAGCGCGGGGTCCGAATTCAGCCTGCCCTGCTGCTACCGCGCTGATGCCTTGCATTTCAAGGTCAATGAGGATATCATCAATCGGGTAAAAATCGCCTTCAATCCTTGTTCCGTAAAATGCTTCGTGCATTGGTGTGCTGGTATTTAATCCGGCGGCGATTGCGCCCACGCTGCTGCCTGCATCGCCCGGGTTAGGTGGCACCCAGACACGGTCGTAAAAGTTGAATGCCAGCGTGTTGGCTACACAGTTCAACGCACAGCCGCCTACCAATGTCACAGTGTTGCAATCACTTCGGTGACTCATCCATGTCAGAAGCCCAACGAGGATCTCTTCGTAGATTTTCTGCACTGCGGCAGCAATGTCCACATAGTCTTGAATACTAGTAAGTTCTGGCCGCCACCACCGACAACCGCGATGCAGGTTGTGTTTGAAGTAAGTGCCAGGACCATCTATACCGGGAATCTGTTCAAAGAAATCATCCCGTATGGTAGAATAAAAACGAGCTGGGTCTCCCAGTGCTGCCATGCCCATAAGGATGTACTCATGCTCTTGTGGTTTGAGGCCCAGACGCTGCGTCATAGCGCTGTACCATAGCCCGATGCTATGCGGATAGTCCTGGCTCCATATCTTGTTCAGAACGCCGTCTCGCCCATGCCACACGCTCACTGTCTCAAACTCGCCGATACTGTCGATGACCAAGATGTCTTGGTTTCTGCGCCCCAGTGGATCACTGTGATAGCCATAAGCTGCATGACTGTGGTGGTGATCGATCATGGTGACACCTGTGTTGATGCCAAGGCGCTTGAGATACTGTGATGGGCTCTGCTTGAGCAGTAGCTTGTACTGTCCTGCTGACCACTGCCGCTGTTTCTTGCGTCGTGTGTTTTCATAAAAGAACACGTGACTGGGCTCACCAAATGCCAATGCTTCAGCAATCTGGTCAGGATGAAGGTCACGGTCATTCTTGACACGACTATAGCGCTCGCCATGGCTAGCATATACAATGCCGCTCTCCTTGTAGTCATACACTGCTAATGCAGCATCATGACTCATTGCACTCACACCCCAAATGGTCATTGGAAATTCTTTACCTCTACATTTACTAGTCTCGTGTCGTGGAAATCAAATCTTTCCTGTCTGCCTTGCTTATAGATAAACTCTCTTGTTTGAGCTTGCAACTGTTCATAATTCATAACTCTTTCTCGTTTGTTTGGTGATTTCTGAACAAATGGCGTAACGTCAAAATCTTTGATATTTTCTTCATGAATTATATTGAAACCCATCGAATAGAAATCTTTCTTGGGTATAAAAGTCAAATCGTCATAGAATTTGATCTCATCATATTTTATTCTAAATGGATTGGTAATCTGATTGACAAGAGTACTGTAACAATACTTTAATGATGTTGCAAATACCTCGTCATCTATTTCAACCATGCCTGTATTTAGATATTCTGTCCAATCACCCGTTTGAACACTCAG
>Ga0209953_1000104_pt1 | contig 33929 bp, 48 predicted proteins | sample SalPonred_H2O_MG_FD_185713 | JGI IMG/M metagenome (GOLD analysis project Ga0209953, IMG submission 185713) | Salt pond water microbial communities from South San Francisco under conditions of wetland restoration - Salt Pond MetaG... | ecosystem: Environmental > Aquatic > Non-marine Saline and...
GGAGGGCGAGCACCTCGTCGAAGAAATAGGGCAGCATCTGGGCGAGCTTGTTCCCGGGCATGGAGGGCGCGTAAAGCATCCGCCCCATCTCGTCCTGGCTCTTCTCCATCTTTGCGGAGAAGTAGACTTGCTTGCCGGGTAGGTCACGGAAGGCGCGAATGATCATCTGCATTTGATCTTGCAGCGCGCCGTAGGCTTGCCGCGGGTCTTTCGCCGTCGCCTTCTCCGCGGTGAGAACCACTTCCGCGATCTCGCTGATCGAGTCCAGGGCGACCGACTGAAACTGCGCGGCCTCCTCCGACTCCGTGAGCCATTGGTAGGCTTCTTTCAAGTCCTCCATGGACTTGATCTCGATAAAGGGCACATCCGCCCCCTTGATCGACAGCAGGCCGCCCTCGGCGCTGAGGACCAGCGGAGCGGGCAAGGTAGGGATCAGCGAAGTCTTCCCCGCGCCAGCGGCTCCGTACACGAGCAGACGCACATTAACGGCAGACACGTCGCCGGTGCGTTTGACTGAAATGGCCATAGTGGCCTCCTCTGATTGTCCCCGGTTGGCACCGTGCCGGTTGGGGTGTTGCAAAGGTACTCGCCTCTCCCGTATTGTGTCAACCCTCACCGCAACACTCAGGGAGAAAAATATGACCACGCTTGAAGCCATCCAGCACTTCGGTGGCAAAAAGGCCCTCGCAAGGGCGCTCGACGTTTGGCCGCACGCAATCGGCCGCTGGGGAGATCGGCCACCTATGGCTCGGCAGTTCGAGCTCGAGGTGATCACCAATGGGGAGCTAAAGGCGGACCGCGATGACGTCATCAAACGTGCAACAGCTTGAACCACTGACCCTCAAGACCGCCCTGCGCTATGCCGCGATGGGCTGGCCCGTGCTGCCGCTCGTGCCCAACCGCAAGGTGCCGGCCACGGGCCACGGCGTGCACGATGCGACCACGGACGAGGAGCGCATTAGAGCGTGGTGGGGGCAGAATCCCGCCTATAACGTCGGCATCGCCGCGGGGAAGGAGTCGGGCCTGGTCGTCTTCGATGTCGACCCGCGCAATGGCGGCCTCGATGGCTGGGACGAATGGAAGAAGCTGGCCGGGCCCCACGAAGAGGGCGCCACGCAGCTGACGGCCGGGGGCGGCTATCACTACTTGGCCCTCTACGATCCCACCATCACGTCCTGCAAGCTGGAGCAGGGGGTAGACCTCCTCTCTGACGGCAAATATTTCGTCGCCTATCCCTCGACCATCAATGGCAAGCGCTACGAATGGGAGGCCAGCGACGACCCCCTCGAAGGCGTCGCGCCGTTCCGCATCCCGCAAGCCTGGCTCGACCAATACCTCAACAGGTCTAAAAAGAAGATCAGCACCGACGCCGAGCTCATCAAGGGGAATCGAAACGATGGGCTCACCGCGGTGGCCGGCGCAATGCGTCGCCACGGGCTGGGCGAGCGAGAGATTCTGGCGGCCCTCGAGGTATCAAACGAGACGCGCTGCGATCCGCCCCTGCCGGCCTCCGAGGTGGCGCGTATTGCCCGATCCGTGGCGCGATACGCCCCAGAGTCTGACACAGCTGCAAACACCGCCCTAGGCTCAGAGGCCGCCCAGGCGCTGCTCGGCACCAACGCCCTTGCCCCGCCCGCCAATGACTGGATCGTCAAGGCCGACGACTTCAGTGCCCAGCCGGCCGCCATCAACTGGTGGGTCAAAATGTGGGTGCAGAAGCGGGCGCTGATGATGGTTCACGGGCCCAGCGGAGGAGGCAAGACCTTCGTCACGCTCGACTGGCTCCTGCACATTGCCGCCGGGCGCCCTGAATGGGCCGGGCTCAAGGTCAAAAAGGGCACGGTGCTCTATCTCGCCGGAGAGGGCCATGCTGGGCTCCGGGCCCGGATCGCGGCCTGGAAGCACCACCACCAAATATCCGACGTCGACTTCTACCTCTCCACCGACGCCATTGACCTGAACAAACCGGACGGGCTGCGCCGGGTCATCGAGGCCGTCGAGGCCCTTGGCTTCATCCCCGACATCATCGCCGTGGACACGGTGCACCGGCACATGGAAGGCGATGAGAACAGCGCGGCGGACACCAAGACCTTCATCGACGCCTGCGACGCCCTGATCACCCACTTCAACGCCACCGTGCTGCTGGTCCATCACACCGGCAACAGCGACGAGGCCCAGCACCGAGCTCGGGGCTCCTCCGCCTGGCGCGGTGCCCTCGACATCGAGATCAGCGTGGCTCCACCGAAGGCCAAGGGTGGGGCCATCAAGATCATCCAGCGCAAGAGCAAGGACGCGGAGCTCGCGCCGCACGTTTGCGTGGAGCTCAAGGGCGTCAATATCCCCGGATGGTTTGATGATGAAGGAGAACAAATAAGCAGCGCCGTTCCCTTTATTACCGAGTGCGATGGAGAGGACGAAAAAGACCGGATGCCTAAGGCTCTGGCCAGTGCCATCCAAGACATGAAGGACGCTTGGCGCTCGACCGGACAGGAGCTGTTAAACGGCGATCCATATATAACCAAGAGCGCCTTAAAACAGTTTATTATAAATAAGGGAAAGGGAGAGAGCACTGCGAGCCAAGCCGTCAAGCCATCCGCTAAAGGTAAGCTGGTAAATAAGTTAATTGAGGCCGATATGATTAAAGAGGAAATAAATGGCTTCGTTATTACCCATGGGGAGACGGCATCTGCGCTCCTCCTGAACCGCGGATGAGGGCCTTGGTACCCAAAGTACCTTTTGGTACCTTTTGGTACTTTTGGTACCTGACGAAACGGCGGTACCTGGTACCCATCGGTACCCCCCTCCGTAGGAGGGGTACCAAAGGTACCAACCGACGTGCGCGATTACGGAACCGTGCTATGCTCGAGAGGCAGACCCCCCAGCGTCCCCCTCTCCCCCGCTGGGGATGGTCGCCGAGTGGCCCCGTCGATACCGGGGCACCTGTTTCCGCCCCGGCGGGCACTCCTCGCCCGTTGCTTCGCCCGTCGGGGTTTTTAATTGGAGGCTTATATGCTGGTTTATATATATGAGCGCAAACACTTCGAGATGTGGCCAGCTGGGGTGAGGCCCGAGCGCCCAAGAACATATTCAGCCAGCGCCGTTTTAATCAATAAACCACGCAATAATAATAAGGGGAATAATAATGGAATTAAGCGTTAAACATGATATTGATAAACTCCAAAAGAGCTTAACAGACCTCCAAAAGAAACAGCTGCCCAAGGCCACATGGTGGGCGCTAAATCAAACGGGCGCGAGAGTCGGACGGCAGATGGTCAAGGAAGTGGCCAAGGAGGCCGGGGTGACGCAGAAGGATCTCAAGCGCCGCGGCTTCTACGTCACGGCTCGGGCCAAGCTGAAGGATCTCGTGTTCGAGGTGCGCTCGCGCTATGGCGCCATTCCGCTCAAGGACTTCAAGCCCGTGCAAACCAAGAAGGGCGTGCGGGCCAAGGCTTGGGGTCAGAAGAAAATATACGAGGGCGCATTCATCGTGGAGAGCCTGGGCCGCCATGTGTTCAAGCGGCGCACGGGCAAGCGCCTTCCCATCGACAAGCTACACGGCCCCATCCCCTTCAAGATGTTCGAGGCCATCACGACCCAGCAGCGGGCCGTCGAGCTAATCCAGCGCACGTTCCCCGAGAGGCTCGCCAAGGGCCTTGAGCGCTACACGCGGTCGAGGCGCTAGGGATGCCCGACCGAGGCGCGAACGCGGCGCACAGGGCCGCACAGGCGGGCTCAGGGCCATGCGCAGGGGGTGCCCCCCGTTCAAGGTACTCCCAGCGCCGTGCGTAGCGGGTCACGTAGCGGCGCGAAGTTTTTGCAGGGATAGAATTAGGCAAACCCAATTAAAGAATTCGAATTGATAGGCAAAACCTATGGCAAGCACAGGCGGAGTCAAACTCGGAAGCACCTACGACGAAGCCCGCACCCGCAAGGTCAACGCCGAGGCGGAGATCGCGGAGCTGGAGCTCGCGAAGGTGCGGGGCGAGCTGGTGGTGGTCGATGATGTGATCAAGGCGTGGGAGACCGTGCTCATGGCCGTGAAGGCAAAAATGATGAGCGTGCCCACGAAGGCGGCCCCGGTGGTCGCCAGCGAAGGTGAGGCGGGGAAGTGCCAGGCCGTGATCGAGGATCTGGTGCGGGAAGCACTCGAGGAGCTTGAAAACTATGACCCAAAGAGCAGCCCAGCGGACGCGAATGTGGACGGCAGCCAAGACAGCGCTGAAGGTGATGAAGCCGCCGCCCCGGCTAAGCGTCAGCGAGTGGGCAGACCGAGAAAGACGGCTAGACTCGCAAAGCAGTAGCGAACCCGGGCGCTGGCATACGTCAAGGGCCGAGTACCAACGCGGCATCATGGACGCCTGCTCGGATCCGGCAACCCCCGAGGTGGTGGTCATGGCCGGAGCTCAGCTGGGCAAAACCGAGGCGATCCTCAACATTCTCGGCTTCCACATTGCCCACGATCCCTGCCCGATCCTCGTGCTCCAGCCGACCCTTGAGATGGCGCAGGCGTTTTCAAAGGACCGGGTGGCCGCCGGCCTCGTGCGCTCGACCCCGGCCCTGCGCGGGAAGATCAAAGACCCGAGGGCTCGGGATTCTGGCAACACCACGCTGCACAAGGTCTTCCCCGGTGGTGCGCTGACGATGGTGGGGGCGAACAGTGCGGCGGGGCTGGCAAGCCGTCCCATTCGGCTCGTGCTCTGCGATGAGGTGGACCGCTACCCATCGAGCGCCGGGACCGAGGGCGACCCCATCCAGCTGGCGCGGAAACGGGCGGCCACCTTCTGGAATCGCAAGGTAATCATGGTGAGCACGCCTACCAACAAGGGCGCAAGCCGCATAGAGCAGGCCTTCGAGGCGTCGGATCAGCGCCGCTATCATGTGCCTTGCCGCCACTGCGAGCAGTTTCAGGTGCTGAAGTGGAGCAACGTGCAATGGATCGACAAAGACCCCGAAACAGCGCGCTACGCCTGCGAAGGATGTGGCGCATTGTGGACCGACGCTGACCGCATCTGGGCGATCAGAAATGGCGAGTGGAGGGCCTCGAAACCCTTCACTGGGGTGGCTGGTTTTGCGATAAACGGAATGTATTCACCCTGGACGCCCCTCAGCGACGGGGTGAGAGACTTCCTGAGCGTGAAAAAGAACCCGGAAATGCTCCGGGTGTGGACCAACACCTACCTCGGCGAGACGTGGGAGGACCAAGGGGAGACGGTTGACGATTGGGCGCTGGCGGAAAGGCGCGAGCCGCTGCCGGCGATCCCCGACGAGGTGATCGTGCTGACGGCGGGCGTCGACGTGCAGGACAACCGCCTCGAGGTGACGGTGCTGGGCCATGGCCGAGATGACGAGACGTGGGTGCTGAGCCACGAAACGCTCTATGGCGACCCGAGCACGCCCCAGCTTTGGACGGCGCTGGACTCGAAGCTGTTCGCGCAGCATGAGACGGAGAGTGGGCGGCAGCTGATGGTGAGGGCATCTTGCATCGACTCGGGCGGCCACTACACCAACGCGGTTTACGCCTACGCCAAGCGCAACGCCGGGCGGCGGGTGTTCGCCATCAAGGGGGTGGGCGGCGAAGGCAAGGCCATGGTGGGGCGGCCGAGCAAGAACAACGTCGGCAAGTGCCCGCTGTTCCCGGTTGGCGTGCACACGGTGAAGGATGTGGTGTTCGGACGGCTCAAGGTGACGGAACCGGGCCCGTCCTATGTCCATTTTTCTGACATCCTGACCGATGAATACTTCAAGCAGCTCACCGCCGAGAAGATCGTGACGCGGTATCACAAGGGATTCCAGCGGCGCGAGTTTGTCAAAACCCGGCCCCGGAATGAGGCCCTCGACTGCTTTGTGTACGCATTGGCCGCTCATGCTATCATTGGCGTGAACGTTAACGCCTTGGCGGCCCGATTGGACGCCGCCCCGGTGGAGACAAAGCAAGAGGCGGCGCCCGAGCCCAGGCGCCAAGCCTTTGTGCCACGGCCGGCCCGGGCGGGCGGCTTCGTTAACAGCTGGCGGTGACAATGGCCAATCTTTTCGACGCAGCGAACGCCCCCGAAGGTGAGCCCACCGAAGTCGTGGTCGGCGACTTCATCCAATGGAAGCGCTCCGACATCGCGGACGACTATCCCACGAGCGAGGGCTTCACGGCCGAATATGTCGCCCGCATCACGGGCGGGGGCAGCACCGAGATCAAGCTGCCCCAGGCGGCGGGCTCGACGGATGACTATTACCTCTTCACCGTAGACAGCGACACCAGCGCGGGATTTCTGCCCGGCCTTTATCACTGGCAGCTTGAGATCACGCAGACGAGCTCCGGCAACCGGCTCGTGGTCGACATTGGGGACTTTGAAGCCATCCCCGACATGGACTCCAACCAGGCCGACCCGCGCATCCATGCCGAGATCATGGTGGACAAGATCGAGAGCCTGTTGGCGGGCAAGGCCGATAGCGACGTGGCCTCCTACTCCATCGCCGGCCGGAGCCTGACCAAGCTGAGCTTTCAGGAGCTCCTCGACGCCCGGGACCACTACCGCCGCGAGGTGGTCCAGCACAATAACAAAGAGCTCGTGAAGCGCGGGAAAAAGAACGGCTCCACGATTCAAGTGAGGTTCTAAGCATGGGGATCGCTGACTGGTTCAAGAAGAAGCCGGAGCCCGAGCCCGTCAAGGGGCGGCGTTTCAAGCGATCCTACGCGGCCGCCAGCACTGGTCGGCTTTTTGCTGACTTCCCCGGCAGCGAGCGCAGTGCAGATTCGGAGCTGTACCCCGTAATTTCAAGGATGCGGGCGCGGACCCGGGACCTGGCGCGAAACAATGAGTACGCGAAGCGCTATTTGGAATTGCTGAAAACCAACGTCATCGGGGACCGTGGCTTCACCCTTCAGGTGAAGGCGGTCGACACCGTTGGCCGGCTGGATCAGGGCGGAAACAACGCCGTGGAGGCCGCCTTCCGGCGCTGGGGCCGGATCGGCAACTGCACCGTCGACGGCAAAATGAGCTGGAATGACGTGCAGAAGATGGTGATGGAGGGCCTCGCAAGGGACGGCGAGGTGTTCATCATCAAGCACCGGGGCGCCTCTTTCCACGATTCCTTCGCCCTTGAGTTCATCGAGCCGGACCAGATCGACGAGGAGAAGTCGGAGCGCCTGCCCAATGGCAATGAGATTCGCATGGGCGTGGAGCTCGACCGCTTCCGCCGGCCGGTGGCCTATCACGTCTTGACCGGCCATCCCGGCGACTATGACTTCACCACGCAAACGCGCAGCCCGAAGCACAAGCGCATCCCGGCTGACCGCGTGATTCACATTTTCCGCCAGCTGCGCGCCGGGCAGACTCGCGGCGAGCCTTGGATGGCGGCAGCACTGGCTTCCATGAAGCAGCTGGGCGCGCTGCGCGAGGCGGCGATCATCAACGCCCGAGTCGGCGCGTCGAAAATGGGCTTTTTCACGTCCCCGAGCGGCGATGGCTTCGTGGCTGATGATATGGATGGCAATGTGCCGATCATGGATGCGCAGCCCGGAACCTTTCACCAGCTGCCGCAGGGCGTCGACTTCAAGAGCTTCGACCCCGACTATCCCTCCTCCGAGTTCGATGCCTTCCACACCAGCGTGCTCAAAGGCATCGCCTCGGGCCTGGGGGTGTCCTACACGTCCCTCTCCAATGACCTTGAGGCCACGAGCTACAGCAGCATCAGGCAGGGTGCCCTTGAGGAGCGCGACTACTACCGCACGCTCCAGCAATTCATGCTCGACCACTTTGTGCGGCCAGCCTTCGACGCATGGCTTGAGGCGGCCATGGAGGTGGACAGCTTCGGCATCCCCGTCCGGCAGTTTGAGCGCTTCTCCGATGCGGCAGAGTTCCGGGGCCGGGCGTGGAATTGGGTGGACCCCCAGAAGGAAATGACGGCGGCGATCACCGGAATGAAGGCGGGCATTCTCTCCCTTCAGGACGTGGCCTCAAACTATGGCCGAGACGTTGAGGAGCTCCTCTCGCAGATTGCGAAAGACCGCGAGCTCATGGCGCAGTTCGGCGTGAAGTACGCGCTGGAGCCCTACGCGGCGCAGCAGATGCCGGTGGTGCCGATGATTGATGAGGAGACAGGCCAAGCGATCCCGATGCCTCAAGATGCTCAGCCTATGCAGCAAGCGCCAGCTGATGCTCCGTCTCCTGCCGCTGAAGATCAAGGCATCCAATCGCCTGACAAGCTGATGAACGGAGCGCAGGTGGCGTCGATCATCGAGGTGGTGACGGCTTATGGTTCCGGCGTGATCAGCCAAGAATCCGCCATTGAAATCTTAATCGTTGGTTTCGGCGTTGCTGAAGATAAGGCGAAGAAGATTGTGGGCGGAGCGGGAGCCTCCAATGCCGACCTATAAAGGCGTGGAAATCAGCACCACCCCCACCGAAGGCATGGTCGAGGAGGCCGAGCGCGGCCTCGCATGGCGCGAGGAGTACGGACGCGGCGGCACCGAGGTCGGCGTGGCCCGAGCTCGTGACATCAGCAACCGGCGCGAGCTCAGCTTCGACACGGTGAAGCGCATGGTGTCCTATTTCGCCCGCCATGAAGTGGACAAGCAGGGGCAGGGTTGGAGCCCCGGCGAGGAGGGCTACCCCTCGGCTGGGCGCATAGCGTGGGCTTTGTGGGGCGGCGATCCGGGCCGGACTTGGGCCAATAACATCTCCGACCGCATGGATGACGCTGATGATGCGGAAAGGGGCTATAATGACGGGGAGAGTCGCCAAGAGGAGCGTGGCATGACTGACCAAGAAGAAATCAAGGCGGAAGAGCTGCCGGCCGACGAGGCCGACGAGGCCGAGCCTGCCGCGCCTGAAGCAGACGACGCTGAAGCAGACGACGCCGAGCGCAAAGCCGCTCCCGAGGTGGTGCATCGGGCCATGGAGCTCGATCCGCAGGCCGTCAACGCTGACGAGCGCCGGGTGCGCATGGCCCTCTCCTCTGAGGAGCCCGTGGCCCGCAGCTTCGGCATGGAGGTGCTTGAGCACTCCTCCGACGCGATTGACCTGGCTTTCTTGAATAGCGGCCGCGCCCCGCTTCTGCTCGACCACGATCCCGAGCAGCAAATTGGCGTCATTGAATCAGTGGAGCTCGATGGCTCGGCACGGCGACTCCGTGCGACGGTGCGTTTTGGAAAAGGCGCACTGGCCAGCGAGGTCTTTTCTGATGTTGTGGACGGAATCCGTGGAAATGTCTCCATCGGCTACGCGATCAACAAGCTGGAGCGCAAGGAAAAGGACACTTATGTGGCCCGATCCTGGCGCCCCGTTGAGGCAAGCATCGTCTCGATCCCCGCTGACGTGACAGTCGGCGTTGGTCGAAGCGGGCACGTCCCTCAAATCACCGTCGAGTCCAACAATCCCCAGGAGGGTCAAAAAATGACCGATCAAGTGGACATCGCGGCAGTCGAGGCGGAAGCCCGCAAAGCCGCACAGCGCAGTGCTGCGCAAATCGTCGAGCTCGGTTCTCGGCACAATCAAGGCGAGATGGCCCGCAAGGCAATCGCCGATGGCAAGAGCATCGAAGAGTTCCGTGGCGAGCTCCTCGAAGTGATCGGCTCCGAGCGTGCGCTCGAGGCTCAAGACGTGGGCATGACGAAGCAAGAAGTGAAGCGCTTCAGCATCATCCGCGCCATCCACGCTCTGGCCAACCCCACCGACCGCCGCGCTCAAGAGGCCGCTGCATTTGAGTTTGAGTGCTCCCGCGCTGCGTCCGACCAGTACGGTCGCGCTGCTCAGGGCATCCTGCTCCCGGCTGAAGTGCTCCGCAACTGGAAGCGCGACCTGAACAGCGCCGACGAGGCTGCTCTGTTCACCGACGACTTCCGTGGTGGCGACTTCATCGACGTGCTGCGCAATGCCAGCTCCGTCATGCAAGCCGGCGCTCGGATGCTCAATGGCCTTTCCGGCGACGTGAAGATCCCCAAGAAAACCGCAGCAGCAGCCGCAGGCTGGATCGCTACGGAAGGCGGGGCCTCCTCTGAGTCGGAAATGACCGTGGGCTCCGTGTCCATGGTGCCGCGCACGCTCGGTGCTCACACGGATGTGACGCGTCAGCTGCTCATCCAGTCGAGCCTCGACGTGGAAGCCCTCATCCGCGACGACCTCGCCTCTGCAATCGCTCTCGCGATTGACCTCGGCGCGCTCTCCGGCTCTGGCTCCTCGGGTCAGCCCACCGGGATCAAGAACACCTCCGGCATCAACACCGTTGATTTCGGAACCGCTCCTGATCTCGTTCCCACCTTCGCCCAAGTGGTGGAGATGGAGACCAAGGTGGCCGAGGACAACGCTCTCATGGGCAACCTCGCGTACATCATGGGCGCGGCCATGTATGGCGCACTCAAGACGACCACCGTGGACAGCGGATCAGGTCGGTTCGTCGTAGAACCCGGCGGCACCATCAACGGCTATCGGGGCATTGTCTCCAACCAGGTGGCTGCTGGGGACGCCTACTTCGGCAACTTCAGCGATCTACTGGTCGGTATGTTCGGCGGCCTCGACATCGTGGTCGATCCCTACACCGCCAGCACCAGCGGCACGGTGCGCGTGGTGGCTCTTCAGAGCTGCGACGTGGCAGTGCGTCACGCGGTCAGCTTCTGCCTCGGTAACGACGGCGGCAGCTAAGCCTAAGCACTAAGGTGACGGCCCCCTTCGGGGGGCCTGATCCCTAGGAGGCGAGATGAAATACAAGGTTTTGCGCAACACCGTAGCAGCTGGCCGAGTGCGTCGCCTGGGAGCCGTGATTGAGCTCGACGATGCCGAGGCTAACGAATTGATGGCCATGGGGCGCGTGGCGCCGCATGACGAGCCGGAGCCGCTCGCTGACCGAGCGCTTGGCCTGGCGGAAGATACCAAGCCGCGCCGCCGCACGCGGGCGCGCAAGGCCCAGGACTAAACCATGGCCGTGGAAACCGCTGATGATCGCCTCATCATGCTCGCTGACTTCGGCGTGGCGGCGACCTATACGCCCTCCGGCGGGTCCGCCAGCAGCATCACGGTCATCTTCGACAATGCCTATGAGGCCGTGGACACCGGGGGCGGCGTTTCCTTCGCCGTCCGCCAGCCCCGAGTGACTGCTCGCACGGCTGACGTGCCGAACGCCTCGGAAGGCGACACCCTCGCAGTCGAGGGCGTGACCTACGTCATTCGCATCGTGATGCCCGACGGCACGGGAATCACCGAGCTCATGCTTGAGGCGCCCTGATGGCTCACGTTCGCAAGCTGATCCGCGACAACATCGAGACCACGCTGACGGGGCTTGCGACCACGGGCGCTAACGTCTACCAGACCCGGGTCTATCCCATCGCCGAGGATCGCTTGCCTGGCCTGGCCATTTACACGAGCTCCGAGGCCACCGAATATGCCACAATCAACCCACCGCGCACGCAGCTGCGCACGCTCAGCGTGAGCGTTGACGTGTACGCCAAGGCGGTGACGGCCTATGATGACCTGCTCGACGCCGCGTGCGTGGAGATCGAGGAGGCGCTTTACACCGACCGCACCCGGGGCGGCAACGCCAAGGACACGCGGATCATCGCCTTCGAGAGCGATTTCTCCGGCGACGGCGATCAGCCGGTGGCGCGGGCCACTCTGACCGTCGAAGTGGACTATGTGACCATCGAGAACGACGTGGAGGCGGGCGCATGACCCTGGTGGAAATGAGCGACGGGCGCGAGACGGTTATCCGCGTGCGCCCAGATAAGGTAGAATTGATGCAGTCAAAGGGCTGGACCGTGGTGGTGCAGCCCATTGAAACGCCGGAGCCCCCGGCCGACGATGACGCCCCAGTGGCATTGGAGGATTAAGCATGGCAACTCACAAGGGCAGCGAAGGCGTCGTCAAGGTCGGCGCAAACACCGTGGCCGAGGTCCGCAGCTGGACCGTCGCCGAGAGCGCTGACACGCTCGAGGACACGTCCATGGGCGACACGGCGCGAACCTATAAGTCGAGCCTCACCACGTTCACGGGCAGCCTGGACGTTTTCTGGGACGAGACCGACAGCAATGGCCAGGGCGCTCTGACCATCGGCGCGGAAGTGACCTTTGCGGTATACCCCGAGGGCGACAGCTCCACGGACACCTACTACACGGGGACGGCCATCGTCACCGAGGTGAGCCGCACGGCAGCCTTCGACGGGCTGGTCGAGGCATCGGTGAGCCTGCAAGGCACCGGCGCGCTCAGTGAGAGCACGGTGGCCTGATGAGCACTTTGCTGGAGAGGGCAAAGAGCCACTATAAGGCCAAGCTGAGCGCCGAGCCGCGTGAGCTCCGCATCCCCGAGTGGGACGCAACGGTTTACATTCGGCCCGGCATCAGCCTCCACAATCTCGGCGAGATCATGGAGCTGGCCAACGCAGGCAAGAGCGCGGAGGCCATGGTCATGACCCTGGTTCACCGCCTGATCGACGGCGAAGGCAAGCCGGTCTTTCGGAAGATCGAAAAGACCGAGCTCCTCCGTTCCGTCGATCCTGACGTGCTGGCGCGTATCGTGGGCGAGATTAATGCCGAGGACGCCAGCGCGGAGGACGTTTCGGGAAACTGAGGGGCGACCCCGACCTGCAAATGCAGTACGCCCTGGCCGAGCATTTGCACAAGACGGTCGCCGAGATTCGCGAGATGGACTACCGGGAGTTTTTAGGCTGGGCGGCCTGGTTTGAGATGAGGCGGGAAAAGAATGGCTGACCAAAAGACCGTCTTAACAATCCTGGCGAAAGACAAGACCGCGGCGGCGTTTAAGAGTATCCAGTCGGGGGCCGCGGCTACCCGCAAGAGCATTAACCGACTGACGCCGGTCTTTCTCAAGTTCGGCTCCGGCGCGGCAACTGCCGCAGCTGGCGCCCTGGCCGCTTTCACCAAGATGTCGATGACCAGCATCGACAACCTCACCAAGACCGCCGACAAGATCGGGACCACTACCGAGGCTCTGGCGGGACTCCAGCACGCGGCCAACCTGACCGGCGTCAGAACCGAGACGATGAACATGGCCCTGCAACGCATGACCCGACGGGTGGCGGAAGCCGCCATCGGGACAGGCGAGGCTAAGGGCGCGCTCGAGGAGCTCGGCATCAATGCCCAGGATCTGGTCAAGCTGCCGCTTGATCAGCAGATGGAAGTGGTGGCCGATGCCATGGCCGGCGTGGGAACGCAGGCGGACCGGGTGCGCCTCGCCATGAAATTATTCGACTCCGAGGGCGTGGCGCTGGTCAACACGCTGGGTGGTGGATCGGCCGCGCTTCGAGAGATGACCGGCGAAGCATCTGCCCTGGGCACAGCCATCAGCCGCGTTGACGCCGCGCAAGTCGAGGCGGCGAATGATGCCATGGACCGCGCTCGGGCAGTCTTTCAGGGCGTGGGTAATCAGCTGGCCATCGCCTTTGCTCCGGCGGTTGAATACGCGGCCAACCTGCTGCGCCAGGCTGCTCTCGACTCCGAGGATTTCGGCAGCATCGGCCAGCGGGTGGCGCAGGCGGTGGGCAGGGCGTTTGGCTTTGCCGGCGACATGATTCTCGGGCTTAGCCTGGTCATCAAGAATGTGCAGCTGGCCTTTGCCATCTTCATGGATACGCTGCTCGGCGGGATGGCCCAGGCGGCCAAGGCCGTCGATTTTCTCATCGAGAAATACAACGTGCTCGCTCGCGCCTTCGGCATGGACGAGATCGAGACGAGCGTGAGTGGGACGCTTCAGGGCTTGGCCGATGCCTTCGGGCGCCAGGCTGATCGGATCCGCCAGGAGATCACCGACGCCCTTGAGGGGCCGCTCCCTTCCGAGCGGGTCATGGCGACGCTTCAGGAGATCACGCTGGCCTCGCGGCGCACAGCCGAGGAGCTCAAGGGCGCACAAATCGGATCCGTTGAAGGCGTCACCGAGACGGTGGAGACCATCAAGACCGAGACGGACAAGCTGCAATCCAGCATCTCCGACGCCCTCATCAGCGGCGTAACGGATGGCAAGGACGGGATGCTCCGGTCCTTCTCCAACATCCTCACGCAAATGGCCTCCGAGGTGCTCAAGAGCCAGCTGATGAGCGCCTTCAAGAGCATTTTCCCTGGCAGCGGCGGGACCGGGGGCCTGGGCAGCATCTTCGGCGCTATCGGCAGTTTCTTCGGCGGAGCCCGGGCAGAGGGCGGCAGCGTGACAGCGGGCCGAGCTTACCTCGTCGGCGAGCGCGGGCCGGAGCTCATGGTACCGGGCCGGAGCGGCACCATCGTCGCCAACGAGAATATGGGCGGCGCCGGGCTTAACTATGCGCCCGTGGTGAACATCTCGGGCGGGGCTAGCGCCCAGGATCGCGCTATCTTCTCGGCCGAGCTCCGCCGGCAGAAGGCCGAGATCGCCGATATGCTTGCACGGAGGCGCTTCTGATGCCGCTTGGCTTTCCCTCAATCGTCCCCTCCGCCAGCAGCTGGGAGATCATCAGCAACAGCCGGCAGTTCGTATCGCCGCTTTCGGGCGCGATTCAGACCGCGGCGAGAGGCGGAAACCGCTGGCGGGCGACGCTCACCTTCGACAATCTCACGGGCGCTGATCGAGCGATCATGCAGGCTTTTGTGAGCGAGCTCCAAGACTCCGCCGAAAACTTCTATTTGCAGGACCACTCCTTCACCCGCCGCGCCAATGGCGTGGGCTCGCCGGCGGTTAATATCCCGGCGGGATACACGGGCAACCAGCTGGTCATTGACGGCTGGACCGGGGGCAATTTCTCTTTTCTCAAGGGCGACCTATTCTCGGTCAATGGCGAGCTCAAGATGGCAACATCCGATTGCGCGATAGTTGCCGGGACATCGACTGTAAACTTTGCGCCTTTGCTCAGAGTGGCGCCTTCTGACAATGCTGCGGTCACCATCACCAGCCCGCAAGGCATCTTCCGCTTGGCCACACCCACCAGCGGCTGGAGTAATCAGCCCGGCATTTTCTCCACCTTCACGCTTGAGGCCATTGAGGACGTGATCGCATGAGCCGCGACCTGAGCTCAGCCAATGCTACAGCCCTCGACGGCGCGGTCATTCGGCCCGTGGTGTTCACTCAGCTTGAATTCGACGCGCCCACGGGCACGCTCTATTTGCACGACGACATCGGTCCCATCATCGCCGATGACTGGGGCGGCGTGAGCCGGACCTGGGACGGGGTGGGCGACTTCGGGGGAATCAGCCAGCTTGACGAAGGGCGAGACGTTTCGCCCTACAAGGTCGAGCTCCTGCTCAGCGGCATCGACGCCGACATCGCCGCCCAAGTACTGACCGATGATAGCGTGCTGCGCAACGTGTATATCCTCGTGGGCCTGCTCGACGAGGATCGAGCCTTGATTGATGACCCGCACCCCATGTGGGCCGGCAAGGTCGATGATCTGCAAGTGGCCATCGGGGCCGAGAGCGTCATTAAGGTGGTTTGCGAAAGCCAGCTGGCGGCCTTCGAGAAAGTGAATGGGCGCCTGCAAAACGACGCGGACCACCAGGCAGAATTCTCGGGCGACAAGTTCTTCGAGTACCTTCCGCAGATGCTTGACGCTAAGTTCCGCTGGGGTGGACGCACGCAGAGCTATCGCGCCACAGGCGGCAGTGGCAGAGCGGGCATCGCCCCCGTGGTAAACATCGGGCCACGATGACCCGCGAGGAGGCCGTCAGAAGCGTCACACGCGCTTTTGGCGACCAGCCCTTTGCATGGGGGCGCCTCGACTGCTGTCAGCTCGCCAGGGCCGTATTTGCGGCCTACAGGGGGCGCGATCCAGCGCCGGGCATGGACTACGCGAACAAGGACGAGGCCGAGGCCCTCATGGCCCGCCACGGCGGCCTAGCGGGGCTCCTGACGTATATCCTTGGCGACCCCTGCCCGGTGAATGAGACAAGCACGGCCGACGTGCTCCTGCTAAAATTGCCGGGTGTAGGCGAGCTCGCAGGCGTGCGCGCAGGAGATGGCGCGCTGGTCCCGATTAAGGTGGGGCTCTACCGGGCGCCTCTGCGCTACGCTCTCGAAGGCTGGAGAATCTAATGGCTCAGGCGGTTGCGGCAATCGTTATCAAGGCAGCGGGCGCGAGCCTAAGCACTGGCGCAGCGGCTGCCATTACGGCAGCGGCCGCCGTCACCGACATCGCCATTGCCGCCAGCTATCAGAAAAAACAGGAAGCCGACGCCCGCAAAGCAGCCGCAGCCGCGCCCCGGGATGTTATGGTGCGCAGCGCCATCGAGCCGGCGAAGATCGTCTATGGGCGCGCTCGGGTGTCCGGCCCGGTGGTCTACACGAACACCGTCCCCACGGCCGGCACCAACGATAACAATACCCTTTGGACGGTCGTTTCCCTCGCCTCCCACGAGTGCGCCGACATCGAGGCTATCTACCTCGACGGCGACAAGATCCCCTCCTCGATCATCGACTGGGCCGGCACCGGAGGGGTCACCAGTGGCACCTATGGGCCGATAGGGGGTAATGAAGTTACCAACTTCTATCGGCGCCTTGGCTCGGACAGTCAGACCCACGTCACGCAGCTGGCCACAGCCTTCTCCGACTGGACCGCCGACCACGATGGCCGTGGGATCTGCTACGTCGTCTCCGCCTTCGAGCTCGGGACCAAGACCGGGGAAGGGGTGTGGGCCAATGGGGCGCCGCAGAACATTCGCGCCGTGGTCAAGGGCAAAAAGGTCTATGACCCGCGCCTCGATTCCACCAATGGCGGATCAGGAACGCACCGTTTAGCTGACCCTGCGACGTGGGAATGGTCAGATAATCCTGCCCTTTGCCTGGCGGATTACCTTTTCGACGCGGATATCGGCATGGGGGCCGAGGGCATCACCTATGGCGACATCGATTGGGCCATGGTGGCGACCGCCGCGGACCAGTGCGACGCCACCGTCACGGTCCCCTCGGGCGGCTCCACCAAGCGCTTTACCTGCAACGGCGCCCTTGATACTGGCACGGCCTACGCGGACAACATCCGCGCCCTGCTCTCATCGATGGCCGGCACGCTTACCTGGTCCGGCGGCAAGTATCGGATCCGCGCCTGCGCCTATGAGGCGCCCACCTACACGTTCACCGAAAACGACATCGTGGGCGACGTGCAGATTCAGCCCGAGCGCCCGCGAGCTCAGCGCTTCAACACCGTGCGCGGCACCTTCATCGATCCGGGCAAGGACTATGCGGCCACGCAGTTTCTGCGCGTGCAGGATAGCGACTACCTGACCACCAGGGACAGCGGCCAGGAGCTGACTACCTCCATCTCCCTGCCCATGACGAATGACGAGTTCATGGCGCAGCGCCTGGCCTACAAGAGCCTCCGGCTGAACAATCAGCAGATCACGGCGGTCCTGCCCGTCAACTGGAAGGCCCTCAAGGTCGGCGTAGGCGAGCGCATCTCCGTGACCATCGCCGAGCTCAGCTGGTCGGCCAAGGTTTTCGTGGTCGATGCTTGGAGTTTCGATCCCGAGAATGGCTTCTCCCTCACGGTGCGCGAGGACAGCGCTAGCGCCTACACGGACCCAGCGCTGGGCGATTACAGCACGCGCACGGCAGCCGGCACGATTGTCTTTAATGACCCGGCGGTGCCATCGCCTAGCGGACTGACGGCTACAGGCGAGGAGGAAGGGGTGCTCCTTGAATGGGAGGCGCCCTCAATGCCTTCCATGTATGACGAGGTGGTGGTCTACGCTTCGCCGGACAGCGCTTGGGCTAACGCCGTCGAGGTGGGCCGAGTGCGCGGTACGCGCTTCCGCCACGAGCTCCTCCGGGGGCTGGAGCGTTTCTATTGGGTGCGCTCCGAGGACGTGGACGGGCGGGAGTCGGTGCGCGACCCCGACTCAGATACCTCCACCATCAGCGCCACAGCAGGGGCAAGCACGGCAGTGATCGGCGGTGCTGGGGTCTCGACGATTGTCGACTTTGGCGGCAACCCTGTTCTTGAAGATGACCTGCTGAATGAATACAACGCCGGCAAGACCATCGCGCTTCTGCTGAATCAGGACAGCGATGGGAGCACCTTCAACGGAAATGGCGCCTTTGTGGGCGTCAGCAACGCTGGCGACCCCGTTACTGGCACAGATGGCTTCTTCATTTGGAACGGCATTAAGTACACCGTCGATAGGAGCTATCTCGGCAATTACACCTTTGTGACCAGTATGCAGGGCAGGCAGGGCTATATCGTTTACGACATCTCCACCCAAACGCCCTTCGCTATTTCTGGCTTCGGCAATTCCCGCATCGCCTTTGTCTGGAAAGAGGGCGGGCAGTGGTATTACGACAACGACAATTTCACGGGGGTGGCCTTCAACCCCACTGACACTATGCTGGCGCTGGCCTATCTGAACAAGGACAGCACCACGCAATTCATCAGCAAGGCGGGCCTACTAGCCGAGCCCGTGCAGATTGTCGCCGTGGCGGATATCACAGCCGACTACATCAGCGTTGGCACGCTTGATGCGAGCGTGGTTAATGTAACTAACCTGAACGCGGATGAGATCACTACCGGGAGCCTTAGCGCCGACTTCATCACCATTGACGGCGTGACACTCGACACCGATGGCGCTGGGACGCTCATCGTCAAGAACAACGGTATTGATACGGGCCAGCTTGCCAACGGGGCCGTCACCGCGCCTATCGTCGCCGAGGGGGCGGTACAGGGTAAAACCATCGCCCTGCTTTTGAACAAGAATAGCGACGCTACGGGGAACTCTGGTGAGGGATCATTCGTAGGCGTGAACAACGCAGGCGAGCCGGTTCCGGGGACTGACGGGTTCGTCATCTTCGACAATGTGAAGTACAACATTGCAAGAACGCAGCTCTCGTCGTCGTCTTTCGCGACTCAGCTTGTAAACAAAAAAGGTTACGTCGTCTATGACGCGTCTGGCCTTAACTTCACTGTTCAGGGCATAGCGACCAGAACCGCTTTTGTTTTTCGAGAAGGGGCGACTTGGCACTACGACAACAACGCCGTTGCCGTTGCCTTTACGCCCACGGATTCAATGCTTGCCCTTGCGTACATTGAGACCGGCTCCGCTGACGTTATCCAGCGCGGCGGGCTTCTCGCTGAACCTATCCAGCTTCTCCAAATCTCTGAGATCCGGGCCGATTACATCAGCGCGGGAACGCTCGACGCCTCTCTGGTCAATGTGACCAATCTCAATGCCAGTAACATCACCACCGGGACGCTCGATGCCGGGGTCGTTACTGTCTCTAATCTAAACGCCAGCAATATTACGAGCGGAACCCTCAATGCCGGGGTGGTCTCTGTTACCAATCTCAATGCAGATAACATCACCACCGGCACTCTAAGCGCCAGCAACATCCAGCTTGATGACGTGACCCTTACGGCGTCGGGCGGGAACCTGATTGTCAAAAGCGGAGGGGTGAACACAAATCAACTGGCTTTGCGCTCGGCGACCGATACGTTCCGCGCTGATATGCCTTCGGATATCAACTATTCCACGAGCTGGACCACCCTTGTCTCAATCACCGGCCAGCAATACAACGGCAACGATATTGCAGAGATCAGCTGGGGGATTAGGGCGCATCCAGAGGCGGCGGGAGCTCCCTATATCGCTATCCGCATCTTGATCTATGCGGGTGCTTCTCTACAGGCAACGCAGTATTTTATCGGGGATGTTGCCTACGATACGACCAACTGGGCGCAAATCCAGCAAGCCCTGTTTTCGTCCTCAATGCAGTATTTCGTTGGTTTCACCAACAGCAACTGGCAGTTCTATCTACAGGCTGCGACTAACGTCACTGACACGTTCCCGAGGACATTCAGGGCTCCCGGCACCTATATGCAGATCGTGAGGCTTAAGCGATGATGTGGGCGAAGATCGAGGACGGGCAGGTGGTCAGCATAATCACCTACCACGAGCAGCCCGAGGGGTGCGTCCCGGTCCCTGATGGCTTGAACCCCTTCCGAATGAAGTGGAATGGCTCTGAGCTCGTGGCGGACGACGATGCCCGGGAGGCCGAGGCCGAGGCTATGGCGAGAGTGCAGCGCGACCAACTCCTCGCCGCCTCCGACTGGACACAACTGCCTGATGTGCCTCTCGCCACCAAGGATGCTTGGGCTGCCTACAGGCAGGCTCTGCGCGACCTCCCCGAACATCCCGATTGGCCCCATATTCAGGACTGGCCCGTGGTAAACTGAGCCAAGCACAGGAGGCTCCTCGATGGCTAGCGTCACTCACAAGCAAGGCGACTCATTCGAGTGGGTGGTGACGCTCACGGAAAACTTTGTCGCCGTTGATATCACCAACTACAGCATTCGAGCCCAGATTCGGGCGAATGACACGCTAATTGCCAACCTGACAGTGACCAAGACGACGCCTCTGTCCGGCGTCTTTAGTGTTACGGCCACAGCGGCGCAGACTGATAGCTGGTCAGCTGGCGCGCACAAGTGCGACATTGAATTCACGGACGGGAATAGCGAGGTGTTCTCCACCGAAACCTTTGATGTGATCGTGCTTGAGGATATCTCGCATGATTGATTTGGCCTGCCCCACGCGCAATGACTTCTCAGCCAACCTACAGACCGGCTGGGCTATGTCGGCCACAATTACGGTCACGCGCAAGACGGCGAGCATCGATGTGCCTGATACTGGCTTTCGAGTGACGATTGAGCCGGACAAGAGCAATGTGCAGGAAGTGGTCATTTTGGCCAAGCGCGGCGATGCTGCGGCGGTCTCCGAGGTGACGAATTCCTCCGGCTCGATGGCTGACTTCCCGAGGACAGCGGCGTGATATTTATTAACATCAACATTGAAACCATTGCGGACAGTCTGCTCAAGGGCGCGTGGGCCGATGCGCTGGTGCAGTTTAGGACCGAGACGAGCGGCCTATTTATCACAACAGAAGATGGGACGCTCATCGCGCAGGAGTAAGCCATGCCGACGGTAAAGATTAGCGAGCTCGACGCTATTGGAGCAGCGCCCGACGCTGGGGACGTGCTCATCATCAATGACGGCAGCGTCACCAAGAGCGTCACGGTTTCCAACCTTCACTCGGGCCTTCAGTCTCAGATCGACGCGAAACAGGACGCCTCGACGGCTCTGACGACCACCAATTACTCGACCACCCTCGACACTCGCTATTTCACGGAGAGCGAGATCGGCACGTTTCTTGACGGAACGACGCCGATCAGTGGCTATAACAAAACCAACTGGGACACGGCTTACGGATGGGGCGATCACTCTGTCGAGGGCTATCTGACCGCTAACCAGACGATAACCCTTTCCGGGGATGTGTCTGGATCGGGGACCACTTCGATCATTGTCACCGTCGCGGACGATTCGCATAACCATGTGATCTCCAACGTCGATGGATTACAAGCCGCTTTAGATAGCAAATATGAGGACGGCTCCGTAATCTCCGTTGGGAACATCACGACGACAGGCTATCTCCGGGGGCCGTCAACCTTCACCATTGACCCGTCCCCTTATGCGGACATTGCCGGCACCGTAGTCATCGCCGGAAACCTTCAGGTCGATGGGACCACGACGACGATCAACAGCACGACCGTGAGCATTGAGGATAAGAACATCGTTCTGGCTGAAGGATCGTTAAATGCTTCTGAGGCGAATGGTGCCGGAATCACCATTGATGGGGCGAATGCCACGTTTATCTATAACGGCACCGACGACCAGTGGGAAACGAACAAGACCCTAAGCCTTGGCGCAAGCCTGACTTTCGGGGGCACGGCGGTTTCCAACATTCTCGACGAGGACGATATGTCCTCCAATAGCGCCACGGCGCTGGCAACTCAGCAATCCATCAAAGCTTATGTGGACGCGAACGCCGGGGCAGATGCCGCCGTTGCCTTCGCCATCGCTCTGGGGTGAATCATGGCTAACGCATTTTTATCCGAAACTGATACCGCCATTGGGACGACCCCAGCGACGGTCTATACCTGCCCAGCGGCTACAGAGGCCACCGTAATTGGCCTGAGCATCGCGAACATTCACACATCCCAGATCAGCGTGGACGTTCAACTCGACGCCTCTGGACGCACTTCCGGGGGCGAGGACGCGGTCTATCTAGTGAAGGCCGCGCCCGTCCCTGCTGGCGGAGCTCTAGTGGTAGTCGGAGGAGATCAAAAGATCGTCCTCGAACCGGGGGATGCGATCATCGTCACTTCCGACACAGCGGCCAGCGCGGACGTTGTGCTATCACACCTTGATATCACCTAAGGGGGTTTGAGATGAGCTACATAGGAACAAGCCCCGCAGTAGCGGACGCAGTAAGCAAGACGAATGGTGGAACCTTTGAGGCGAATATCACCGTTGATGCGGATTTTGCGGTTACGGGTGATACGACCATTGACGGAACGGGAGTGGCTAAGCAGGGCCTTCCCATCGTCACTGAATCGACTACGGCCCGAACCCTAGCCCTGACGGATACCGGCGCATTCATTCGGACGACCAATAGCAGCGCAACCACGATCACGGTCCCCACGAATGCGAGCGTTGCCTTCCCCGTTGGCGCTGAGGTGGTGGTGATTCAAGCCGGGACGGGAGCGGTGACGTTCGCCGGGGCTAGTGGGGTGACGGTAAACTCCAAGGATTCAGCCCTACAGATCAGCGCCCAGTATGCCGCCGCGACGTTGAAGAAAGTGGCAACGGATGAGTGGGATTTGATTGGAGACCTCGCCTAATGTTTGCAAAAGCGATGCTGATAGGATCATCGCAAGCTGGTCTTTTCAAGATCAATGACTCCCTCCGCTTCAACGACGACGACAGCGCTTATCTGAGCCGCACCCCTGCCTCTGCGGGAAACCGTAAGACTTGGACTTGGAGCGGTTGGGTTAAGCGTGGGAATCTTGGCTCTTATCAAACATTGTTTGGTCAAGGCACTGGGTCAGTTGCAGCGGGCTATGGTGCTATCCGGTTTGACAACAACGACGTATTTAGGATATTCGCATCGCCAGATGGAGGGGTATCAAGTATCGTATGGGCTTCAACCGCTGTTTATCGTGATTCATCTGCTTGGTACCACGTTGTAGCAACGCTAGATACAACGCTAGCGGCGGGGGCGGATCGTTTCAAGCTTTATGTAAACGGTATTTTGCAAGCCGGTTCTTTCTCGACGACGCCAGCACTAAACGCAGACATTGAAATTAATCGAGCGTCAGCGCATCAGATTGGTGTTGCTAACGCCTCTAGCTTGACTAACTACCTCGACGGCTACCTCTCCGATGTTCACTTCATCGACGGTCAAGCCCTCGACCCCAGCCGCTTCGGCAAGCAGGACGCTGACGGTGTGTGGCAACCTATCAGCTACACGGGCACCTACGGCACCAACGGTTTCCATCTAGACTTCTCCGATAACAGCACGGCTGCTGCCCTTGGCACTGACGTAAGCGGTAACGGTAACGACTGGACGCCGAGCGGGATCACCACGGACGATCAGGTGGCTGATACGCCTAGCGTGAATTACTGCACGCTAAACCCCGTTGATCCTCGGACGACCGGCACGCTCTCAAACGGCAATCTAGTGACGACCGGCAACGCTGCCGTGACGATGCGCCCTTCTACGGGAGAGTATTATTACGAGAAGGATGGCGTGGGCGTCAGCTATGACACTTCTGTCAGCGGCCCGTTTGATCCTGTCCTGCCTGCTGGTTCATATAACTTCGGTCAGCTTCCTTGGGTTGATACAGGCCCGACAGGAGCAGAGGTAGCCCTGAACAGCAGCAACCTCCCTGCCCCCACGATCACGGACGGGAAGGCTCACTTCGCCCCTGCCCTGTACACGGGGAACGGGACCACGCAGGCTATCGGCGGCCTTGAGTTCCAGCCTGACTTTGTGTGGATTAAGAACCGCGATGCAGGGTACAGTCATTGGTTGCAAGACGCAGTGCGGGGAGCGCAGAAGCAGCTTAATTCTGACAACACGAACCTCGAGTACTCCTACGGCAACGTGTTGGCGTCCTTTGACACAAACGGCTTTACGGTCAACTCTAGCGTTGGTGTAAACGCAGCAGGTCAAAGGCATGTCGCTTGGAACTGGAACGCTGGCGGCAGCACTGTCACCAACACCGATGGCACCATCACCTCGCAGGTGCGGGCTAACACGACTGCTGGTTTTAGTATTGTTAGCTATTCGCAAGGCGCTAGCGGGTCAACGGTAGGGCACGGCTTGGGCGCAGCGCCTGATATTGTTATTGTAAAGTCAAGAACGGTTGCGCCAACAAATTGGCCTGTATATCACTCATCACTTGGGAAAGACCTTGCTTTAGAGCTTAACCAAACAAATGCAGCTATATCGCTTGCTAACTATTGGGGGGCCTCTACCCCTTCTTCAACTACGTTTGGTGTATCACTTACTGGCTACGGCAATAATACTGGCGATATGATCGCCTACTGCTTCCACAGCGTAGACGGCTTCAGCAAGTTCGGCAGCTACACCGGCAACGGCAGCACTGACGGTCCCTTTGTCTACACCGGCTTCCGCCCTGCGTTTGTGTTGGTTAAAAACTATTCAAACTCAGGAAATGGATGGATAATGATTGACACTACTAGGTCTACATATAATCAAAGTGCAATTCAGATTTACGCTAACTCCGCATCGGCAGAAGCAGCAAGCACTGCAAATGTAGACATTTTGTCAAACGGGTTTAAACCAAGAACCGGTAGCTCTGACATTAACGATGGCAGCATTGGCTACATCTACATGGCATTTGCAGAGAACCCATTCAAGAAATCGCGGGCGCGGTGATACAATAGGAGAACACGGACGTGGAGCGAGCCATGCAAGATCAAGCGCACAAAGCAGCCGACGCGCTCGCTGCCACCTCCGTTCTCAGTGCGATAACTGCGAACATCCCCCTTATCACTGAATGGCTTCAGCTGATCGCCGCCGTCATCGGTATCTGCTCGGGTCTCGCCGCGCTCCGCTTCTACCTGAAGCGCACGAAGGCGCTGGACGATGGAAACCAATAGCATCCTCCTCCGCCGCATGGGGAATTCGCCCTGGGGCGTTTTCGGCACGCTTACGATTGGCGAATGGTCCTGCAAGACCCTCGAGCGGCCGTGGGAAGGCAACGCCAGGAACATCAGCTGTATCCCCGCCGGGCGCTACGAGCTCAAGCGCCGGCCTTCTCCACTGATCTCCCGCCTGACGCAAGAGCAGTACCAGGAGGCGTGGGAGGTGGCCGACGTGCCGGAGCGCTCTCACATTCTCTTTCACCCCGGCAACTGGATCGAGCACAGCGAGGGCTGCATTCTCGTCGGATCCGAGTTCATGGTGGTGAATAGCAAGCCCGGCATCGTGAGCTCGCGCAAGGCGTTCGATGAGCTCATGGCGGTGCTTTCAAGATATGACGAGTGGGCGCTCTCTATCCTCTGGCCCACCTACCAATGGCCCTAAGCTAAGCCCTAGGAGGCAATCATGACTGACCTACTCGCACTGCTCGACGCAGCACCCGCATGGCTCCACGCCATCACCGCCCTAGTCACGGCCGCCACGGCCATCACCGCGCTGACGCCGAGCACGGCCGATGACAAGGTGGTCAATACGGTGCTGAGCGTACTGAATTTCGTGGCCGGCAACGTGGGCAAGAACAAGAACGCCGACCAACCCGATGCTTGAAGCGATCCTCGTCGTTTCCGTCCTGGCCGGAGTCTATTGGGCTTACAGCACAGGGCGGAAGCACGGCCAAGAGGAGCGGCAATCCGCCAGCCTCAAGGCCATGGCCGAGAGCGTGAGGAGGGGAATCGATGCGCGGCGCAAAGCGAGTCGCAATGCTGGCGGCGGTGACGATCCTGACGGGGTGCGCGAGCGCTCCCTTAGGGACTGACCCAGCCTGCACCGTGTTCGAGCCCATCTGCGCGAGCAGAGCCGACACCGAAGACACCATCAAGCAGATCATCGGCCACAACGCCGCCTTTGAGGCCATGTGTGGCATCGAGGTGCGCTGCTGATGGGCGCACCCATGAAGGTCGACACCGAGCTGCTCAACTACGCCGTGAGCTCCACCGAGCGCAAGTGGCTCAGCGCCGTGCTAGAGCATGGCTCAATGCAGGCAGCGGCCCGGGCCCTGGGCGAGCACCGAAACAATGGACGCCAAGCCGTCGAGCGTGTGCGCCTCAGAGCCGCCAAGATGGGCTACGCGCCCGAGGCGGACATGAGGCACCCCACCACTACGCCTTTCGCCGTCAAGGGCGTCAGCACGCTCTACGGCGATGACGGGCAGCCCAAGCTGCAATGGGTCAAGACCGCCACGGATCAGGAGGCGCTGCGCCAGATCGCCCTCGACTTCATCGAGGCGTGCAAGGAGGAGATCCCCCGGGAGCAGCGGAACAAATCAAAACCCGTTGCCACCGATCCCGAGCTCGTCAATCTCCACGTCATCACCGACTTCCACTTTGGGATGCTCGCCTGGGGCGAGGAGACGCGGGGCGACGATTGGGACACGGCAATCGCTGAGCGCCTTCTGGTGGGCTGGTTCGAGCGGGCCATTGAGCAGGCCCCAGGCGCCGCAGGAGCGATCCTTTGCTTCCTAGGCGATGATCTGCACTTCGACGGCATGGAGCCGCTCACGCCGGCTTCCAAGCACCTCCTCGACGCTGACACGCGCTTCAGCCGCATCGTCCGGCTCTGGATTCGGGTGCGGCGCCAGATCATGCAGATGATGCTGGACAAATATCCTTGGGTGCATCTAATCGAGGCGGAGGGCAACCACAACCCCGTGAGCTCAATCTGGATGCGCGAATGGCTGGCGGCGCTCTATGACGACGAGCCGCGAGTGACGGTGGATCAAAGCCCGGACCCCTACTATTGCTTCGAGTGGGGCGACACGTCCCTCTTTTTCCACCACGGCCACAAGCGCAAGATCACGGCGATCGACGACGTTTTTGTGGCCAAATTTCGGGAGGTGTTCGGGCGGACGCGGCACTCATATGGTCATATGGGACACCTGCATAGTCGGCACGAGGTGGAGGGAAATTTGATGTCCATCTGTCAGCACCGGACTCTCGCCGCCGCCGACGCCTTCTCCTCCAGATCGGGCTACTCCTCCGGCCGCGAGGCGCAGGTCATCACCTACCACAAGCGGCACGGCGAGTGCGGCCGGGTCATCATCACGCCGGAAATGATTGGAGAGGGAGAATCATGATCACGAATAACACCTACGCCCCGACCATCAAGGACAGCCTCAAGCGCGTGGCCGAGCGCCAGGGTGCGCAGATCTTCCATATGCCGGGCCACGGGCCTGATGCGCACCGGATCATCGCAGAGGGTGTCGGGGACGTGTTCGACATTCGCACGGACGCTGACCTCAACCGAGCCCTCAACAGCATCGTGGGCCGGGCCTACCGGCCTCGGGAGCCATACAAGGCCGCGCACGCATGAATCGCATCGAGTGGGAGGAGGACATCGAAACCGACGACCATTGGGCCTCGGTGACGATCACGGTGGTGACCGACGACCCTGCGCTGCTGGCGCGAGCTCGCAAGGCCCTGCGCCTGATCCTTGATGACTCACCGAGGCTGGCGGCCGTGCCGAGGAGGGAAGATGGGAACGAGTGAGAAACTGGCAGGCTGGGCCGTGGTAGCGTGCGCGTTGATCGCTGCGCTGATCCTCCTGCCGGCCCTGGGCCTGGCCGCCCCGTTTATCTGGACGGCGTTGGCCATCATGGATCGGCTGGGCTAGTCCTCCGGCGTCGGCCGGGAGTCGATTGCGACGGCTTTGCCATCGGCGCGCTTAGATACGACCAGGCGCGATGCCTTTTTGCATTTGTCGCAATGAGCGATGGTGGGGCCATAGGCTTCAACCTCGGTGCTTTGGCGCCGGCCGCAGCCGACCCACTTACAGGCCCAAGAGATTTTCACGCATTTCCCTCCTCACATCCGGCATCCAGTCGTCACGGGCAAGGCGCCTGCGCACCAAGTCGAGCCAGTATTCCGCCCCCATAAAGTCGATGAGCTCCTCATCGGTCATGGCATTGATAAGGGCATCAACGTCAATCATGCGTCCACCCGAGCTCACGGTGCACGTCCTCCCATCCCGCGAGCCAAGCCATGCGCCGGCCTATCTGCTCCATCCCGAAGGGGCAGGTGTCCCTCCACCGATCCATCAGCCTCGCCTTCCGGCCGAGCTGGATTTCGCGAGCGTAGGTAGGCCGGCGCGGATTGTCTCGCGCTCCGGAGCGGCTCCTCGAATTGGAGATGATGACCACGGGCGAGCGCTTGGAGGAGCTCATCGCCGAAACTCATGGCGACCCCCGTACTCGGAGCAGTCGAGCTCAAACTCGGCAACCTCCGGGGGCCAGTAGCCCATGCAGACCATCTCCTCCGTGTGGTCCTGGTCGGCCTGGGCGTCGTGGTATGACTGGTCCGTGGCGATGGCCAGGCCGAAGATGGCGATGGCGGTGATGAAGATTGTTTTGGTCATGGTGTTGCCTCCTTGTTTTGGAGCTTTGACCTTACGCCTGAAGAGGGCCTTTCTCTAGCAATTCTATAGACCGTTTTTTTCTAAAAAAGGGAGTCTTAGAACCTGCGCCCGCGCATCCTCCCACCCCTTTCCCACGATCACGGTATGGCCCACCTCCTCCAGATACTCGATCCAGTCTTTCTGCTTCGCGCTCAGCCGCCCGCCCTCCTGGCGCTTCATCTCGATCCATAGGGACCATTCCGGCACGCAGAGATCGGGCACGCCGGCGCTCAAACCCTCGACCTTGAGCCGAGCCGCCTGGGCCGGGCTCACGGCCGCACCGTTTGGCACGGAGAAAATGCGGGTGTGGGGATAGGTCTGGCGAAACCATTTGACGAGCTCGCGCTGCTCCCAGTGTTCACTCGGCACGCTAGAACGGGATTTCGACGACCCACTGGTCGCAGGCGTTTTCCGTCGCCGTGAAGTCGGCCGGGGGCGTCGCGTTGAAGTGGGCACAGTGTCCTTCCTCTTTGTCGAAGTGGTCGCAAGTGTGACAGAGCCGCGGGGGGCCCTGGTCGATCAATTCGCGGTAGCGTAGCACCGCCGGTGGTGTTTCCATCATCATCTCCCTGACCCATAGATTGGCGGCCCTACGGCCGGCGTTTTCCTTTCGGTGCGGTAGCGCCTCCTCGGCCTCCCCCGCCTCCCAAGCGGCCCTATAGGCCCACATGGCGCGGCCCTTGGCCTCACGGGCCAGCGGCTCCAGCAGGCGCGCCAAGAAGCGCTTATCGTCGCGCAGGAGCCTCACCACTCCGTCCCAATGACCCGATCCCAGCGCCCCTGCTTCTCCACCGCAATCGACGCTGGCGGCTGGGCCTTGTTCAAGACTTCGCAGAGCTCCGGCAGCGCATTGCTCCAGCGCTCCGCGCCGGATCGCTCGAAAAGGTCGAGCAGGCGGCGCTTGGCTTTGTCGCCCCCGGGGCCCAGGTTCAGGATGGCGAGATATTCCGTCACCGGCGAATCGCTGAGGGCGGCGGGGTAATAGGTCACCTTGACCATGTGGTTGCCGGTTTTTCGGGCAACGTGCTCGCGCCAAACCCAATCAGCCACTTCGATGGTGCGCCTCGAGTTCGCCCCCATAATGTCCGCCGCGGCATCGAGCTCCCATTCCCGCTCTCTCTGCTCCCATGCGTGCCCGCAGGCGGGGCAGACCATGATGCTAATCTGCACGAGCTCGTGGCACTCGGGGCAGGCTTTCACCGGCACATCCCCGGGCTCGGCCTTGCTCGAAGGGGACCGCGGCGGCCGCACGTTGGTCACGGGCCCGTGGGCGAGGATGTTGCCGGCGAAGTCGAGCACCAGGCAGTTTTCCTTCCCCGGCGAGATCCGCATACCCCGCCCGGCCATTTGCATATACAGGCCCGGGGAGAGCGTGGGGCGCAGAAAGGCCAGGAGGTCGATGCCGGGGTGGTCGAAGCCGGTGGTGAGCACGTTGGCGTTGGTCAGGGCCCGGAGGCGGCCAGCCTTGAAGTCGGCCAAGCGCTGGTCCCGTTCCTTTCTCGGCGTCTTTTGCGTGATCGACGCCGCGGGGATGCCTTCAGCGTTCAGGGCCTCGGCCACCGCCTCGGAATGATCGACCCCGGTGCAGAAGATGAGCCAGGCGCGGCGATCCTTGCCATAGTCGATGATGGCGCTCACCGCCTCCTGCTCGGACAAGCGCACCGCCGCCTCGAGGTCTTTTTGATTGTACTCGCCGGCAACCCTGCGCACGCCGCTAACGTCGATTCGACCGCCCGGGGGGAGCTTGCTCTGGAGGGGTGAAAGGTAGCCCTTCGCAATCAACTCGCTGACACTGACGGGCGAGATGATGTCAGAAAAAAGGGCGTCATTTCCTTCAGTGAGGTAGCCCTGGCCCAGCCGGTACGGCGTCGCCGTGAGGCCCACCACGCGGAGAGCCGGGTTGATCTCGGTGAGGGCGTTTAGCAACTCGCGGTAGCGGCCCGTATTCGCATTCGACACGGCGTGGCACTCATCAATAATGACGAGATGGACGTGCCCCACCCGATCCGCGTGCCGATAGATGCTCTGAATGCCGGCAAAGGTAATGGCGTCGATGTCCTTGCGCCCCAGGCCGGCGGAGAAGATCCCCATGGGCGCGTTCGGCCAGGCGTCGCGGAGCTTGCCCGCATTCTGCTCGATGAGCTCGCGCTGGTGCGTGAGCATGAGCACCCGAGCCACCGGATTCTCGGCCATGATGTCGCGGCACAGGTGAGCCACAATGTGGCTCTTCCCCGCCCCGGTGGGGAGCTCAAGGATCGGGTGGCCCGCCGGGTTTGATCGGAACCATTGATAAAGGCTATCAATGGCGCGTTTTTGATAGTCACGGAGCATTGATTGCTAGATCTCCATTTGGTTTTTCGATTGCCTGATGCCAAGAAATTCCAGCGATGCTTTGAAAATCGCGCTGGGTTTAATCACTCACTCTCCCTTCGCTTTTGCGATGGCCGCCAAGACGATTAAAAATATCGTCATCAACGTGTTGCCGAGCCAAAACGTAATGAGATGGCCGAACGTGATCGGCGCACTAAGAATTTCCATTACTCACTCTCCCTTTGCTTTTGCGCTCATCCTGCGCTTGTGTTCTTCCTCTGTGACTCGCTTGTTATGTAGCCACCACTTTTTGGTGCCGTCTGACCACTCAACAGCAGGCCCGTCCTCGCGATGTAGTTGTCCTTTGGAGTACCAAAACTTACTGCCGTCTGACCAATCAACAGCAGGGCCATCTTCGCGGTGGCGCTGGCCATTCAAGTACCAAAATTTGGTGCCGTCTGCCCACTCAATGGCAGGGCCATCTTCACGATGACGTTCGCCATGGAGGTACCAATCTTTTCTGCCGTTTGCATGCTCAAAAGCAGGACCGTCTTCGCGATGCAACTTGCCATCGAGGTGCCAGCGCTTGCTGCCATCTTCATAGACTTCAACCGTGTGCTCTTTCATCACTCACTCTCCCTTTGAACCTTTAAGCAATCCTTACAAGTTGCACTCTCTGCGCCATCAAAGGTAAGTCGGCAAAATGTCCCACGTTGCGGGGAGGACTGGCGCGTCGATGCGGATGTTGTAAGGCACCTCCTGGCGCCACTTCACGCGCTCTTCGTACTGGTTCTGGTACGGCTCGCCGGTGCTCGCTAGGCATCGAATCCGTTCCAGGCGCCGATGCTGCAAGGTCATTCCGCGTGATAGATAACGCTTCAGCTCCGCATCAAACGTCACCCTCATCGGTGCTTCACCTCCAAATCCTCAATCACTTCCCAGTCATCACACCCCTTCGGCTCGAAGCTGCGCGGGATCGTGCCTCCGTGGCGCTCGCAGTAGAAGGTGGCGTCGTCCTTCGCCCGGGCCCATTTGCAGGATCGGCAGGAGCGATTGACCGCCGCCCCGCCGTGGCAGAAGCCATGGGCTGGGCACATTTTGCAGCGCCAATGGGTAGCGTCTGTCGAGATCGGGGGCGGCAGGCGATCATCGAGGCTCAGCCTATGCCCCTTTTCCACGAGCGACTCCGCCGCCTCCACGTCGAGCCGCACGCGCTCCGAGTAGAGCGTGTCATCGTCCTTGCAAACGGCGACATAAAGCGCCCGCTTGATCTCGAGGCCAAGCATATAAATTTGCATCTGGGCCCAGTGCTGGGGCTTTGATTTCTTGACTCCGTCCTTCACCAGGGCCTTGAAGCTGGCCCGATTGTGGGTCTTAAACTCGGCAACGTGGCGGCTCCGCTCGGCACCCGGCACGCCCCGCTCGATTACGGCATCGGCCGAGCCTCGGACAAAGCCACCAAAGTCGACGTGCGCCTGCGCCTCACTGAACACAACGCCCACCGCCCTCATGTCGGCCATGAGCACGTCCTCCTCCATGTGCCCACGGCGGAAGAGGCGGCGCATCCGGCCGTTAAAGGATTGCACCACCACCCACCGGAAATTGAGCCAGAGCCAGCGGTCGCAGTGATGGCCGAGAGCTGACGCCCCCATGTGAAATCGGGGGCGCTCGCTCACTGCCTCGTGATGCCGATCAATGGCCGCAGCCAGGGTGTTGATGGGCTCGGGCAGCTTGGCCATTACTTGCTCCAGGGCAGGCCGCCGGAGGGCGGAGGGGGAGGAGTGGCGCCGCCGACCGCAGCAGCACCAACGCCTGCACCAGCGCCTGCGCTCTTCCAGTCCTTCACCTCATTGCTGTCACCGTACTGCTCAGACTGGCGAATCGTCACCTTCACGCTCATGACGCCACCGATCAGCTGGTCCGTATCGGACACCCGGGCCAGGCCGATGGCGCGCATGAGCTTGCCCAGCTGCTCCGTGCCGATCTCCTCGGCCTTGGGGTTGGGGTTGCGAATGTTGATGTTCCCAAAAAACACCCGATTAGCGTGCGGCCCATCAAGCACGTCATAGCGGCACTTGATGTACTGGCCGGTGCCGGCCTTCGTCGTCTCGAGGCTCGCCTCGGTGATCCGGCAGCGATACCAGCCGGCGGGAATCGGCGAATAATCGGTGCTTTCCGGCATCGAGGCCGTGTCAAAGGTCTGTCCTAATTGCGCCATGATTACTGCTCCTGTTTAGCGTCGAGGGCGAACGAAGGCCGCCCGGGTTTGGTGGTGATTGCCCCTTCTAGGGCCTTTCGGATGCTTTCATCGGCATCGTTCCATTGGCGGAGATTGAGCTCCGGCTTCCAGCGGAACAGGTCAGCGAGGTGGGCTTGCAGCCCGTTCTCCGCCGCGAGCTCTTGCAGCGCATCAGTGTCGATGCGCCGGTTGAGCCGTTGCGTGACCTTCATTTTCCAGGGCCCCGCGGTGATGGTTTGCGTCGAGTCGAGCTCACCCAGGATCAGCTGCTCGGCGATCTCGTCCTCGATGATCCGGCGCCGGTCCTGCCACGCCTTCTCGGACTGCTTGGCCTCGTTCCATGCGGAGATCATCTCCGCGAGTTTAGCGGTGGTCATTGCTGCCCCTCCTCAGCCATCGACGCACCAGCCAGCGCAAACGCCCTGCCTTTGTCCGCGATCTCGCCGCCGAGGGCGCTATACCCCAGCTTGTCGATCCAGCTGTCCTCATGGCCGAGCTCGCCGAGGAGCCGGCAGGTCTTGAGCCAGTCCATCATAAGCGCAACGTGCTCGGATCGGATCTCGCCGTGGTCATTCATGGCCGACTCGGAAATCACGGACCAGCCGATGGCAATGCGCCCAAAGTTTTCGTGCGCGTCACCGTAGTCGCGGGCCCGGTCGCCCTCGATGACATTGCCGGCGCGGTTAAGGAGCTCCCATTTATTCATGATCACCCCCCATGATCTTGCCGATTACCGCGCCCAGGTCCGCCGGCTCCCAAGCGGCAAGCGCGCCGGAGCGATCCTTCGCCGACCAGAGCCCATCGGACTCGCACATGAGAGCCCGCTGGATCGCCCCTTCGGCGTCGCGCTCGACCCGGAGGGCGAGCACCTCGTCGAAGAAATAGGGCAGCATCTGGGCGAGCTTGTTCCCGGGCATGGAGGGCGCGTAAAGCATCCGCCCCATCTCGTCCTGGCTCTTCTCCATCTTTGCGGAGAAGTAGAC